>FWPU01002587.1_pt1 | contig 49235 bp, 38 predicted proteins | sample 2228361 | NCBI WGS metagenome assembly FWPU01 (sample SAMEA103939777, study PRJEB20133) | metagenome | reverse complement strand
AGCGCTGGAGCCGTTTTTCCCCAAAAAAAACGGCCTCGGCAAGGGAGATGTAGGTGGCGGCAAACACAGCGCAGGTGGTTTGGGAAACAGCTCTCGCCGAAAAATGTGTATCCTTTCAAAAGGGCGGAATTATCGAACAAGAAGGGCAAGGCCATTACTCTGGGTCGCCTTTGCTGCCATAGGCGAGGTCTCCGGCGTCGCCGAGGCCTGGCACGATGAATGCCTTGGCGGTGAGTTCCTGGTCTATGGCGCCCACCCACAGGCGCGCTTGCGGGAACTGGCGCTGTACGGCCTCGATGCCCTGGGCACTGGCGATAACGGCCGTTACATGCACGGCCTTGGGCGTGCCGAAGCGCTGCAAGTGTTGGAGGGTCAGGCAGATAGAGGCTCCTGTGGCGAGCATAGGGTCTGCGAGGATGAGGACGGCGTCGTCGAGGGGTGGGCAGCTGACATAGTCTAATTGGATGTCGAAGCGTCCATCGGGGCGGGGGTTTCGGAAGGCGCTGATGAAGGCGTTTTCGGCGCGGTCGAAGAAATGGAGCAGACCTTGGTGAAAGGGCAGTCCTGCGCGCAGGATGGTGGCAAGCACGATGCGGTCGGTGGGCAGGTACATTTTGGCGATGCCTAGCGGAGTCTCGATGTCCTTGGCCTCGTAGTGCAGGGTTTTGGAGATTTCGTAGGCCATCACTTCGCCGATGCGCTCGAGGTTTCGGCGGAAGCGGAGGCGGTCTTTTTGCACGTTCACGTCGCGCAGTTCGGCGATGAAGTACTGGGCCAAGGTGTGGTGTTTGGACAGGTTCGTAACCATAAGTTCAGAAAGGAGAGGCTGTTGAGCGATGGAGAAGGGTTTCTTCGATAAGTGCGGAGAAAAACTGCTCCAGCGACCATCCGTAAGCGCGCACTTGCTGGGGCACGATGCTCGCCGCCGACAGGCCGGGTATGGTGTTAATCTCGAGGAGATAGAAGGTGTCGTCCACGAGGATGTAGTCGCAGCGCACCACTCCACGGCAGTCAAAGCCTTCGTAGAGGCGGCGCGACCACTGCTGGCATTGGGCCGTGAGGTGGTCGGGCAAGCGCGCAGGCGTTATTTCTTCCGATTTCCCCTCGTATTTGGCGGCGAAATCGAAGAATTCGGTGTGGGGGATGATTTCGGTAACGGGCAAAGCCACCACTTGGCCTTGTGAACGGAAGACGCCATTGGAAAACTCGCGCCCTGGCAAGAAGGCCTCCACGAGGGCTTCACGGTCGTAAGGCCAGACGGCTTCCAGGGCCGGAAGCAATTCTGCCGAAGTCTTCACTTTCGTTACGCCGAAGCTGGAGCCATGGGTGTTGGGCTTGACGAACAGCGGCAGGCCCAATTGGGCCACCAGCGCGTCGGCATCCACGGACGCGCCGCGGCGCACCAACACCGAGGGAGCTAGCGGCACGCCCATGGCAGCAGCCAGCTGCTTGGTAGCGTGTTTGTTCATGGTCAGAGCACTTGCGAAGCCGTCGCAGCAGGTGTAGGGGATGCCCAGCATATCGAAATAGCCCTGCATCTTGCCGTCTTCCAAGGGGCTGCCGTGAATGGCTCCGAATACAGCGTCGAAGCGGATGCGCCCTTGGGCGGTGTCGAGCGAGAAATCGTTCTTGTCCACTGACGCGCCAGAGGAGACCTCGCGCCAGTGAGCACCTTGCACGTCTATGAGGAAGCGCTGGTATTGGGTAGGGGGCAAATGGTCGTACACCACCTGCGCGCTGCGCAGGGAAATGACCCGCTCGGCAGAGTCGCCCCCCGTGAGTATGGCGATGTTTTTCATGAAAAAGTCAGGCTCGGCGCGGCGAAGGTAAACCGGCTGCCGCACTCTGTCTGCTTCTGCCTTGCCTTGCTGGACCTCATTGGGCCGTGTGCAAGAGGAAGGTGCTCGCCACGAAGAAGGTGCGTCCCCAGTGCACGGGTCTGAGGTCGCTGCTGCCATGTCCAATTTCGGCGTTGGCCACGGCGCGGATTTGGCGAGTGCCCAAGAGGTTCTTCACCCCAGCGCTGAGGCGGATGCGCTGCTGGGCGAAATGACCGCCTATGGCGACGCTAAGCATGTGCCAGGGGTCGGTTTTACCCTGCACTATCTGGCCATTTTCGGAGAAGAAATAGGGCGTAGCTCCGGTCATTTTGTGCCATAGGGTGAAGTAGGCGCGCTGGCTGGGCAGGGTTAGGGTCAGGTCGTTGACCCAGTCGGGTGCCCAGTTGAAGCGGGGCAACGGGGCATCAGTAACCTCCTCTGAAAGGGTGTTGAAGAAGCCGGTGAGGACGAAATCGCTGCGCCAGCGAAGCCATTCGTTGGCGCGAAGGGTTAGCCCGAGAGTGGCGCCGGTGGTTTCCCAATGGCGCAGGTTGACGTACTGGTACTGTACTGGGGCGTACTCAGCCAAGACGATGCGGTCGCGTACGCGGTTGTAGAAGCCGGAGGCTACCCAGCTCCAAGCAATGGAATGGTTTTCGCGGGGCTGCCAGCGTACTTCGGCGCGGAGGTTATCGGAGCGCTCGGGCTGTAGCGCTGTGTTGCCGATGATATAGTGGTTGATGTCAATGAAGACGAAGTACAGCTCTTTCAGCCCCGGCGAGCGGAACCCATTGGCATAAGAGAGGCGCACTTGCCAGTCGGCGTGGGGTTTCCACAGCGCCCAGATGGAGGGCGTCAGGGCGGAGCCATAGAGGCTGTTGTGCGTCCAGCGGGCACCGCCCTGGACGAAGAGGCGGCGCTGGAAGAGCGCCACTTTGGTGCTGGAGAAAAGGCCGAAGTCGTGGCTGTTGACCCGGTTGCTGCGCTCAGCAGTGGGGTTTGCAAAGCGGAGGCCTTCGGCGGTTTCCACAAAGTTTTCAAGGCCTAAGAGGAAGTTCCAGGCGCGGTCCTGGCGGTCGCGGGCGATGGTCAGGCGGTGGAGAAGTCCGGTAGCGGTAGCGGAGTCTCGTTGCTCTTCGAGCGGGGTTTTCTGCTCCGTTTCGAAGTCAAAGCGATAGGCATTTTTGATACGGTCGAAGCGATTCCAGCCGGCGGTGGCCTGCCAAAACCAGCGGCCCGGTATCCAGCCTTCGCCGTGGAGGGTTAAGTCTGCGCGGTCTGTGAAGTAGTAGTCGTCGAAGGCGTAGGGGCGGAAGCGGGGGCGGAGTACAGGGCCTAAGTTGGTTACCTGTTCGGAGAACAGGCCGCCGGAGAGCCGCAAGTCGAGGCGTTCTGAGGGGGTAAAGCGCAGGGTAGCTCGGCCGGTGGTCTGCTGTTTGGGGTTCCACAGTTGGGCGCGGGCGCCGGCGGAGTCAGGGAGCGGTTGGAAGTCAAGGCCTGCGCCCGTAACCTGCAGGGAGAACTTGCCCATGTGCGCGCCCATGCGGCCCTGCCAGTTGCGAAAGCCGTTGCTTTCCCACTGTGGGCTGGCCTCGGCCTCAAAGCGGTAGGATTGGCTCTTGCGCGTAACCAGATTGATAACCCCGGCCGAAGCCTCGGAGCCGTAAAGGAGCGACTGCGCGCCCTCGATGATTTCCACTTGCTGCACGGCGCCCAAGGGCAGCTGGCCGGCGTCAATGCTGCCATCGAGGCGCCCTACTACGGGCACGCCGTCCACCAAAATCTTGACATTCTCGCCGCGCATGCCGTTGATGCTGACGGCGGTGCCCAAGGCTACGTCTTGCGACAGGCGCAGATTTGGCTCGGTCTGGAGCAGCTCGCCGAGGTTGACGGAGGCACGGCGCTCGATGGTTTTGCGGTCGAGCACGCGCACGGAGTTGACCGTCTGGCGCGCGTCGGTGGGCGTAAACTGCGCCGTGATGACCACTGGCACGATAGCATTATCCGGCAAGGTGTCTGTCTGGGCACTTGCCCATTGGGCAAGCCCCAGAACAGCCATAACCGCAGCAGCAAACCCTTTTCGATAGACAGGCATAAAATGACTCATTAGTTTTTAATCACCTTGCCCAACAGTACTTCTCGATCTGGGCGGCGCAGGCGCAACACGTGCAGACCCTTAGACCAACCTTCTGTAGGCAGCTCGAACACACAGAAGCCTTCGGCCAACGACAGGCGCTGGCTGCTCACAGTGCGGCCCTGCAGGTCGGTAACCTCCATCTGCGCCTCGCCCGCCAGCACCAGCGGTACCTCGAGCGAGACGAAGAGGCGCTCCTGCACCGGGTTGGGATAGGTCAACACTTGCAAGCCCAGTGCTTGAGGTGTCTGCACAGCGCTAATGATGCCCAAGTCCGTCTTCTCAAAAGTGGCAGTGCCTGTGGCGGAGCCTTCAAAGTCAATGAATTCGATTTTCCACACGCGGTTATTGGCAGTCTTGACGAAATACACCCTGTCTGAGGGCACTACCCAGCCGGTACCCGTGAAGGTCTTCCAGTCGTGGCCGATGACATCGAGCTCACTGCGCAAGCTGTTCTGGTAATCTTCGAACTTGGCTGTCTGCGGATTGACCCCCACCGCCTTGGCCACCTGGACGCCGCGGCCGCTCAGCACGCCAGTAACCATGTACTGCAGCATGACGTTGTTGATGGAGTCGAACTGTGGGGTGGTGTAGCGGCAATATAGGAGGTCGAAGCCGTCGGTAGGCTCCACGTCAGCAGTGCTTTGGGTAGCGAAGCTGAAGTAGGCCAATACCTTGCCCGGATGGTCAGCTTTGTTAATAGTAACGGTGCGCGGGTCGGAGCCATCTAAGTTGCTGTGCCGGAAGGTGTACACCGTGCCAATAAGGGACTGCACCTGGATTTTACGCCATTGACCGTTGCGCAGGCGAATGGCATACACCGCACTGCCCACGACCTGGTTGGTACCGGGGTTGTAGGTGCCCCAGCCGTAGTCGAAGGGTTTGGTAGTGTCGCGGCGTTCGTTGAAGGCGCCGTAGAACCAGTTGCGCTCGCGGTTGAAGAGGCGAAAGTCCTTGATGGCGTTGGTGTCAATGGGTGCGTTGAAGTCGCTCGTTTGAGCGTCGTAGAGCTCTACGGCGACCTGAGGCTGGCCCATGGCGATGCCCGCGCTTTCGTTGACGAATATGCCACCATCCTGCAGGCCGTACACAGTGAAGGCGATGTCCCAGGTGGTGTTGAGCACCTGCTTTTCTGTGCCAGCGCTCAAACTGACGAAACTCTGTTGGCGGTAGCCTGTGCCTGTGCTAATTTGTTGGAAAGTTTGGGCTAAAACAGGGCTTGCAATAGCGGCCCATGCCATAAGAATGGTTAAGTGTTTCATGAATTGTATCTGTTTGTATGAAATGAGTACACAGGGAACTTTTAGTCTTTCGAGCAAGTTGGGGCTTTTTATTGCTGCAAAGTTCCCAGCCCTGGCGCAGAGGGGCCTTTTCCCGTCTGTCAAACGATTGTCATTTTCAAAAGCACCCGTTTTTGCTGCTGATTGGCCCATCAGTTGATGCTTTCGATGCGTTCCGTTTTTTGTTTTTTTGTTGTAGAAAACTTGGCCTACTTTGGCCGATAAATTCAATTTGTTACCAAAAATTGTACAATATGACAGCACTCTGGTTTATCAGTATCCTGGCCATTCTGGTCATCATGTCCTCGGTGAAAGTTGTCCCGCAGCAGACGGCCTACGTGGTAGAGCGTTTGGGCAAGTTTCACGCGGTGCTCGACCCGGGCATTAACTTCATCATCCCATTTTTCGACCGCGTTGCCTACAGGCACAGCCTCAAGGAGCAGGCCTATGACATTCCCGAACAGGTGTGCATTACCAAGGACAACGTGCAGGTGCAGGTAGATGGGGTCATCTTCCTGCAGGTAGTTGACCCCAAGACAGCCTCCTACGGGGTCAACAACTACGTTTTTGCCGTAACGCAGCTGGCGCAGACGACGATGCGCTCAGAGGTGGGCAAGATTGACCTCGACCGTTGCTTTGAAGAGCGCACCACCATCAACCGCGCCGTAGTGTCGGCCATTGATGAGGCTGCTATTAGTTGGGGTGTCAAGGTGCTGCGTTATGAGATAAAGAACATTTCGCCGCCGCAGTCGGTGTTGCACGCCATGGAAAAACAGATGCAGGCCGAGCGCGAGAAGCGCGCCCGCGTGTTGCAGTCGGAGGGCGAGAAGCAGTCGGTCATCAATGTGGCGGAGGGCCAAAAGCAAAAAGTCGTGCTCGAGTCTGAGGCTGTGCAGATGCGCCAGATCAACGAGGCCAACGGTCAGGCAGAAGCCATCCGCGCTGTGGCCAGCGCCACCGCTGATGCTATTCGTCATATCGCAGAGGCTATCCGACAGCCCGGCGGCTTAGAAGCCGTACAGTTGCGCGTGGCTGAGCAATTGGTGGAGCAATACGGCAAGATGGCGCGTGCCAATAACACGCTCATTGTACCGGCCAACTTTGGCGATATGGCCTCTTTGATTGCTTCCGCTATGTCTGTCGTAAAACACCAACAGCAGGGCGAGGCTCCTGCCAAGAAGTAAATCCTATTTGGACAATACTATGGAATTCTCCACTGCCCAAGTCTGGCTGATTGTTGCTGTTCTGGCGCTGATTGCTGAGCTGCTCAGCGTGTCTTTCTTCTTCATGTTTTTGGCTGCTGGCGCTGCCGTTACTGCCCTGCTGACGTGGTTACACATCACAACCGGCCCAGTAAGTCAGTTTGCTTGCTTCTCTTTGGTATCGTTGGCCTCAATGGCCCTATTTCGGCGCTATGCTGTTCGCTTCTTTGGGCGTAATGAGCGCGTGGATGAGTATCGCGATTTTGTAGGGCACAGGGGCATGGTGGTGGAAACCATCCCGGCCAACGGCGAGGGGCGCATCCAATACCGTGGCTCGGTGTGGATAGCCATCAGTGAAGACGGCGCGGCTATTCCGGAAGGTACGCCCGTTGTTGTCAGGCGCATGGACGGTATCAAGGCCGTAGTGGCGCCTGTTCCGCAAGGGTAGGCGGCGGCCTCAAGGTTTGGCTAGCAGCACAGGTTGACGCACAGTACCCCAGCTGCCGGTACATACGAGGTAGTATGTGCCGGCAGTCCATTTCTCGGTAGGCAACAGCACCCACTCGCGTGCAGTGTGGAACGTGTGCTCTGCTTGGAAAAGCAGGTGTCCGGCCGCGTCGAATATTGAGAGCAGTATGGGCTGCCCGCGGTGGTTCTCAGGCACTTCTACCGCCAACGGCACGCCTTGAGGCAGCAGCGTAGGGTAGATGCGCCAGCCCGCTTGGGCAGCCGAGTGTACAGGGCTGGTTGGTATCGAGAGGAAGCGGCCGTTGGTGCTGTACGGCCCTACTGAAGCGACGTTGAAGGCGCGCACTCGCCAGAAGTAGTTCCAGTTGGGCGACAGGTTAGCAGCCAGCGCGAAGGTGTCGCTTACCACCGTTTCAAAGTCGCGAATGCCATAAGAACTCACCTTTGACACCTGTACTAAGTAATGTGTGGCTCCTGGCACGGGTGTCCACTGAAGCACTGTGGTATTCACCGGAGTGGGGGCGCTGTTGATCGGGGCCACTGGCTGTGGCGCCTGCGTTACCAGTTGGGTTACGGGTGGCTCATCGGCCACCCAGATGGCGCGGTCGGTTAGCAGGCGCGCGCGCATGATCTGGATTTGCTGCGGGGCGAAGCGCCGTTGGCAGTTGTCGGCGGCGTAGGACATGAAGAGCGTCCCGTCGGAAAAGAAGGGCGTGCCTGCTGGGTCGCGTTGTTGTACGGTGCTTAGCCCTTGAGCGTTGCACTGCCAGCGATAGCTGAGGTAGTCTGGGCCGGTGTCGCAGATGCGGTCGGCGGCGATGTGGCAGTTGCTGCCGTCGGCGTACTCCACCAAAGCGGTGTCGAGCGGGGCAGGCACGATGGTATCAGGTTCGGCGTGGAAATGGGTATAGTCGTACAGTAGGGTGTCGGGTGTGGGTAAGTTAGGGTCGTATACTTTGCCCTCCCAGCCTAAGAAGGGATGCGGCAGCGCCAGAGCGTGGCCCACCTCGTGTGCCCAAGTGTGATCGTTGGCTCCGGAGCAGGCGTGTGCCATAGCTACACCTGCATAGGGGAGGTTGTAACCGCAGTTGCCTGCCGCGCGCAGCATGAAATAGACATTGAGCGCCTCGGGCACGTTGTTGGCAAACATCATGTCGCGCCCTTGTACGATAGAGTCGTGTTGGTACCAGAGGGTGTTGTCAATGAAGTTCCACGGGTGCTTGAAGTAGAAGCGGATGCCTGTCTGGGCGAAGTCTTCGTTGAGGCGGTGGAAGGCGTCGAGTAGCCTGTCGGGTGTGAAGCGCCCGCTACCGTCGTCGCGTGCTAGGAGGTGAATTTGCAGCCCAGTCCACAGGGTGTCGTTGCTCTCGGGGTAAGCAGCTGGAGTGCGTAAATAATTGCGCAGCCAGGGTTCCATACCTGCAGGTGTACCGCAAGGGTGCAATGCTTTTTTATCCGCTTCGGTCTGGCTTAAAGCCGACAGGGGGGCGAGGTAGAGAAGCAGTAAACCGTAGAAGGCGTGTTTCATAGCACAGCAAAGTCGTTGTTGCAGGAGGAGTCGTCTGCGCCGGTAAAAGTACGGCAAGAGGCGAGATATGTGGGGCAAATGGGCAATAGCGGAGACGTCAAGTTGTAGTTGCGCTATTAATAAGGACCGAAAGCGGGATGGAAACATGCGTTGGGCCAAACAGGTGATGGCAGCATGCCTCCAAGGGGGCAATAGGTGCATGGACGGGAGCCGTTTTTCCCCAAAAAAGGCAGACATGTAGGGGCAGTGGATGGTCCACCTTAGTGTTTTGGGTCAATAGAAACCTACGTTTAACATGACTAAGGTGCAGCCTTCTACGGTTTCGATGCCATGGGTCTGGGCAAGGGCTTGCAGTTCGGGGTTTTCGGTGCCGGGGTTGAAGATGATGCGCTGGGGTTTGAGCGAGAGGAGGTAGTCGTAGTAGGCGGGTTGGCGGGCAGGGCCTATGTAGAGGGTAACGGTGTGGACGCCCTCTACGGCGGGGGTGCCTTGCAGGATGGGGAGGTTACCTATTTCGCCGAAGCGTATGCCTACGGGCACGACCTCGTGGCCATGACGGCGCAGGGCCAAAACGGCCATGTGGGCGTAGCGGTTTGGATTGGGCGTAGCGCCCAGGACGAGGGTCTTTTTCACAACGCAAATAAACAGGGGCGCGGGGTTAAAAGTTGAGCGGTGCGCGGCATTAGCCGATACCTTTGTGGCCATTTTCAAGACTTGTTTTTCAAAACTGCATCGCTGCTGTGATACTGACCGACAAGAAAATCCTCGAAGCCATTGCCGCTGGAGAAATAGTGATTGAGCCGTTTCGGCGCGAATGTCTGGGCACGAATTCTTACGATGTGCACTTGGGCAAATACTTGGCTGTTTATCGCGAACGCGTGTTGGATGCGCGGCGGCACAATGCGGTGGAGTTGTTGGAGATCCCTGAGGAGGGTTTTGTGCTGCAGCCTGGTACGCTCTACTTGGGTGTTACGGAGGAGTATACGGAGACGCATAGGGCAGTGCCTTTCTTAGAGGGCAAGAGCAGTGTGGGGCGCCTCGGTATTGACATCCACGCCACGGCGGGTAAAGGAGATGTGGGTTTTTCTAACCACTGGACACTGGAGATCTCTTGTGTGCAGCCGGTGCGGGTGTATGCGGGTATGCCCATTGGGCAGCTCATCTACTTCACGGTGGAGGGTGAGATAGAGAACTATTATCACCGCAAACCCAACGCTAAGTACAATGAGCGCAGCGACAAGCCTATGGAGAGCATGATGTGGAAGAACTTTGTATGAGGGGGTGCGCTCGTGTTTTGACGCCTATGTGTCATGGGGCAAGAGTTCGATCGGTGGCTTTGGGTCGGAGTGTTTACATTTGTCTGTCGGTTTCTGTACGGATAATCGCTTGCCTCCCGTTCCATGAGAGTCGCTCCCTTTCCAGTGTTTCGGCAGGTTTTTTGGAGCTCTTTGCCCAGCATATTCAACTTTCTCAGAAAAAACGCACTTCAGCATGGAACGCAAGTATACTCACCTATTTGGTGCCTTAAAACCCTGGATGTTTGCTTTGTTGTTTGCTGTGGTACCTCATTCGGTATGGGGTCAGTTGAGCGTTACCTTCCTAAAAATGGATGTTTCCTGCGCGGGCCGCTGTGATGGTTTGGCTATTGCGCTGGGGCAAGGCGGCTCGTTCCCATACGCGTATCAATGGAGCACCGGAGCTGCAGGTCCGCAAATAGACAGCCTATGTCCAGGGGTGTACACGGTAACCGTTACGGACGCAGACATGAACACGGCCACAGGCACAGTAAGCATTCTGGAGCCAAATCCGCTCATTGTGGTGGTGGCCACGGAAGATCAAATCTGTGGAGTGGCCCCAGACGGCATTGCTACGGCAGTGCCCTCCGGAGGCACGGCCCCCTATACTTTCCTGTGGAGCAATGGAGAGACTACGGCCCAGATTACGGGGCTGGAAGAGGGTACCTATACTGTTACGGTAACGGATATCAGCGGCTGTCAGGCAGAAGGCGAGGGCTTTGTGTTTTTTCAAAATGAAGGCATTTGGCTGATGGCTACACCCATCCATATCACGTGTTTTGGCGCTAATGACGGCCAGGTATATGCCTCGCCTATGACAGGCACGCCGCCCTACACCTACGACTGGGGGCCGGGCTTTCCGGATACGTTCATCATCAAGAACCTGCCGCCGGGCGAATACACGGTAACAGTAACAGACATCAACGGCTGCTCGAATACGGCTACGGCAGAAGTGGAAGAGCCGCCGGCGTTAGAGGTGGAGAGTGCTTTTGTGCCTGCAGCTTGCGGTGTGCCGGGTTCTGCCTCGATAAGCATTAGTGGGGGCACGCCTGATTACACCGTCTTGTGGTCAAACGGCGACACGACACTGACCACGACAGGGCCGGCCGGTGCCATTGCAATAACGGTAACGGACGCCAACGGTTGCGCGCTAGGGTTGGAGCTGGAAATCCCGGGCAACAACACCATTGTAGGCGCCAATGTGGAGAAAATAGCGGAGGTGCTCTGTCTGCTAGGAGGTAGTGCTTCGGCCTCGGGCACCGGTGGTTCGGGAGTGTACTCCTTTCTATGGAGCCAAGGCGACACGACGGCTACCGTAGCTGGCCTGGTAGCAGGCACCTACACAGTAACGGTAACGGAGACGCCCAGCGGGTGCACGGCTACAGCATCAGTAACGATAGGCGAGCAAAGCACTGACCTGGCGGTGAAGGCCTCTGCATTGTTACCCGCTGGCTGTACGGTAGGCGGCAGCGCTACGGCAGTGGCTACGGGAGGAGTTCCGCCCTACGTGTATGTATGGAATGGCATGGATACTACTCAGACGGCAATGAACTTGCCCGAAGGGCCACACATCGTGGTGGTTACAGACTCGGCAGGTTGCACAGCTTCGGATACGGTGCTGATAGAAAAAGCACCGCTTTTGCTAGCGCAAATAGAAATTATAGCCCCGCTCACCTGTGTGGCTGGTGGCAAGGTGGAAGTCATGGCCTCAGGAGGGCTGCCGCCATATGCGTACTCGTGGAGTACGGGCGACACTGCGGTTGTGCTCGCTAACCTGGGCGCAGGCACGTATTCGGTGGTAGTGAGTGATGCGGGCGGATGTTCGGCTTTAGCCACTGTGGAACTGGTAGTACCGCCGCAGCCGTCGGCAGGTATAGCTGCTGTAATTCAAGCGACCTGTCTGGCGCCGGGCAGCGCTGTGGCAGAGGCTTCAGGAGGTACCCCGCCCTACGCCTTTGTCTGGAGCAATGGCGCCACCGGTGCCACAGCCGACAACCTGGCGCCGGGCGTCTATACGGTGGTGATCTCTGACGGCAACGGCTGCACGGCCACGGCTACTGTCAGCATCACCGCGCCGCCGCAGCCTCAGGTCAGCATCGGAGTGGAGGCACCTGTTACGTGTACGAGCGGAGGCGCCCTGACCGCCGATGCTGCAGGGGGAACACCGCCATACGTCTTCGCTTGGTCAAACAACGCCAGTGGTGCCACCATCAGCGGGCTGACATCTGGTACTTACTCAGTCTCTGTAACAGATGCCTCGGGATGCACTGCACAGGCAGAGGCGGCATTGTCCAACCCGCCGGCTCCGGATGTTTTCATCGAGGGCTTCACCAACGCAGGCTGTGCCGGCCCAGGCAGCGCCAAGGCGGCTGCTGCGGGTGGCACACCGCCCTTCTCGTTCCTTTGGAGCACGGGCGACACAACAGCGTCAGTTATCAACCTGGGCGCAGGCACCTATGTGGTTACCCTCACTGATGCCTTTGGCTGTACGGATACGGCAGTAGTAACCATCACTGCTTCAGGGCCTAATGGCGTCCGATTGGGCGACTTCGTGTGGTTCGATGAAGACCAGGACGGCTTTCAACATCCCAGCGAGAAAGGTGCGCCCGGCATAAAGGCATTCCTCATGGCCCCCGGGCCGGACTCGCTCTTCTTCACGGCCGACGACGTCGTGCTGGACTCGACCACTACCGACTCGACGGGCAAATACGCCTTTGAATGTGTCCCTGAAGGCCGCTACATCATCGAGTTCAAAGGGCTGCCGTCGGGCTTTCAGTTTACCAAAAAGAAGGCGGGCAATAACCCTTGCCGCGACAGCGACGCCAACAGCAATGGGCGCACTGACCCCATCGTCGTGGCGCTGGCACAAGGCGACAACCTGTGTGTAGATGCGGGCATCCACACTATCTGTATCAATGTTACCAAGGCCGGCCTTATCTGCTGCCCGCAGACCATCTGCGAGGGCGAGACGCCAGCACTCTTGTATGGCAATCCGCTCTTCCCGCCTCAGGGTGGTGTGGGACCGTTAGAGTACGTGTGGATGCAGTACGTGCAGGTCAGTGCAAACCAGTGGCTATGGCTGCCCATTCCCGGCGCCACGGACTCCATCTATCAGCCGGGGCCGCTGTACACGACGTCGTACTTCATGCGCTGTGTACGCCGGGCAGGCTGTGTCAACTTCTTAGAGAGCAACATCATCACCATTACCGTGAAGCCGGCTGGCTCGCCCGGATGCCCGAAGTTCTTCATGAGCTTTTCGGCCAGCCAGCTGCCGGCGGGCAGTGTGTACCTGCGCTGGGAGACGGCGCCCGAAGTAGCACGCTATCGCTACGTGGTGGAGCGCTCGGCTGACGGCCAAAACTGGCGCTCCATCGGTGAAGTGCTGGGCACGGAGAATGCAAAGGCTGTTTCTGTGTACGAATGGATGGACTACGTACCCAATTACGGCATGAATTACTACCGCGTGTGCCGACTAGGGCCGCTGGGCGCCAACACCTTCTCTGAGGTGCGCGAGGTAATGATAGAGACCGACGCGCAACACTCGTTGCTGGTGGCGCCCAATCCAGTGACTGACGTGCTGAGACTTCGCAACGCCATGCCTTACGATGCCGACGCACAGGTGCAAGTCTTTAGCGCAGAAGGCATGGTGCTCTACATGGCAGACATTCCGCAGGGGCATTTGGCCTACCTCGAGGTACCTACAGCGCGCTGGCCCGCAGGGCTATACTTTGTGCGTATCCGATGGGCTAGTGGCCAGACGCGCACCGTCAAGGTGAGCAAGTTCTGACCCATGGACACGCAGCTGCTTTTGAAAGAGCTGGGCTGGGTAGCGCTTCTGTTTTTGCTGTGGTCAGCCAATGCAGCTCTACAAGCGTTGTCTCCAGGAGTTTATGCGCGTAGCCGATATGCTTATCTGTTCATAACACTGGCTTGCTCGTCTGCGCTCTGGATGGCCGCTCGGCAAATGCCACTGCTGTTGGTTGCTTTGGGCTTTGCGCTGTGGATGACGGTGTTCTTTGCACGCGCCATGGATACCGGCCACTGGGGCCAGGCGGTGGCCTTTTTCGCCTCTGGTGTGTTAGCCGCACTGCTTGAGCCTCCCCTTCTGGCAATGCTACTGCCCATGGGCATTGTGCTGATAGCCGAGTACCGATACGGGCGCTTGGGCGGCGCCTTAGTATTGGCGTTGGGCATCGTTGGCGGAGTATGGGGTTATGCAGAACATTTTCCGCTCAAAGCGCTGCCAAAGGTGGAGCATTGGTCTTTGAGGTACCTTTTTTTCCATCCTCCTGAAGACCCAAACATTGCTTTGCTGTGGCAGCCTGTAGCACATCCATTTTTCTGCATGCCTTTGCCAGCGCTGTTTTTGTTGTTCAAAAAAACAGACATCGGCCTCTACACTCGGCGCGTGCTCGTCTTCTGCTTGGCTTTTTTAATGCTGTACCATGGCGGGGCTTCGTCGCTTGAGCGGGTGCAGTTGTTGCCGGCCTATGCGCTGTTGTTGCTTATTCTTTTCCCAGCATGGGACAGGTTTTTTGCTTATGGCAGTTACTTTTTTCCTCACCTAACAGCAGGGCTGGTAGCGTTTGCGCTATTGTGTCAGGGGGCAGCCTTGATTTTTTTCCACGCCTGACCTACCCAGCAAGGCTTATGTTTTGAAAGGCTCGGCTACCTTTGCCAGCATGTATCCGGATCTGTCGTACATAGCCCACGCCTTATTTGGCACCGAACCAGACAATTGGCTGGCCATTTTCAAAACGTTTGGTTTCTTTCTGGCTATTTCCTTTTTGGTTAGTGCCTTGCTGTATTACGTGGAGCTTCGGCGCAAGGCAAGCGAAGGTCTATTTAAGCCCACCCGGGTAACGGTAGAGGAAGGCAAGCCCCCCTCGCGCACAGAAATAGGGAGCAACGCCCTGCTTGGCTTGCTATTGGGCGGCAAAGGGTTGTATGCCATGCAGCACTTGGAGGAGTTTCAAATAGACCCGGCCTCGGTGATCTTTTCTTCCAAAATGCATTGGCCTGCGGCAATATTAGGCGCTCTGCTCTTGGGCGGCCTTACGTGGTGGGAAGGGTGGCGCAAACGCAAGCAGGTGCCTGTAAAGGTAACTAAGGAGGTATGGCCACATGATCGCATTAGCGAGATTACCGTGTGGGCAGCGGTAGGCGGCATCGTAGGAGCTAAGGTGTTTGACCTTTTTGACAACTGGAATGCTTTCCTGACTGACCCTGTAGGCGCGCTGCTCTCTGGCGGTGGGCTGGCCTTTTACGGTGGGTTGGTATTGGGCTTTCTCGCGGTAGTAATGTACATGTGGCGCCACAAAATACCCTTCCTCCCCGCAGCAGACGCGGTGGCTCCGGCCCTGACGGCTGGCTATGGCGTAGGACGTATAGGCTGCCAACTTAGCGGCGACGGCGACTGGGGCATCGTCAACCAGCTGCCCAAACCCGAATGGCTGCGCTGGCTGCCCGATAGCTGGTGGGCCAGCACCTATCCGCACCACGTCCTCAATACTCCTTACACTGACCCGGTGTCCAGCGTGCCCATTGACGGCTGCACTTGGCGCTATTGTATGGAGCTTTCCATGCCGGTCTTTCCCACACCTATCTATGAGACCCTTGCCATGGCTCTCATCTTCGCCATCCTGTGGGTCTTGCGGCGGCCTTTGCGGGTGCCCGGCTTGCTGTTCTTCTTCTATCTGACCCTTATCGCCATAGAGCGATTCTTCATAGAAAAGATTCGCGTCAACGTGCACCATGAAGTTTTTGGCTTCCGCATGAGCCAAGCCGAGATCATTTCTGCGGCGCTTTTCACAGTAGGCCTGCTCGGTATGCTTGTGGTGTGGGGGCTGTATCGGAGGAGCAACCGCTGAAGATGCGCATAGAAAATCTCAACGCCTTTCCGCCCTCTTATCGGAAGAGAGCGCAGGGAAGAAGACAGGTCTAAGGCAGCAAATGGCATCCGCACCCGAGCAGCACTACTTTCCCCTTCCCTGCAAAAGGACAAGAACCGTGTAGAAAAGGATTTTAAAATCGAGCGCCAGCGACATGTTCTCGATATAGAGCAGGTCAAACTTAAGGCGCTGGAGCATTTCTTCTATCGAAGAGGCATAGCCGTATTTGACCTGCCCCCAAGACGTAATACCAGGGCGGACTTTGAGCAAGTGGCGGTAGTGCGGGTTATGCTGGAGGATTTGGTCAATGAAGTAGCGGCGTTCGGGGCGCGGACCTACTAGGGACATGTCGCCCCGCAGGACGTTCCAGAAGTTAGGCAATTCATCTAAGCGCCACTTGCGCATGACGGCGCCCCAGGGGGTACAGCGGGGGTCGTTTTCCTGCGACAGTTGAGGGCCGTGTTTTTCGGCATCCACATACATAGAGCGGAACTTGTACAGCATGAAAGGGCGCCCATACAGGCCGATACGCTCCTGGCGATAGAGAATAGGGCCTGGCGAAGAAAGGCGCACACGTATAGCGATGTAGAGCAGCAGGGGCGACAGCACAACGAGCATGATGAGGCTGACGGCAACGTCTATGGCACGCTTAAGTACGCGCTGCCACCGAGGCATGAGCTCCTGCCGAATTTCAATAAGCACCGCGCCGTACACGTGGGTCATCTTCACAGAGCCAAGCAAGATGTCGTACATGTCCGGGATAATCTTGACGAAAACTTGATGGCTGTAATCAAAAAGGGTGTTGAGAATGCTGCGCAGCAAGTTGTGCTCGCTGGTCTCAATGGCGATGATGACCTCCTCGATGTCGTGTTGGCGAATGATGGCGGACAGCTCGTCGAGGTTCCCGAGTTTGGGCAGGTATTGCGCTAGCGGTGCACTGTGTCCGTTGGTGTAGGTGTCCGCATAACCGACGAAACGGTAGCCAATACTTTTGGGTCTGTTGGCGATATCGAGATAGAGCTCAACGGCATTTTGATTGGCACCGACAAGCAGGGTGTTGAAAGCAACCTTTCCGGCCTGAACGCGGCGATGCGCGCGCGTGAGCAGCACCATGCGCACCGTGGCCGTGAGGGAGAAATGAAGGCCGAACAGGACAGCAAAGGACTGGGCATAGGTGCGAGAGTCTTGCACTACGTCATCGAGAATAAGGGTAAAAAAGAGGGCTAATACTCCGAGAAAGGAAGCAAAGAAGGTGCGGCTAAGGGTAACGACGCGCGACATTCGGTAAATGTCGGGCGTGTAATGGTCAAAAATCCCGTACAGGAGAAGCCAACCAATGGGGATGGCCAAGGCTCCAGACCAAAGATTAGGGTCTTGCCATACGGCTTCATCGAGAGAAGCCCCCTCAGTCTTTTTTCGGTACAGAAAGAAGAGCACCCAGGCCAGCATGGCCGAGAGGAAATCAGCGGCGGCGTACCATCGGGTGTGGCGTTGGCGAACTTGTCTTGACAAGGTCAGGCTGCGTTTAAGCAGGTGAAGGGTTAGAAATGGGCTAAGCGAATGTTATCGAATAAGATAGTACCAGAAGGTTGTTCAAACTGGCCACTATTGTTGCGTTGCAGGGCCAGCCGAAATAGGAGGCGGTGCCGCTTGCGCTCGCCCAAGTTTATCAAAGGTTCAGTGAGGTTGAGATAAATTTTAGCCCAGTTGTCGGAGGGGTTAAAGCGAAAAACCGGAGCAGAGACCTCTGTAGTGCCTGGCCCATCGTCGGCAATGAGCCACAGTTCGAAGGGCATATCGTTTCGGCGATGAAGTTCGAGCCAGGTTTGGCGGGCTGCCGTAGCAGGCAGTCCTTCTACCGGCTCGGTAGCCACATCGTTAACGGCGTTAGAGGTGTCCACGCGCATGCGCACAGAGCGACCAGCAAACGCACCTTCGGTAACGAGTTCAAAGCCAGTGTTAGGGTTGTTATCGCGGTCTTGCAAGTTGATGGCACCAGCATCGAAGGTGCCCCGCTCTATAGGCCAGGAAAAGCGTATATCGCTCACGTATTGCGTGTTGGGTTTGAGGGAGGTGGTTTGACCAGCCATCAATACGACCTTGCCCTCGTGGCGCTGCAGCATAGGGTAAATGGCGGGAGTGAGGCGCTGGCCGTTCTCCTTGACGCCAGGAAATACCAACACCTGACAAGAGTCCTCTTCAAGCACGGGTACCAGAGCGGGTATGGAATAACCGCCCAAAAATTGGTTATTGACGTACACCCAGGCTTCAGTGATGTTTTGCCACTCCGCCCCTCCGAGGGCATCTACAGTAAAAGGCTCAACGCGCAAATAGGCCGGAATACGCTCTTTTTCGTCGGTACAGCCCAAGGTGATGAGCAGCAACGCCCCTGCAGTCAGGATGTTCTTCTTCATGGTATCAGCGGCCTCAGGGATTGCACTGAGCCGAGGGCAAAGATACCACGCAGGGGTTTTTGGCCCTCGAGTGTTCAGTGATGGGCCCACTTCTCTATGCGCACGATAGCTTTGGGGTAGCCATTGACGCAGTACTGCTGTCGGTCTGCAGCAGTGAGCAAGTCGGGGCGATGTATCTTGTCTTTAGGCACGTTCTGCAGCTCGGGGCACCACAATCGAACGTAGTCGCCGTTAGGGTCGTAGTTGCGCGCCTGGGTAAGGATGTTAAAGTAACGATCTTCACGCGGGTCGCTGCCCACGCCAGCGACGTAGTTCCAGTTGCCCCAGTTGGAACAAGGGTCATAGTCAAGTAGGAGCGACTCAAAGTACTCAGCGCCCATTTGCCAGTTGACCTTCAGGTCGCGTACCAAGAAGGAGGCGACATTCTGGCGGCCGCGGTTACTCATCCAGCCTGTGGCGTTCAGCTCGCGCATGTTAGCGTCAACAAAAGGCACTCCTGTGCGGCCCTCAGCCCACGCCCAGAAGCGATCCCAGTCGTTTTTGAGGTGGTTCATGGGCCTATTCTGAGGTCCACCTTTGAGAAAGATACGGTGGCGATGTTTCTTGCCCATAAGGCGGAAAAAGTCGCGCCAAAGCAGCTCGAAGAAGAGCCAATACGTGCTCTCGTTCTTCACGCGCTCGTGTTCGTAACGCTTCAATTCGTGATAGATAAACTTGGGCGAAAGGCACCCCGCAGCCAGCCAAGGAGAGAATTTGGAGGAATAGTCCGGCCCTACTAGGCCGTTGCGGGTCTCCTTATATCGAGCCACGGCATTGGTTTCCCAAAGGTAATGGCGAAGTCGAGCCAGCCCGGCTGTTTCCCCGCCTTCAAAAGGCAACACGCTGCGAGGGTCGGGTTCAAAAGGTTCGTGCCCAAAGTCAGTCAGCGAGGGCATTTCGCCAAGTTCCAGCCCCGGCGGCAGCGGCGGCAGCGCGGTAGGCGTAGGGAAGGGCGGTCGAATCGGCGTGATGTGTTCGTTTTCCTTCCTGAATTGGGTGAACACATCGGGCGTGTGCTGGACAGGCACGGGCAAGTCCTGAGTGTGGTAGAGCATCTTACCGCGTGTGTAGAGCAGCTCTACGCCAAATGCCCAGAGTTTGCGCTCGAGGGTGTCTTGTACGAGCTCCTCTTCGTAAGTGCGCTCACGGTTGCAAAGTACCCAAGAGGCTTTCAACTGCCGAGCCAGCTCCGACACGATACACTCCGGCTTACCTACGCGCACCAACAGCCCAGAGCCTAAGCGCTCGATATTGCGGCGCAAGTCTGCTACATTCTCTATCATGAATTTAGCCCGGAACTTCCCGGTCTTAGGAAAACCAAAGCGAGTCTTGCCCTTGAACACCCGCTCATCGAAGACATAAATAAGAATGACCTCATCGGCCATTCGAAGAGCAGTAGTAATGGCCTCGTTGTCGTGCAAACGCAAATCCTGACGGAACCAGACAATAGCGCGGCGCTTCATGATGGTAGCATCTGTGCTGGGTAAAAGTTAGGAGATGACTAAGCAAGTCTGGCGCTACAACATCTGAGAAGCGTGCAGGTTCGGCTTTTCCCTCTTTGAAATGCACGCGGGTTATTGAGGAAAAATGGCGGGTAATGCCGCCCTCCGAAGTGGCGCCAGGGCTTTGTTCTACTGAAGTTTTGTTGGCCGGGCTTTTCCACCTCCTGTTTTTTAGGGTGAAAAAACGACTTCTGGCTCCGAAGCATCTGCCGTGGGCGTGGGCGAGTGGGTGCGGCTCCTGTTGGGCCATGGGCATGTTTTTGGCCCGCTATCGGGCTTTAATAATAGCGCGATAGCAGCTGCCCACCTCTGCGCGTGCAGTACAGGCACGAGGCAGAGACACCAGCACACAGCTACGCCATTAGCCGAGGCCAAAAGCGGAGCACACACCAACGGTCCAGGCAAAGGCACAAGGGCCACACTAACGCATCAGAAGACCAAACAAAAGCCCCCTAGCCGTTTTTCCCAAAAAAATGAAGAAAAGAGGAAGAAGAAGCTGTAGGACTTATTTGCCCCCTCTGAAGGGAAAGAAGATGGGAATGAGCAAAGTAGCCAAGAGCCAGAACAGGAGGTTGAGCGGTGCACCTATGCGGAAGAAATCGCGGAAAGTGTAATTGCCTGCAGCGTACACCATAGTATTGGTCTGGTATCCGATGGGCGTCATGAAGCTGGCCGAAGCGGCGAAGGTGATGGCCATTAGGAAGGGGCGGGCCGATACACCCATGGATTCCGCTACGGCGATGACAATAGGAGCCAGAAGCACTACGGTGGCGTTGTTAGACATGACTTCGGTCATCAGGCTTGCCGCGAGGTACACGGCGGCCAGTACGACCATCGGTGGCACGGTGCCGCTGAGGGTGTGTATTTGGTCGGCCAATAGGCGGGCAGCGCCGGTTTTCTCCAGCGCCAAACCTAGGCTAAGCGAGCCGGCAAGCAATAGCACTACTTTCCAGCTGACGCTGCGGTAGGCTTCTTCAGGCGAAATGACGCGCAGAATGATGAGCAACATGCAGCCTAAGAGCGCAGCAGTAACAATAGGCAGTATCTCCAAAGTGGCCGCAGTGATGACACCAACAATTACACCGGCAGACACTAAGGCTTCGAGTTTGAGAAAATCGGTGTGATCGGCATGGTTGACGATGAACAGGTCTGGGTATTTGCGATGGAGCAGGTCTGATTGGTCTTTGGGTGAGCCGAGCAGGAGGCAGTCGCCAGCAGAGAGTTTCCAGTCACTGATGAGGCGGTGCTCGAGGCCTCTGCGGCCGCGCACACCCAAGAACACCGCTCGGCCAAATTTGGCCTCAAAGTCTATCTCAGAGAGGCGTTTGCCGGCCAAGTCGGAGTCGGGTAATACGACGACCTCGTGAAGCACTAATCCGATGCTCGACTTAGGGAGTGTTTCCTGGTTGGGCAAGGGTTGGACCAATACGCGGTTGCGCTTTTGGAGTTTGCGCATTTGCTCTACATCTCCCTTGACCTTGAGGACATCGTTTTCCTGAAGGACGAAATCGGGCGGCGGCGCGAAAAAGCGCTGGTTGCCGCGCTTGACTTGGATGATTTCCACGCCCAATTCGGTAACTAACGGGGAGGTCTTCACTGTGGTGCCGATAGAGGGTGCGCCGCTTTGCAACACGATATTGGTTACATATTCGCCCAGGTGAAACTTTTCCTCTAGCGATGTCGAGCGCGAGGTGCCTGGCAGTAAGGGCCAACCCACAAGAACGAGATAGGCAAAGCCGCACAAGAGAAGTACTAAGCCCAGGCGCGTCATCTCAAACATACCAAAAGCGGCAAGGCCGTGCTTAACGGCCATCTCGCTGGCTAAAATGTTGGTGGAGGTGCCTACCAGGGTGCACACCCCGCCGAACATGGAGGCAAAAGAGATGGGAATGAGCAACTTCTCGGGGCTTGTCTGCAGGTTGCGACAACACGACAGCACTACAGGAATGAAGAGCGCCACCACTGGAGTGTTGTTGATAAAAGCAGAAAAGGAAGACACCGACAGCAGCATGGCGCCCGCCCCCAGCCAATAGCTGCGCCGGAAAAGCCGCTCTAAGAAGACGGTAACGGGGTACAGTGCTCCGCTCTTTTCTACAGCAGCGCTCAGCACGAACATACCCGCTACTGTAGCAACAGCCGTGTTGCTGAAACCCGCCAAGCCCTCCTGAGGGGTCAGGATGCCCGTGAGTACCAAGGCGCCGATGATGAGCATGGCCGTTACGTCAATAGGCACCGCCTCCGTAGCAAACAATACCACGGCGCCGAGAAGGATGGCGAGAGTCAGTACAATTTCAAGGCCCATGACGCTACTGTGTCAGGCCCGCTGCAAGGCAGAGGGCACTTCGTGTAAGATATCGTAGAGGCAGTCGTGATACTCTGGGAATTCTGGCAAGTTGTTGTGTCCTGCGCCCTCAATCGGGATGAGCGCAATATTGTCTGGCGCTATTGCCCGCAGCATTTCGCTCTGCCGATAGGGAATGAGGCGATCGCGCTTGCCGTGCAAGATGAAGATAGGGCACTGCACCTTGCGGATGAACAGGTCAGTGCGGATGTGGTAGCGCAACAGCCAGCGCAAGGGCAACCAGAAGCCGTAGCGCCGAATGTGGTGGTAGAAGGAGTAGTAAGGGCAGTCGAGAATGAGCAAGCGCGGATTATTCCAAGAGGCCAGTCGAGTGGCCAGGCCGCTGCCCAAGGATCGTCCGTAAAGGATGACGCGGCTCTCACCATAGCGGGCAGCCAACCATTTGTACACCTGTTGCAGGTCGCTGTACAGGATGCTCTCCGTACGTCGCCCGCGGCTCTTGCCAAAGCCGCGGAAGTCCATGATGAAAAAGTCGTAGCCCTTGCCGACGAAGTCGCGGGCAAACTTGCCCCAGCCCTTGATGCTACGCGAGTTGCCCTTGACGTAAAAGACTACACCTTTGCTGTTGGGTATCTGGAAATGAAGAGCATTGACCACGCCGCCGTCTTCCATGTCGAAGTTTATCTCTGTGAATGGGAAAGGATGCTGGTAAGCGAACCAATGCGGCAGGCGTTCAGGGCGAAAAAAGAAAAAGTCTTGTCCGAAGTAAAAGACAGCACATAGCCCGGCATATACGAGGGCTGCCAACGTCAGTGCCGAAACAAGTACTTCGCGTTCCATGCGGCGAAAGTAGGGAAGATGGAGCCTTCCGACAAAAGCCGTTTATTGTGTTCACAGAGCTCCTTCGTTTTGCTGGCTCAGTTCCTGGAGCAAACGCTCTACGGTTTGTGCGTCGCCCATAACAGAGCGCTCTTCAGCGCGGCGTCGTTTGGTATGTATGCGTAGGATACGCTCATTTTCAGCTCGCACGCGGGGGTCTTTCTTATGCGCCCATAGCTTGTCTCGCGCTTGAGCCGCAGCTCTTTCGATGTCTACGAGCGGGAGCGGATAGTCTTTGCCAGGTCTAAAGCCGTAGAAGGCGGCATCTAAGGGTGTCATTTTCCAGGGTTCACGAGCCAATGGTGCAGGTAAGAGAGACAGCTCTGGCACCCATTTTTTGATAAAAGTGCTCTCTGGATCGTGTTCGGCGGCCTGCTTGACGGGGTTGTAGATGCGCACGGTGTTTACGCCCATGGTGCCCGCCTGCATCTGGAACTGCGAGAAGTGAATGCCAGGCTCGTAGTCAAGAAACTGCCGCGCCAAGTGATGCACTCCTGCTTGCCAGGGCTGCCACAGGTGATGCGTTAGGAACGAAACCAACATGGAGCGCACTCGAAAGTTGAGGTAGCCCGTGGCCATTACGCAGCGCATGCAAGCATCTACCAAGGGTACGCCTGTTTGGCCTTTGCACCAGGCTTGCACCCATTCATCATTCACCGCCGTGCGGATGGTGTCGAAGCCTCGGTTCAGGTTTTCAAACTCTATGCGGCACTCCGTCTCGAACTTCTGGATGAAGTGGCAGTGCCAAAACAGGCGGCTGCTAAAGGCGCCCAGATTGTAGCGGTCGCCGGTGCGCTCTGTGGCAGCGCGCGTTGCTTGCCACACTTGGCGCATGCTCAGGTTGCCCCAAGTCAGGTAGGGAGAAATACGGCTGCAGCTGCGGCGGGCGGCTTCGGGTTTGGAGATGTTTTTGAAATAACCGCTTTTGCGTTCGTAAAGAAAAGTGTTCAAGTAGCGCCAGGCGGCGCTCTCTCCGCCCGGCTGGAAGGCTGGGGCTGGCGCAAGGGCGCACCGAGGAGAGGGCAAGTAAGGCATAGCAGCCAGCCAGTCTGCTGGCAGAAAGACTGGCTTTAGCGCTACCAAGTCTGGTTGCACCAATGGTCGGTTCATGCGCTCAAGCCACGTTTTCTCCCATCCGTTGCGGTGGTAAAGCCGCCGCGTAACGCCGCCAGTGGGCGTCTCGTGCCAGGCAATGCCGTGTTGTTGGCAAAAGGCCGCCACGGATCGGTCGCGGTCGAAGGTGATGCGGTTGCCCGTTTCTTCGTGTGAGAACAGGGCGCGCACTTCCACAACTGCTCGCAATGCGTCTAGAACCTCGAGCACTTCGGCCTCGAATATGTACAGCGGAATGCCCAAGGGCTGTAGCCGACGCGCCATGTCGTCTAGGCTTTCGCGTACAAAGCGCCAATGCCGTTCGTCGCTATCGGAAGCTTTCATCCACGACGGCTCGAAACAGTAGAGGAGTAAAGTGGGAAACCCCGCTTCCACTGCTCGCTGTAGTGGCTCGTGGTCGCTCAGCCGCAAGTCACGTTTGAACCAGACAATATTTACCCGTGGACGCATGCGCAGCCTAAACACGGCAAAAGGCGTCGAGTTTGCTCAACAGCAGTAAGAAATACAGAGGTCAAACGAAGATGGCGGTCGTTGAAGAAGTTCAACTCCGTAGGTCTTGTTTTTTGATGGATTGGAGTGCTTTTGGGCGCTAAGCTTGCAAATAAAGTTTGCACGCGCCTTGCTGAAGCGAGGTGTGTCTGTGGAAGAGGAGGCTTTCACTACTGGCTTGACCGAAGAGGAGGTGTGGGTGCTACAAGGCGAATAGGTTGCGCCATTTGCAGACCCCGGCTAAGCGCGGAGACAACAGGCCCCCGTTTTGCGATTATTAAAGGCTAAGGGCGGGACGAAAACATGTCTAAGGCCAAACAGGAAACGCGCAGACTGAGTGTAGGCTAGAAGGACTGGGGTAAGACGGCGGCCCATTCTTTCCAAAAAACAAACAAAGCGGAGAAAGGACAGTGGTCGTGGAGTGGCGATATTATCGGCACAACTTAGAGCCGTGCTAACAATCCTCGCAATGCCTCTGTGAATGTCGTGGGAGGCTTCGCGCATACTTTATTATCCGAACAAGCCAGCTTGTCTTGAGCCTTTTTTGACCCTTTTTGAGCTCCGAGGTTGCGTTTCTTCAAATGTCTATCCAGCGTAACTCTTTCACTCCAAAGGCCAGGTCGCCTTCCTCGGTTTGGATGACCAGCCGCCCGTCGGGCAAAATTTCTTTAGCGGTGCCCTCGAAGGTACTGCCGTCGGGGCGCCCGAAGATGCGGTGCTGCTCTAGGCCCAATAGGTGTTGCCGATAGATCTGGCTTAGAAGCGCGCCTTGGCCTTGCCGAAGTTGCACGTATCGCTGCTCGACGGCTGCCAGTAGTTGCTCTAGCACTGCCGAGCGGTCAAAATGACGCTCACAAGCTATAGCTAGCGAGGTGGCCCGCGGCGCCTCTGGTGGAAAGTGGCGTTGGTTGACGTTCAACCCGATGCCGATGAGGGCATGTTGCAAGTGTTCGCCGCTCAGGCCGCACTGAATGAGCAATCCCGCCACCTTTCGCTCGCTCAGATAAACGTCGTTGGGCCACTTGATGTGTGTGTGCAAGCGCGCCACTGCCTCCACAGCATCGCGCACGGCTACGGCCATGGCCTCGCTGAGCGCCCATTGCCGGGTTACCTCGAGCCAACGCGGATACAGGACGATGGTCAGCAGCAGGTTTTCGCCCGGGGCGCTATACCAACGGCTGCCATATTGGCCACGGCCTGCTGTCTGGTTGTCAGCTAGCACGACCGCCCCCTCGGGTGGCGCGCTTTTTGACACCAGTTGTGCCGCATAGTCTTGCGTGGAGGGCAGTTCGCGAAAGGCATGCAAAACCTTTCCAATAAAAAGGTTGTTTTTCATGCGCTTTGATGGACCATTTTTTTCGTTGAAACTTGTCTTTGGCTTTTGAACTGCGAAGTACGGACGCTTTAACTTTAGGCCGCTTTAGGGCTTTGTTCTTGCTTTCAAATTTTTAACTAAATCCTACAGGAATTGAGCAACACCACCGCCACTTTCGTGCAGCAGACGCGAGATGCACTGATAGCGCAGCTGAACGACTTAATTATTGAGGGCATTCGCGACAAGAAAGGTAAAAACATCGTCCAATTAGACTTGAGAAAACTCGGCGACGCCCCGGCAGATTTCTTCATCATCTGCGAAGGAGACTCTAACACCCACATCAAAGCCATATCGGACAGCATCTATAAAAAGGTGAAAGAAGGGCTACAAACCATGCCCGCTCACATAGAAGGCTCCCTTAATGCTCGGTGGGTGCTAATGGATTATTTCAACACCATTGTGCACGTCTTCTATCCTGAAACGCGCCATTTTTACGATCTCGAGCAGCTATGGGGAGATGCAGAAGTAACTGAGTACGCCGATGTGTAAAAACCCTCTCGCAAAAGCCGCAAAGACTGCCGCAGAGAGAGTATGCCGATGATGGGCAAGTACTTCCATTTAAACAACATTTACGATGAACAATAACAAGCATATGCGCAACGATGAGCCTCAAGATGAGTTGCGCCCCAAACGAAATGAGTCTTCGCCCGACAACGAAGGGCCCCGTTTTAGTTTTACTTGGATTTACATCCTCATTGGCTTGGCGCTGTTAGGGCTGCAGCTGTCGCGCATGTTTGTCTCGGCACCGCGCATCACTTGGCAGGAATATGAGCAAATGGTACTTGATGGCGATGTGGAACGCGTCGTCGTCGTCAATGAAAAGGCAGCCCGAGTTTTCATTAAACCCGACAGCCTGTGCAAGTACTTTGAGCGTTTTCACATCGAGGACCGAGACGGCGACTGCCTGCCCGACAAGAGCACTTGGAATTTCAGCCCTGCTCAATTGTACATGACTTTTGAGACTGGGCCTATCGAAATCTGGAAAGAGCGTACCCGCGACCTGGATGCAGCGCTTGCAAAAGAAAAGCGCCCGAAGATCCCCTATGATTTCCGCACGGAGTCGGATTGGTTGGGTTCCACATTGCCCTACCTACTGCCGCTGCTCTTGCTGATAGCCCTTTGGATTTTCATCTTGCGCCGCGTTGGTGGTGGGGCAGGCGGGCCAGGAGCGCAGATCTTCAACATTGGCAAATCGAAAGCCACGCTGTTTGACAACAACTCGCGCGTGGATGTTACATTTGCTGATGTAGCTGGTTTGGATGAAGCCAAGGAAGAGGTAATGGAGATAGTGGATTTCCTCAAAAACCCTAAGAAATACACGGCGCTGGGCGGCAAGATTCCGAAAGGCGTGTTGCTGGTTGGCCCTCCGGGTACGGGCAAGACACTGCTGGCTAAAGCCGTCGCTGGCGAGGCAGGAGTTCCGTTCTTCTCCATCTCCGGCTCTGACTTCGTGGAGATGTTCGTGGGCGTTGGAGCCTCGCGCGTGCGCGATCTCTTCCGCCAAGCGCGCGAGAAAGCACCCTGCATCATCTTCATTGACGAAATTGACGCCATTGGGCGCGCCCGCGGTCGAGGCGCCATTCAGGGGGGCAATGATGAACGCGAAAACACCCTCAACCAGCTGTTGGTGGAGATGGACGGCTTTCCCACCGATAAGGGCGTCATCCTCATGGCCGCCACTAACCGCCCTGACATCCTCGACCAGGCACTGCTACGACCGGGCCGCTTCGACCGCCAAATAGGCATCGGCCGCCCGGATCTTAAAGGGCGCGAACAGATCTTCCGCGTTCACCTCAAGAATATCCGCATCGCTCCAGACGTAACGCCCGAAGCCTTGGCCGAAATGACGCCCGGCTTTGTGGGCGCCGACATCGCTAACGTCTGCAACGAGGCCGCTCTCATCGCCGCACGCCGCAACAAAACGGCCGTGGACATGGACGACTTCCACTACGCATTAGATAAGGTCATCGGGGGGTTGGAAAAGAAAAACAAAATCATCAGCCCAGAGGAAAAGCAAATCATTGCCTATCACGAGGCCGGCCACGCCATTTGCGGTTGGTATCTGGAGCACGCCCATCCGTTAGTGAAGGTAACCATTGTACCGCGCGGCCTGGCAGCCCTGGGCTACGCCCAATATTTGCCTAAGGAGCAATACATCACGCGCAAGGAGAAACTGCTCGACGAAATTTGCATGACCCTAGGCGGCCGCGCCGCAGAGTCTGTAGTGTTCGGCAAGATTAGCACTGGCGCCCAAAGCGACCTAGACTACGTAACTCGCTTGGCTTACGAGATGATTGTTAACTACGGCATGAGCGAGCGTATCGGCAACGTGTCGTACTATTCTATGCTCAACGACTCTTTCATGCGGCCCTTCTCCGATCAAACGGCCTATCTCATTGATCAGGAGGTGAAACGAACCATTGATGAGCAGTACGAGCGTGCCAAAAGCTTGCTACGCGAAAAGCGCCGCGAACTCGACCTGGTCGCCAAAGCCCTTTTGGAAAAAGAAGTATTGCACCGCTCCGACCTGGAAAACCTAATCGGCAAGCGGCCATTTGCCGACCCAACTCCTGGAGAGAGCGCTAACGTGCCTGAAGTAGAACCTATCAGCCACGACGACGATGAATGACCAGCCCACCTATCGCCCACAAGAGCCTCAGCGGCTCATCGCTTTCAAAGCTGCACTCCAACAAAGACGCGCACCTATTTATCGCAAAATAGTGCGCTGGACTTGGCGCTTGGTTATAGGCACCTTCCTAGGTGTGGTAGGTTTCATCATCTTCGTCAGCCTGACGGCTATCCCTTCCTTTCAGGAATTGGAGAACCCGCGCTCGGCTTTGGCCAGCGAAGTACTGGCTGAAAATGGCGAGGTACTCGGCCGCTACTTCGTAGAAAACCGCGTGCCCGTTACCTACGATGAGCTCAGCCCCTACTTGGTGCAAGCCCTCATCGCCACCGAAGACGAGCGCTTCCGCGACCACAGCGGCATTGATGCGCGTGCAGTAGCTCGGGTGCTGGTGCGTACCGTCCTACTGCGCGACCAAAGCGCCGGCGGCGGCTCTACCATCACCCAGCAGCTGGCCAAAAACCTCTACTCAGACCGCAACTTCGCCGGCATGAGCAGCCTCGAAAAGGCAGCTGCCCTCCTCTATCGCAAACTGCGCGAGTGGATTACCGCCGTAAAACTCGAGAAGCGCTACACGAAAGAGGAAATCATCGCCATGTATCTCAACCAGGTGGACTTTGTCAATAACGCCTACGGCATTCGCGCAGCGGCAGAGATCTACTTCGGTACAACACCTGACAAACTCAAGATCGAGGAAGCGGCCACCTTGATAGGTATGCTCCAAAACCCCTCGCGCTACAACCCAAATACCTTTCCAGACCGCTGTATCCGCCGCCGCATGGTCGTCCTCTTTCAGATGTGGCAAAACGGCTACCTCACCGAGCGCCAGTACGACAGCCTCAAGGTGCTGCCCCTAGACATGAGCCGCTTTAAGCGCATCTCTTTCTCCGACGACACCGCTCCGTACCTGTGCGCCGAGCTGCGCAAGGACGTGCAGGCCATCCTCGAAAGACCAGAGGCCCGAAAACCCGACGGCAGCGTGTATAACCTGTACCGAGACGGCTTGCGCATATACACCACCATCAACCCCGTGTATCAGCGCCACGCCGAAGCGGCCATGGCCCAGCATATGGGCCAAGCCCAGCAGCGCTTTTTCCAGGTGTGGAAAGGACGCGACCCTTGGACCTATAAGAGCCGCGAGACTACGCCGGCCGAAATCGAAATGCGCCAAGAAGAACTGCGCAAACTGATGCGCTCCGGCGAACGCTACCAGCGCCTGTGGCCCCAGTATATGGGTGACCTCAGCGACCGCATCCAAAAGCAGTATGGCTTCGAACTCCAAGATGCCGACATGCTGCGCATGCTGGCCGAAGAAAAGGATGGGAAAACGTTCTCCAACTACATCGCCAAAAATTGGCTTACCCCCCAAAAAGCAGCCCAATACCGCCAGATTATGGGCAGCCGCGACTGGCCCGAACTGAAAAAGCAGTGGCAAACCCTTCAACGTACCCTACTGCAACAATACCAGAAAAAGGTGCCTATGAAGGTATTTGACTGGAACAGCCCTCCGCGATACGAAAAGGACACTGTCATGTCGCCCCTAGATAGCCTGCGCTACCATCGCATGTTCCTGCAGGTAGGCATGCTGGCGTTAGAGCCAGTTACTGGCGAGGTCAAAGCCTGGGTAGGCGGCATCAACTTCAACTATTTTAAATACGACCACGTGCGCACTATGCGCCAGGTTGGCTCCACTTTCAAGCCCTTCGTCTATGCCACAGCCATTGCCCAGCAAGGCATCAGCCCCTGCTTCCAGGTGTACGATCAACCGGTAACCATCCCGGCGCGCTATCAAGGCTTCACTAATATCGTGGACTGGACGCCGCGAAACGCCATTGGCTCCTACTCCGGCAGCTTGCTCACCCTCAAGGAAGCCCTCAAAGGCTCCGTCAACTCTGTGAGCGCCTACTTGATGAAACAGATGGGTAGCACCGAACCCGTCCGCGGCTTGTTGCACCACATGGGCATTGACTCCTCGGCACGCCGCCCTGATGGCGAGTGCCGCATCCCTAAACAGCCCTCTATCTGCCTGGGCGCCGCCGACCTGACGGTGTGGGAAATGACTGCCGCCTACGCCACCTTCGCCAACGAGGGCATGTACGCCCACCCTTACGTCATCAAGAAAATTGAAGACCGAAACGGCCGCATCATATACCGAGCCTATGCCGAGGAAAACCCAGCCCTGCCGGCCAACGTTAACTACGTCATGCTCGACATGCTCAAGTACAACGTGAGCGGAGCACCCGGCATGCGCGAACTGAAGAGCGAAGTAGGCGGCAAGACCGGCACCACCAACGAGTACAGCGACGCTTGGTTTATGGGCCTCACGCCTACCCTTGTCGTCGGCACCTGGGTGGGCGGCGAAGACCGCTGGATCCGCTTCCTCTCCCTGAACGATGGCCAAGGCGCCCGCTTGGCACGCCCCATCTTTGCGACCTTCATCAAGCGCCTTGAGCAAGACCCCAAGTCGGGATACGACTTTGCCGCTCGCTTCAAGCGACCCGCCGGAGACCTCGAAATCGAAATTGATTGCTCCAAATATTTGAACAACACCCCCAATACCGATGAAGAAGACTTCGGACGCGACCGATACCAAGATGATGTCCCTACTAACGAGGCAACCCGCGTTAAGCCCCTCGGTCGAAGGGTGGATGAAGGATTCTGAACATAACGGAAAAACAAAACCATGAGCATCTCCGACATCATTCGCCGGCGCCGCGCCATATATCCCAAGTCGTACACTGACCAGCCGCTCGACCGCACCATCATCGAGCAACTCCTCGAAAATGCCAACTGGGCACCAACCCACAAGCGCACCGAGCCTTGGCGTTTCCACGTTTTCTACTCCCTTGAAAGCCGCAAGCAACTGTCCGATTACTTGGCTGATTACTACCGCCAACACACACCACCAGAAGACTTCTCAGAGGAAAAGATGCGCAAGATGGCGGAAAACCCGCTCCGCGCCGGTGCCGTCATCGCCATCGTTATGCATCGCGACCCGCAGGAAAGCGTGCCCGAATTCGAAGAAATCGCCGCCGTATCTATGGCCGTTCAGAACATGTGGCTTACCTGCGCCGAACTGGGCTTAGGCTGCTACTGGAGCACGCCCCCAGCCGCCTTGGAAGCACATGCGTTTCTCGGCCTACAGCCCAACGAACGCTGTCTGGGCCTCTTCTACGTCGGATGGCACAACGCCCCTGAAGTACCTGGCAAGCGCGGCCCTGTGGAGGAAAAGGTTGTCTGGCGCTAACATCTTTGATGTGCTCAAGACTCACACGCCCGAAAGGGCAGCAATGTGCGCTCCACTTGCCCTTTCCTCAGGGAAAAGTAGTTGTGTAAAGGGGGAAAAGGCAGCTTGTTATGGCTCTATTTGGGAAAAAACGGAGGAGCCAAAAAGAAGGCGCCACCAGAAACTGGCTATCTGACTTTTTACACTGGCCATGCTCTGCCTAAGGAGAAGCCTGAATACTGTCGAGGGACTTCTTGATGTCTCGCGTGTACGGATGCTCCTCTCCCAGGAATTTTCGCCTTATCTCCAGCGCCCGCCGGAACAGCGTCCGCGCTTGCTCCTTATCGCCCATACCCCAGTACACATGCGCTAGGTTGTTGAGGCGCGTAGCCACCTCAGGATGTTCCGTGCTAAAATGTTTCAAATCTGACGCCAAGGACGCCTCCAGTAACTCTCGCGCTCGGGCGTAGTCACCTAAATCCTGATAAACTGTGGCCAAGTTCGATTGAAGAACCGCCGCATGAGGATGGTCTGCTCCAAAATGTTTCAAAGCCGAGGCCAAGGACGCCTCCAGTAACTCTTGCGCTCGGGCGTAGTCGCCTAAATCCCGATAAACTGCGGCCAAGTTTGATTGACGAGCGGCCACTTCAGGATGGTCTGGGCCAAAATGTTTCAAAGCCGAGGCCAAGGACGCCTCCAGTAACTCTCGCGCTCGGGTGTAGTCGCCTAAATCCTGATAAACTGTGGCCAGATTAGAGCGCAATTCGGCTGTGAAGTCATCATCTGGCCTGAGTGTTTCGAGAGCTATCTGCAAAGCCTGTTGCTCTAGTCTTAAGGCTTCTGGATAGTTGCCGAGCATTCGTTCAAAATAGGCCGCCCGGTCGAGTATTTCAGCATAGACCTTAGGCTGGGTCTCTCTTGTTTTCAATACTGATGCGCTGTTGAGCCACGCCTGGGCGGTTGTGCGCCCTTTTTCATAAAGTGCCGAAGTTTTCGCAATGGTGAGCAGTTGGCGATACAACTGGTGGATCAATCCCGCATTTTCTGGCGCGGGGGCTACATCGGCCAAGCGGTATTCTATCTGCTGAATGGCCTGCTGGCGCTCCTCGGGCGTAAGCCCTCCGAGTGTAGAGAACTCCTCTTCTATGGGGAGCATTCGACTTCTGATGTCAGCCTTATTCTCCGGCCAGAGCTCGATGAGTATGGTCAGGACGCTCCACCAATCTGCAAGGCGGCTGCTGCACTGCTCAATATACTCACTGCCAGGTGGTAAGAAGGCTACTATGGTAATGGGCATGCGGGCAAAGCGCCCGCGTCGTTGGTTAAAGGCAACGTACAGATCGGGGTCTTGCAAAAGATTTTCGAAATCCTCCATGAAGATAATGCCCCGGCCATGGTCGTACATTTTCTGCATGAGCGACGAGTAGGTATGGCCAGCGACTTTCAGCACCAAAATGGGGCGCTCGGGATATACCTGCCGGAGATAGGCTTCCGCCCGCGCTATGAGGGTTCGGTGGTGCCACTGTACCACGACAAAGTGGAAGGTATCGCCCTCTATGGCGCGGGCCAGGAGTTGGAGTTCTTCATGCAGAGGCCGCATGGACGTATTCTTTGTACTTTTCGGAAAGCTCAAGGATGGGATTAGGGCGCTTGTAGTTGCCGTCGTTGTACTCCATAATGAGCAAGCGGTCGAGGGCATCGGCGAGGATGTCATTCCATTCGGCGCTTTTGTGTTTGGCCACACGGGCTATCAATTGCCATTGCTCGGCGGTAATGTACTGGGCCGTCTGGTTGGCCAAGCGCTGCAGGGCGCGGTCGAGGGCTTCCATGGTGATATGGCCCTTGCTCCTGTCGGCATAAATGTTGGCCATTTTCAGAATAATGAGCAGCTCGCGCGGGCTGCCGCCGCTGTAATAAATGGCCTTGTCCACCACCGCCTCGTTCTCGAACAGGCGCTGGTCTATGCGTTTGTAAACAAGCTCCCTGAAGCGTTCGAATGCTTCCGGCCGGGGGCTATCGTCAGGGTTGAGGATCCTGACGAAGGGGAAGGTTTCCACCAAAAAAGAGCGCTTCAGTATCTGTCGCTCCTTCATTAGCTCGATAGGGAGGGTGAACAGCGTGTAAGCCTCGATTTTGCGGATGCGATTGTTTTCGTCAATAATGACCTTGCGGCGCGTTTCTGCGGTCATGGTCTTTTCTAAGCCGTCAACAATGAAGAGCACTTCCTGGCCTAGGCCTTTCTTCCTAATGGCCTCATTGGCCTCTTCTATAAAAAGGTTGAAGTAACGGGCAAAGTCATCGAAACGGTTTTTGAGCACCGTGCGCACTGTGGTAGCACGCTCATAGCTGCCCTTCATGCCTATCTTGAGCGCACCGAAGAGGCGAAGAATAGACCAAGAGCCGCTATCTGCCTGCCCACCCACTTCGAGGCTTATGTCAGCACCCGAAGAGCGGTTTACCTCTCGGACGGTTTCTGAGAACCACTTCTCAAGGTTCTTCATGGTATCAGAGTTGATGTGCACCTCATTTTCTCTCAGGGCCTCAGAAAGCTTTTCCAGTTGGAATATCAGGATGTCCATGTACTCCAGGTTGTTGAGGTCGAGCTCATCATCAATGTTGCACGTTACGCAAAAGAAGCAGTCGGGATGGTGCAATTTCTGGGCGTACTTGCGCAATTCGGAGGTTTTGCCGCTGCCACGCATGCCGCCGAGGAAAAAGGTTACCTTGTTAGCGCCATTAAAATAATTGGGTTGAAAGTGAGCCTCTCTCCCTCTTGATCTACATTTAGGTTGGCATACACCACGCGTTCTTCAAAATCGCCACGGACATCGGAGAAGTCGGTGAAAAAAGGATGGTCTGGCCCGACCGGCTCATCGAAATTGAGCGCCTGGTTTACTTCTGCGAGTTGCTCTGCTTTCTTACTCATGTGTAACCGTTGCTAATCAAAGGCAAAAGTAGGTTGTAGGGCTGCCCTGCGAGCTAACAAACATAAAATAGGTGTGGAAAGACCTGCAGTGCTTTTTAAGAGCACAGGGGCGCCATGTGCAGTAGCCAGATCGGCACCTTGCCGCGCTGTATTTGAACGTGCCATTCCAAAATCAGGCTGGGGTATGCAGATTTTGAAAGGGTACACATTTTCCGGTGAGGGCTGTGTTCCAAGCCACCTACTCTGCGTCTGCCGCCGCCTACCCCTCCCTCACCGAGGTCGTTTTTTGGGAAAAACGGCTCCAGTGCTTTGGCTCGACCTTTTCGCGCACCCGCACCTGCGGAGCTTCGGCTTGAGCTTGAGCATGTGCCCGTCTCGCCCTGGGGGCTTAATAACGGCGTGAGCGGCATCGGAGAGGCGCCGTGCTTGCAGGCGCGGAGACGGTAGGTTGCTGTTTCGCCATTATTAAGGCCCAAAAGCGGGACGAAAACACGCACGGGGCCAAACAGGAGCCGCGCGCCCAGACCCTACGCCCACAGCAGCTGCTCCGAAGCCGGCAGCCGTTTTTTCACCCCAAAAAAACGGAGGTGAGAAAGGCGGCAGGAAAGTGGCCGGTTCTGCTTTTCCCTTATCCCTTATCACTTTTCACTTCAAAATGGCAGGCTCTGAGGCCTCTTTGGAAAATATCACCCATCATTCATCATTCATTACTTCAAAATAACAGGTCTTGCAGACGCTCTGGCAAATGGTACCCTTTGCAAAACGCAGATAAAAAAGGCGGCATGCCGTTGCACACCGCCTGAACAAAACCCATTCTATCGTATGAAGCAAAACTGTTCGCCTTAGCTAGCCATTCCGTTAGCGTATCGCGGAAGAGCGCTCAAATCGCGGAAAAGTATCTTATTTCGGCTGAAACGCAACACGTTGGAGCGCTTGAGCTGATTGAGCACAGCAGTAACCATTTGTCGGCTCGTACCGGTGATGTCGGCGATGTCTTGGTGGGTCATATTGTGCTTGACGAGGGTTTCTGTACCTACCGGGCGGCCGTGTTCTAGGCCCATTTGGTGCAAGAATTCTAAGATACGGCTGCGAGAGTCCTGTAGTACGACTTTCTCTAAGCGCGTCTCCGTCTGGCGCAAGCGTTGGCCCAACAGATGGAGCAATGACTGGGCAAAAGCAAAGTTGTGGCGCATTACGTACATGACGGCATTCACGTCGAGCTCGAGCACTTCGGTATCGTTTTGCATGGCATAAGCAGCATCGCGCCAATAGAGGTCGCCCATCATGCAGGCTTCGCCGAAGAGGTTGCCCTGCTGTACCACATACTTGACGATTTCTTTTTTATCTCCTTGTACCGCTATCTTTACTCCTCCTTTTACGACATAAAAAACTTTGCGCGCTCTTTGACCAGAAGCATAAATCGCCTGTTGCCGCTTGTATTTGTGAAGGCGCGCTGTTCTCTGGAGAAAAGCTACCTCATCGGACTTCAGGACGGCAAAGAGGGGAAGGTTTTCCGACAAACAAAAGGCATTATGTGCGTTCATAATTATCTCGAAGATTTTTTTATGTCAGCGTTTCAGTGTCGCCGGCATATTATGGACAGCGCTACAGCCCGTATCCCCTATAGCTTCGCACAAAAAAATTGCAGTGCACTTTTGAGGCAAGGTGCTAACTATTTGACCTGTAAAATGTTAGGCGGATTCAAGTTGCTAAATTTTTTTCCTGCAAAGCCATGCACTCCATTCCGTCGTCCTAATTTTTGCATCCCTGATAAGTAAACATGAGCGCTACACCCGTTCACCCTGCTGAAGATTTGGAACTGCTGCGCCAGGGATGCACCCAAGCGCTGCGTCGTCTGTTCGACGCTTATTATCCGAGCCTGGTGTCAGTAGTGTACACTTATGTAGATGACATGGATACGAGCAAGGATATCGCCCAGGAAGTGTTTGTAGAGCTGTGGCAACGACGCCAATCGCTACAAATCCAACAGTCGTTGAGCGCTTATTTGCGTCGGGCCGCCATCAACCGAGCCTTAAACCACCTCAAAAGCCAGCGCCGTTACCAGCTGTACGATGACACCAATACTTGGAAAGACCTAGCTGACCCCGGCGAGGAAACCCTCCGTTGGAAGGAACACCAGGACGACCTGGAAGCGCGCTTGCACGAAGCCATCGAGCAGTTGCCCGAAAAGTGCCGCCTCATTTTTATGCTTAGCCGTTTCGAGCGCTTGCCACATCGCGAAATAGCCGACCGTTTAGGTATATCGGTCAAGACCATTGAAAACCAGCTCCTTCGGGCAGCGCAGCTCCTTCGGCAAGCGTTGGAAAAATACGGGCACCTCTCTTGTTCGCTTTGGATGTGGATAAAATTCTGGTGGTAAGAGTAGGGGAAATACCCTCCCTTGTTGTCTTCTTAACAAAACACTAACATGTCGCACGCAGACCTCCTACTGTTGCTTCAACGCAAATGGACGGGCCAAATCACTATGGAAGAGCTGGAGCGCCTCGAAGCCTGCCTGCGTCAGTCGCCCCAGCACGCCGAGTGGGCCGAGGCATATGAGATGATTTGGGCAAAGGCTACTCCACCGCCTCAAACGCCCATCATGCTCAACTTGGACGAGGAATTCGACCATCTTTTGGCTCGTATCGAAGCTCAGAAAGCCTCTGCGTCGGCCTCACACCCGCGGTCACTGTGGTTGGTTTATCGGCGCAGGGTAATGGCAGTAGCCGCTATAGGTTTGCTTTTCTTAACGGCATGGTTTGGCTGGCAACAGTGGATTGTAACTCCCCGAGAACATCAGGAGTACGCCACTAAGGACCGCCATAAAGTAGCACTGCCCGATGGGTCGGTAGTCAGCATGCGCAAGGGTGCACATCTCACCTACACTCCCGAGCGCTATGGCCGACAAGAGCGCAAAGTATATCTGGAAGGCGAGGCATTCTTTGAGGTAGAAGGAAACAGCAAAAAACCCTTCTTGGTGTACACACCTTGCGGAGCAGAGGTAGAAGTCGTGGGCACTAAGTTCGACGTAAAGGCTTCAAAAACAGAGACCTGTGTAGTCGTGGCGGAGGGTGTTGTGCTTTTGCGGTCCAAGCCCATAGGTTCGAGCGCGCAACAGAGCAAGAGTGTTCGCCTTAGTACCCATCAAAAAGGCCGTGTGAACGAAGCAGGACTTCAAAAACCCATAACCTTGCAACACCTGAATGAGCTGGCTTGGCAAACACGCATCCTGGTTTTCAAGGATACGCCGCTGTCAGAGGTTTGTTCAACCCTCGAGGAAATCTATGGTATGCGCGTAGAACTTACCAATGAGGCCATGAAGACTTGCCTCTATACGGGCAATTACGACTCTACATACCGCGCAGAAGACATACTTCAAGGTATTTGCGGTACGTACGGCAGCCAACTAGCAGCTCTAGAGATAGACCATTACCGTTTGGTAGGCGGCGGATGCCTGAAATGATGTTATCCTTTGGCAAACCACCTCACCAAGAAAGGGTGCCCAAAGACAGAGAGCAGAATAATGGCAACACCCACATAAAAACCCGGCGGCATTTGGCGGTGTTCGCCGAAAATGATGCCAGCCAAAATTACCCCATACACAGGCTCGAGATTGACCACCAAATTGGCCGCAAAAGCTGAAAGATGCCGCATGGCCATAAGCGTGAGATAGTAGGGCAACAGCGTACACCCCCAAGCCAGTAGCAGCATCCAGAGCCAATCCCAAGGCAATGGGCGCAGTGAAAGTTCGGCACCAGACAAAGCCACTGATGACAAGGCTACCGAACAGATGAGCAAACCACCAAACAACTCTACAAAACTCATGGGCAGAGCTGGAGGCGCTTCGGCGTCAATGAGCCGCTTATTGAGCACAGAAAAAAGTGCCGCGAGAAAAGCCGCCAATAACCCTACCATGAAGCCATAGCGCATGGTCCAGTCCAGGTGTCCGATAATGAGCACCATACCTGGAATGACGAACAAGCCCAAGCCAACCTCGTACCAACGCATACGCTGGCGCAGCAACAGCGGCTCCAAAAGCGAAGAGAAAAAGGAAGCCACTGCCATACTGGCTACTGCTACCGACGCATTCGATAGCTTAATGGCGCCATAAAAGCACAACCAATGCAGGCCCACCAACGCTCCAATGATAAGCATCCGCACTATTGTCCGCCGCGAGAAAGCCCGCAGCTGAGCCTTTGGCAAAAACCACCACAGCGCCACACAGCACAACGCCACCCGCCACCATACCAAAGGGAGCGCCGCTAGGCTAATGAGTTTGCCTAAGATAGCTGTAAAACCCCATAGAAATACGCAAAAATGAAGGTACAGATAAGCCCGCAAACGGTCATTCATCATAAGAGCCAATAGAAGTGAAAACGAGCGGCAAAAGTAGCTGCTCTGCACTATGCGCTCGCCCGACCTACCTTTGCCCGCTCCCAGGGCCGCTCCGAATTCGGACAAGATGCCCAGTAGTCCATCTTTTCATCGGAAAAACATCTCCTCCTGACGCTGTCATGAAGTTTGCTACCAAAGTCATCCATGCTGGCATTGAGCCAGACCCCAGCACCGGCGCCATCATGACGCCCATCTATCAGACCTCCACTTACGTACAAGCTGCCCCAGGCGAACACAAAGGATACGAGTACGCCCGCACACAAAACCCCACGCGCAGCGCCTTGGAACACAACCTGGCCGCCCTGGAAAACGGCACCCACGCCATCTGCTTCGGATCAGGGCTAGCGGCCCAAGACGCCGTCATCAAACTGCTGAAAACCGGCGACGAGATACTCTCCGTCAATGACCTCTACGGCGGATCCTATCGCCAGATGGTGCGCATATACGGCCAGTGGGGGCTGAAGAGCCGCTTCGTGGACATGACCCAGGCGCACACCGTGGCCGATGCCATCGGATCAGACACCCGCATGCTTTGGATAGAAACACCCACCAACCCTATGCTCAACATTGTGGACATCGAGGCTGTCTGTGCCATTGCGCGGCAGCGCGGTATCCTGACCGTAGTGGACAACACCTTTGCCTCACCCTACCTCCAAAACCCGCTCGACCTGGGCGCCGACATCGTGCTCCATTCAGCCACCAAGTACCTCGGCGGCCATTCTGATGCCGTGCACGGCTGCCTCATCGTGCGCGATACCGCCCTGGCAGAACGCCTTCACTTTATCCAAAACGCTTCCGGTGCTGTGCCTGGCCCAATGGATTGCTTCCTCATCCTGCGCGGCATCAAGACCCTCCACCTGCGCGTACAGCGCGCTTGCGAGAATGCCCAGGCCATCGCCGAATTCCTCCGTACGCATCCCAAAGTAGCCCGCGTTTACTGGCCGGGCTTTCACGACCACCCTAATCACGACATCGCCAAACGCCAAATGCGCCTCTTTGGCGCCATGGTCTCCTTCGACCTCAAAGACAACACCTTCGACGCCGCTCGCCGCGTACTGAGCCGCACCCACCTCTTCTCTTTAGCCGAGTCGCTGGGCGGCGTGGAGTCGCTCATCGGGCATCCAGCTAGCATGACCCACGCCAGCATCCCGCGCGAAGAACGCCTCAAAGTAGGCCTCACCGACTCCCTCATCCGCCTTAGCGTAGGCATCGAAGATGTGGAGGATTTGATAGCCGATTTAAACGCCGCTCTGTAGTTTTGTCGGCGCTATGAAAGACTGGAAATACCTTTTTGCATACCTGTTGCCGCTGAGCGCCGCCGTCGCGCTCGCCATCAAAGGTGCATGGGCGTGGGCTACTCCAGTTGTCAGCTTCGTCCTGCTGCCACTCTTAGAGCTGTGGATGCCTCAATCCACCGAGAACGTACCACCCCAAGAAGAGGAGGCCCGTTCAAAGCGCCTCTTCTTCGATGTATTGCTCTACCTCAACCTGCCCATCCTCTTTAGTCTGACTGGCTGGTACCTCTGGACGGTGCAGTACCAAACCCTGAGCTGGTCAGAACTATTAGGCCTGACTCTTGGGGCAGGCATTATCGTAGGGGCCATCGGCATCAACGTAGCGCACGAGCTGGGCCATCGCGTCAAGCCCTACGAGCAGACAATGGCTAAGTGGATGCTCATGGTAGCCCTATACCAGCACTTTTTTATCGAACACAACCGAGGACACCACAAATACGTGGCTACCGAGCGCGACCCCGCCACCGCCCGCCGCAACGAGTGGCTATTTACCTTCTGGCTCCGCTCCATCACAGGCGGCTACAAAAGCGCCTGGCACTTAGAAACCCAGCGCCTACAACGAGCGGGGCTTCCAGTGTGGGGCTTTCACAACGAAATGCTGCGCTTCGCCCTATGGCAGGCGGCCTGGTTGGCAGCAGTAGCCCTGCTGTTAGGCCTTCGCGCTCTGTTGGGAGCCTTAGCTATCGCTCTCATCGGCGTTCTTCTGCTAGAGACCATCAACTACATCGAGCATTACGGCTTGCGCCGCCGCATTCTACCTAACGGCCGCCCAGAACCGGTCAGCCCGGCTCACTCCTGGAATAGCAACCACGAACTCGGCCGCATTTTCCTCTACGAACTCACCCGCCACAGCGATCACCACTACAAGGCGACGCGCAAATACCAGATACTTCGCCACATGGACGAAAGCCCGCAACTGCCCTTTGGCTACCCCACCAGCGTGCTCCTCGCCTTAGTGCCGCCGCTGTGGTTTCGCATCATGAACCCGCGCCTGCCCAACACCTCGCCGGCATCAGACACCTGACAATCGCTCACCCATACCACATGCGCAATTCCCTGCTCTGGGCAGCAGCCCTCCTTATCATGGGTGCTGCCGCGTATTTCTTCTCTAACATCATCTCTTACCTCATCGCAGCAGGAGTCCTTGCTATGTTGGGCCGCCCTATCAAGGACTTCTTCCAGGACTATGTACGCATAAGGCACTGGCGTGCCGGCCCAGCAACCGCTTCACTCCTTACCCTGCTGTGCTTCTTCTGCCTCATCGCAGGCTTCTTCTTTCTTTTCGTGCCCACCCTCCTAGCTCAAATCCGCCACCTCTCTGCTGTCAACTATGCCGAACTCGGCGAAAAACTTAAAGGCCCATTAGCCTACTGGGACGACAAACTGCACCGCATGTATTTGCTCGAACCCGGACAACCGCTCAACCGCCGTATTCAACAGACCCTTGTCGAGTTCTTCCAACCCAAACTCCTCAGCGACTGGATAGGCAACCTCCTGTCTATTGCCAGCAGCACCTTCTTTGCCGTCCTATCTGTGTCTTTTATCCTCTTCTTCTTCCTCAAAGAAGAAGACCTTATCCCTCGTTTCATCCAGACGTTTATGCCTGACCACCTGAAAGACAAAACACTACATGCCCTCCGAGAAGCCGGCGCTGTACTCACCCGCTACCTGCGCGGCTTAGCCATCCAGACCCTCTCCTTCATGGCCATCGCCTCCGTCGCCCTGTGGATATTGGGCGTACCTAATGCTCTGCTCCTGGGCATACTCGGCGGCCTGTTCAACATTATCCCCTACCTCGGCCCTCTCATCGGCATCGCCGTGGGCTGCTTTTTCACCCTTATTCACTTCATCGAGGCCGATTTCGGCATCATCGGCATCAACCTGCTCAAAGTTGTTGCAGCCTTTGGTTTCACACAGCTGATAGACAACGTACTACTTTACCCCTACATCACCTCCTCCAGCGTCCGAGCACACCCCTTAGAGATCTTCTTAGTCGTGTTGGTATCTGCCCAAATGGGTGGCCCCATAGGCATGATTATCGGCGTGCCCCTCTATACTGTGGTGCGCGCCATCGCAGGCGTGTTCTTCAGCGAGTTCCGCTTAGTACAGCGCTGGACAGGAAAAGAAGGCGATAAACAAACTTGAACAGGAAAGATGCGCCTTGCCAGCCCTGTTCCTGATTTTGCCTTTTTCCCTTCCTTCATTTTTTGGGGAAAAACAGGCCTGCAATTTCACCCGACCCTCCGCTCGAGAGCGCGCTGACGTCTCCTACTTGGCCCTAGGCGCGTGCCCGTCCCGTTTTTGGCCTTTAATAATGGCGCAACAGCAGCCTTAAGTCTTCGCACATACAGTAGCGGAGGCAACAAGAGGTGCCTCGTGCCAGCGGTCTTGTATATTTGCATGAAATACCGCAGGTGCAATGAGTATTTATCGTCTGGATCGCCAGGCTTTTTCCATTCAGACTGCCGAACAAGCGGCGCATCAGCGCGCTTATTGGCTACAAAAGCCCCCGCGCGAAAGGTTGGCCGCAGCCTGGTATCTCATCTGTGCCGCCTGGAACCTGGACTATCAAAAAAACGCATCGTTTAGACAGGACAGCGTTTGCTATCCGAAGACGACCAGCATGAATAATATTTTCAATGAGGATTTTCAGGATTTTATTCATGCCTTGAATGAGTGCCAGGTTAAGTATATACTTGTTGGCGGTTATGCAGTCATCTTGCATGGTTATTCCCGCACTACCGGCGACATGGATATTTGGGTGAAACCTGACGAACAGAACTATGGCCGCTTAGTGGAGGCGTTCCACAAGTTCGGTATGCCGATATTTGACATGACCATAGAGCGCTTTCTCTTACCTCATGATGTGTTTACTTTCGGCCAGCCTCCGGTGTGCATTGATATCATGACCCATGTCAGAGGCCTCGATTTTGAAGAGGCTTTTTCGACGGCACAATGGTCTGATATTGGCGAAGGTCTGTTGGTAAGATGCCTGAGTTTACAAAACTTAATCATCGCCAAACGCGCTTCGGCTCGCTATAAAGACTTGGATGATGTAGAGCATCTTCTGGAGTAGTTGCCCGCAGCCCTGCCGCTCTTCGATTGCTTTCAGATTTTGAAAGGGTACCCATTTTCCGGCAAGAAGCCTGGCGGCCGTTTCCCAAATCACCTGCTCTGCGTCCGCCGACACCTGTACCGCCCTCACCGAGGCCGTTATTTGGGAAAAACGGCTCCAGCGCTTTAGCTTGGCTTTTTGGCGTACCTGTGCCTGCGGAGCTCTAGCTCGGGCTTGCGCATGCGCCCGTCTCGCCCTGGGGCTTTAATAACGGCGCGAGCAGTACCGCAGGGTCGCCGTTTCGCCATTATTAAGGCCCGAAAGCGGGACGAAAACGCGCCCGAGGCCAAACAGGAGCCGCGCGCTCAGCCACTACGCCCACAGCAGCCGCTCCGAAGCCGGCAGCCGTTTTTTCACCCCCAAAAAAATGGAGGTGAGAAAGGCGATGAGGGTAGGATGCGGCCGGTTCTACTTATCACTTATCACTTCAAAATGGCAGGCTCTGCGGGTGCTCTGGAGAAATGGTACCCTTTGCAATTTTTGGGAAAAAACGGCTCCCTGCCCCTCGTGCTTGGCATCCACCTAAAGGCATTCTCCGCATCTCCTGTTTGGCCTCGAGCATGCTCCTATCTTGCTTTCGGCCTCTAATAATAGCGCAACAGCAGCCTCAAGTCTCTGCACATGCAGCAGGTGCAACAGAGGAAAAGCCACCGCCAGCCATTTCTACTTCTGCCCCTTCACGCCTTTCTCACCCCTCCACCAAGGTGCCCACATTATCGCCCAGGACAATGCGGCGGAGATTATCCGGCTGGTTGATGTCGAAGACGATAATGGGCATGTTGTTTTGTTGGCAAAGTGTGAATGCTGTCATGTCCATTACCTCAAGGCCTAGGGCAATGACCTTAGCGAAAGTAATGCGGTCGAATTTTATCGCCGTAGGGTCTTTTTCTGGGTCTGCCGTATAAACGCCGTCCACTCGGGTGCCCTTCAGGATGACCTCTGCGCCGATTTCGTTAGCCCTCAGCGCGGCGGCACTGTCTGTGGTGAAGTACGGGTTGCCTGTTCCTGCGGCGCAAATCACGATACGCCCCTTCTCCAGATGGCGGATGGCCCGGCGCCGGATGTAAGGCTCTGCAATGCTTTCCATGCGGAGGGCAGTCATCAGGCGCGTGTAGAGGCCTACGTTCTCCAAGGCGCTCTGTAATGCCAGTCCGTTGATTACCGTAGCCAACATGCCCATATAATCGCCAGTAACTGGCTCTATGCCTGCGTCATGGGCCTGAATGCCTCTAAAAATGTTCCCCCCGCCAATCACTACAGCCACTTCAACGCCCAGGTCGTGCAGTATTTTTATTTGTTGCGCGTAATGCTGAAGCATTTCCGCCTCGATGCCGTAGTGCTGTTTTCCCATCAGGCTTTCGCCCGACAATTTCAGTAGTATGCGCTTGTATTTGACCGTCATGGCATTGTAGGAGAGTTTATCACTCCATTTCCTGGGATATTGCGTTGTCTTTACAGCGTATCCGGCCCAGGTGTTTTTTCGGCTGCAAAGAACGCCCTTAACGCGCAATTAATGGATGAGGTGCCGCCCTTTTTACCTTTGCCAATCGCTCTTTATGCCCCCATATATGCGCACTACGCCTGTTTTTTGTTTCTACGCCCGTTTGTGCAAAACACCTATTTTTTTGTTTTACTGGGCGTTGGGGTTTGCGCTTTGGCTATTAGCCCTTTCCGCGAGCCATGCTCAGCCATTAAAAGACGGCGACAACATTGTGCCCAACCCAGGTTTTGAGCGTTTTGTAGCGCCGCCAGTGGGCTGGTCTTATCGGGGGGCTTTCTTTGGCCAGGTAGTCAAGTACTGGTTTAGCCCGACTACTGCCAGCCCCGACGTGTATGGCCCCGGGGTGAAGGTGCCGCAAGACTGGGCAGAGAAGGGCTTTGGCAAACAAAGCCCGCGTTCGGGGCGCAGCATGGCAGGTCTCACCCTTTGGGGCTGCACCAACGGCAAACCTCACTGCCGCGAGTACGTGAGCGTTCAGCTGGCCGAGCCTTTAGTGCCGGGCCAGGGCTACTACATCGAGTTCTGGGTAACGCCACTGCCGCGCTCCTTACGTATTAACCGCATAGGCGCCTTTCTCTCCGAAGAACGCATCGAGCGAAAGACAGACGAGCAACTCACCTTTACGCCGCAGTTCTTTGCCCCAGAGATTATCCAGCCAGCGGAAGAGAGCTGGGTAAAACTCAGCGGTCAGTTTATCGCTGAAAATGAAGCCGAATACCTTCTTATCGGCAATTTCTTCACCGACGAGCAGACAAAAACCCAAAGCATACATCCGCAAAGCTTCAACTACGCCTACTATTATTTAGATGACGTACTGCTGAAAAAAATACCGCCATTTAAGCCTGTGCCCATCAAACCCGACGACATCACCCGCCAAAGCTTGGAGCCGGGCAAAGCCATACAGCTCAAGCATATTTACTTCGAGTTTGACAAATACGAGCTGATGCCTCGCTCCTACGTGGAACTCAATAAGCTGCTGAAGATCCTGATGCAAAACCCTAGCATCCACATTACCATCGTAGGACATACCGATAGTATCGGGAGCGAGCGATACAACCTATGGCTCTCGCGTAAGCGCGCACAGGCAGTGTGGCAATTTTTAGTGGACAGCGGCATTGCCCCAGAGCGCCTCCAATACCGAGGCGAAGGCAAGGCAAAGCCCATAGCATCTAACCTCACCGAAAGTGGCCGCTTTCAAAATCGGAGAGTAGAGTTCGTCATTACCCAAATGTAGGCTAGCGCCCGCTAAGGCTAATGCCACTTCTCCCAACAACAGGCTTCTAAAAACTTAACCGAAGTATCCAAGTATTGCCCATGCAAATTGTCCTGAGCCTATCTCCTATAACCGAGCATATCTACCTGCCAACGGCCTGTTTGGTAGAAGAAGATGAAGAGAAAGGACTTACTCATGTACTCAGAAAGGCTACGCTAGAGGTCGTAGCCAGCTATGGGATAAGCCTCCCACCGGGGTGGGAAAAGCTGCTCAGGGCTGCAGAAGCGCTCTCGGCTTCACAACTGGAGAAGAAGTTCAAACCTTCGCGTACCCGAACCGCAACACCGTTGAAAACACTGCTAGCCCAAGAAAGCACGCGCAAAGCGGTGGCAACCTACATCTATCACGCATTAAGCCACTTACTGACCGATGCAGTGAACAAGGGCATGCCCATAGCCCTCCAGGCAGAGCGCAGCGCTTTGGTACAGAAGACCTTGCTAACTCCTGTTTCAGAGCCATTAGTGCCACATCTGCTCTTCCGAAAAACGGAACATGGCATAGAATACCGCCTAACCTTGGGCACAGATACGGAGCAATGGGCCGTTGGAGAGCACGGAGTTATCCCTCTGACCAATACAGATCCTGCCTGGGTGGCTGTTCGGCAGCATCTGTTCCAGGTGCCTGGCATCAACGGCAATATGCTGCGTCCTTTCACCCGAAAAACGGCGGTGAAAGTGCCTGCTGAGCAGGTAAAGACGTACTTCCAGAGGTTCATCCTGAAAGCCGCCAGCCGAGCGCATGTAGAGGCCGAGGGCTTTGAGGTCAGAACAGTCTGTTCAGTTCAGGGTGGCTGCATAGAGTTGATAGACAACCCGTTTCAAGAAGGCGTCTGGAAGTTTGGCCTGTTCTTTTTCTACGAAGGTGTTCGGGTGGCTTATGCTGATCGCCGCACACGCATCACCTCGCTGCTGCACCATATGGAAGGCGGCGATGAGGTGTCGGTGCAGGTAGTTCAGCGCAACACCGCAGAGGAAGAGGCATTGGTGCGGGCTTTGCGTCGGTTGGGCTTCTGGGAGGAAAACCGCTATTTCTACCTACCTGGGCGCTCACAGCTCTCTGATGTGCTGGACTGGCTGCTGCAGCATCGAGAGCTTTTGGAAGCTGCAGGTGTTCAAATAACAGCTCCGATGGTATCCGGGCGCTGCCTGGCCCTCTTACCCCATGAACTGACCTTTACTTCGGCGGTTGCTGGTGACTGGTTCGACGTACACGGTGAAGTGCGAATAGGAAGTTATAGCATCCCTTTCCGCGATTTTGTGCCCTATCTGCGCAGTGGTAATCCCTATTATCCCCTTGATGACTCGCTGTATTTCCGCATTCCAGAGACATGGTTCGAACAATATGGCACTCTAGCGCAACACTTGCACATCGAAGGGCAGAGGCTTCATTTACCAAAAACACTCTACGCCTTGCTAGGTCTGCCTAATTCGGCCCAGAAAAACGACAATAAACTAGAGTTCAAGCCCCCTGACCCCGAAAGTATTGCTTATGCCGTTCCTGACACACTAAAAGCCGATCTCCGACCTTACCAACTCTACGGTGTCAAGTGGCTTATTGCCCATGAACAGCAGGGCTTTGGGGCTTGCTTAGCTGACGATATGGGACTGGGTAAGACTCTACAAACCATCGCCTTCCTCTTGTATCTCAAGCAACTAGATGGGGACAATGCGAAGGAGAGCACGCCATACGACCAAAGCACTACAGGAGTCTTTCGGCAACTGTCGCTCTTCGACTCTTACCAGGTGGAGATTCGCCCACTACAGGCGCTGATTATTCTACCCACCTCACTGGTGTTCAACTGGAAACGGGAACTAGAGCGCTTCGCCCCCTCTCTGTTTGTCTATACCCACATAGGGCCAGGGCGTTCGAGCGATTTAAGGGCCATTGCGGGTCATGATGTGGTCTTGACTACTTACCACACTGCTCGACAGGATCTAGCGCTGTTGAAGAAGCTGGTTTGGAGGGCTATCGTATTGGATGAAAGTCAACAGATAAAAAACCGAGCTTCTGAAATTTCCAAGGTGGTGCGCTCATTGCAAGGGCGTTTCAAATTGTCTCTTTCCGGTACACCTATCGAAAACGCCCTGGCCGACCTTTGGACGCAGATGGAGTTTATCAACCCTGAAACTTTAGGAAGCTTTCGCGAGTTTCGAGAGCGCTTTCTAATTCCCATTGAAAAGCAGAAAGATGGGGCCGTCAAACAGCGGCTGTTCGAGATAGTGCGCCCATTCTTCCTCCGCCGCACTAAGGAGGAGGTGGCTCCGGACTTACCACCGCTGAGCGAGCAGGAGTTCTATTCAGAAATGGCCCCTGAGCAATACCAGGTCTACGAACGTACCAAGTCGGCCATGCGCAATGAAATCCTGCGTCTGTTTGATAACCCACAAACAAAGGCCAGAGCGCTTAATGAATTGATGCGTCTGCGCCAAATAGCTAATCATCCGGCATTGGTGTTGCCAGAGGCTAACTTGCCTAGCGGTAAGTTTGAAGATGTGTTGTTCCATTGGGAAAATGCTCGCCGCGCAGGGCATAAAGTCTTGTTTTTTAGCAGCTTCGAGAAGCACTTACGTCTGTTTCGGCTGCACTTTGAAGCACAGGGCTACGCTTTTGCCTGGCTAACAGGAGAAATTGCTGAGAAAGAAAGGGCAGACGAAGTAATGCGTTTTCAAAAGGACCCAACCGTGCAAGCGTTTTTCATGACCTTAAAGGCAGGCGGTGTTGGGCTAAACCTTACGGCAGCCGACTACGTGTTTATTCTTGACCCGTGGTGGAACCCTGCTATGGAGGAGCAGGCTGTCGCGCGCGCTCATCGGATAGGGCAGGAGCGCCCAGTTACGGTAATGCGATTTATCGCCCGGCGGAGCATTGAGGAGAAAATCTTAGATTTACAAAAGCGGAAGAAGCAGCTGAGGCTGCAGTTTTTTGCCATATCGGCGAATCTGGCTGAGTTGAGCCGCGAAGACGTAGAACTACTACTGGAGTAGAGGAGCAAGAAAGGCAACGAAGCCCAAAAAGAAAATCGCCTTCGCAGCGCTGTGGCTGGAAGGCGACTACATTTTTTTTTTGTTGGCACCGACCTACTCTCCCGCGGCATCCACCGCAGTACCATCGGCGCTGACGGGCTTAACGACTCTGTTCGGAATGGGA
>FWPU01002586.1_pt1 | contig 49261 bp, 39 predicted proteins | sample 2228361 | NCBI WGS metagenome assembly FWPU01 (sample SAMEA103939777, study PRJEB20133) | metagenome | reverse complement strand
TCCGGGTTAGGGACATACCCTAAGAACTTTTGGAAACGTGCTCTAGTTTCCAGTACAAAACGCGGCGGAAGCCCCGATTTATCGGGGGCTTTCCCGGCTAAAGCCGGGCCTCCAGCCCAGTGTTATACCGAGAACCAGGCTAGATGCCATTCCTTCTACGAGGTGAGCGCATGCCCAAACAAGCACCTGTCCGCTTCGCGGCTATCGGTCTGAATCACCCTCACATCTACGGCCAGGTTGACCTGCTGCTACAGGCCGGTGCCGAGTTCGTCTCGTTCTATGCTGGTGAACCCGATCTCGTCGCCAGGTTCGCGCAGACCTATCCCCAGGCACGCCTTGCCGCCAACCCCCAGGAGATCCTGGAAGATGCATCTATCCATCTCGTCGTCAGCGCAGGGATCCCCTGTGAACGCGCGCCGCTGGGTATCGCCGTCATGCGCCACGGCAAGGACTATATGAGCGACAAGCCGGGCTTTACCACGCTCGATCAGTTGGCCGAGGTACGTCGGGTGCAGGCGGAGACCGGACGCATCTACTCGGTCTGCTACAGCGAGCGCTTCTGGAGCCGAGCGACGGTCAAGGCCGGCGAATTGGTACAAGCCGGCGCCATCGGTCAAGTGGTGCAGACAGTGGGCTTGGGGCCACACCGGCTCAGATTGTCCGAGCGTCCCGATTGGTTCTTCCGCCGCAAGCAGTACGGTGGTATAATCACCGACATCGGCTCTCACCAGATCGAGCAATTCCTTTTCTTCACCGGCTCTACCCAGGCGGAGGTGGTAGCGGCACAGGTTGCCAACTACAAGTATCCCCAACACCCGGAGTTGGAAGAGTTTGGTGAGGCGCTCCTGCGTGGCAACGGCGGCACCGGCTACATCCGCGTGGACTGGTTCACTCCTGACGGGCTGCCCACCTGGGGGGATGGTCGCCTCTTCATCTTGGGGACGGAGGGTTATATTGAACTGCGCAAGTACTGCGACGTCGCCGGGCGGCCCGGCGGTGATCATCTGTTCCTGGTTGACCACACGGGCACTCACTATGTGGACTGCCGCGATGTTGACCTGCCCTACGGTCGGCAGGTGATTGACGACATCATCAACCGTACCGAAACGGCCATGTCGCAAGCCCATTGTTTCCTGGCGTCGGAACTGGCGCTGCAGGCCCAGGCACAGGCACGGAGGTTGGGAAATCTACGAGATGGGTAAGAGACTGAGGGTTGGCGTCGCTGGCACAGGTGTCGGCAAGAACCATGTGCGCGCATTTCAGAATCTGCCGGACCAGTACGAGGTCGTGATCCTCTGCGGGACCCAAGAAGCCAAGACACGCGACATTGCAGCCAGGCTCGGTATTCCACGCTTCTCCACAGACATCAACGAATTGTACCGCATGGACGATCTGGACGTGATTGATCTGTGCACGCCCTCGTATCAGCACGTCGAGCAGATTCAGCAGGGACTAGCCGCGGGCAAGCATGTCATCTGCGAAAAGCCCGTGGCCGGCTCCCTCAAGGAAGTAGATGCGTTGATCCGGGCCGAGGTGGCCTCGAATAAGCGGGTGATGCCGATCTTTCAGTATCGCTTCGGTCTCGGCCTGCAGAAACTCAAGTTCCTGGTCGAAAAGGGAGTAGCGGGACGAGCCTACCTGGCGACGGTAGAGACCGCCTGGCGGCGACGCGCCGACTATTATGCCACCTGGCATGGCCGCTGGGATACCGAGATGGGCGGCCCGCTGGTGACGCTGGCCGTCCACGCCCACGACGTGCTCACGTACGTTATCGGGCCGGCCAAGCGCGTCCTGGCCCACACTGCCACGCTGGTCAATTCCATCGAGACGGAGGATTGTGTTGTAGCCGCGCTGGAGATGGCCGACGGCTCTCTCGCCGCGCTTTCCGTGACGACCGGCTCTGCGGCGCAGATCACCCGCCATCGTTTCTGCTTCAGCAATCTGACCGCCGAGAGCAATACCGAGCCTTACCGGAACACGGCCGATCCGTGGACGTTCACCGCCGACTCGCCTGCGGTGGAGCAGCAGATCGCAGAGACACTGGCCCGCTTCACGCCCTTGCCCGAGGACTTTGAGGGTCAGTTCTACCGTTTCTATCAGGCTCTGCAGAGTGGCGCCGAACTGCCGGTCACTCTCGCCGACGCGCGGGCCTCATTGGAGTTGATTACGGCCATCTACCATGCGTCCGAGACAGGTTGCGTCGTCGAACTCCCTATCGGCCCGGATCATCCCAAGTATGCCGACTGGCGTCCCCGTACGGAATTGTAAATGGGAGTTGGGGAATGGTGGAGGGAATGCCATGAAGCAAGTTGCGTTGATTACCGGGGCGGGCCGCGGCATCGGGTTGGGGATCGCCAGATGCCTGGCCGCCGAGAACTATGACATTGTCGTGGCCGACGTCCATCCCGAGAGTGCCGTGGCCGAGGCCATGGATGGATTGCGCGCCCTGGGCGCGGAGGTGCTTTACTGCATCGCCGATGTCGCCGACCGGCAGGCACGCAGCCGTATGCTGGATCAAATCAAGGAGCGATTCGGGCGGCTGAACGTGCTGGTGAACAACGCCGGCGTCGCACCCAAGGTGCGCGCCGACATTCTCGAGGCCACCGAGGAAAGTTATGACTGGGTGATGTCCATCAACCTCAAGGGGCCGTATTTTCTCACCCAGGCCGTAGCCAACTGGATGATCGCGCAGCAGAAGGAGACACCGGACTTTCGGGGCTGTATCGTCAACATCTCCTCGATTTCCGCCACAGTCGCCTCTACAAACCGCGGCGAGTATTGCATCTCCAAGGCCGGCGTGAGCATGGCGACCAAACTGTGGGCGGCACGCCTGGGCGAGTTCGGCATCCCGGTTTATGAGATTCGCCCTGGGATCATCAAGACGCCGATGACCGAGGCCGTGACCGCCAAGTACGACAAACTGATCGCCGCAGGGCTGACCGTCCAGCCACGCTGGGGTTTTCCCGAAGACGTCGGCAAGGCCGTGGCGATGCTGGTGCGCGGCGATCTGCCATACTCCACCGGGCAAGTGATTATGGTGGATGGGGGAATGACGCTGCAACGATTATAGGGATTGGAGATTAGAGATTGGCCGGCCGGCTTCCAATCTCTTTCTGGAGGACCAGATGCCACGAGAAACGCTAGACAATTCGTTGCCCATAACCTGGGCACACACACTGGTGATCGGCAGCGGCGCGGCGGGATTGAACGCGGCAGTGCAACTGCGCACAGATGGCATCAAAGACGTGCTGATTCTGACCGAGGGATTGGATAAGGGCACCTCGATCAATACCGGCAGCGACAAGCAGACCTACTACAAACTGGGGCTGTACGGCCAGGACGCCGATTCGCCCGTGGCGATGGCGGAGACCTATTTCGCGGGCGGCAGCATGCACGGCGACCTCGCGCTGGTCGAGGCAGCGGGTTCGGTGCGGGCGTTTTGCCACCTGGTCAACCTGGGCGTGCCGTTCCCGCGCGATGCCTACGGCCAGTTCGTGGGCTACAAGACCGACCACGATCCTCGGCAACGGGCAACCTCCATCGGTCCGTACACCTCGCGCGAGATGTGCCGCGCGCTCATCCGCCGGGTGCGGGAGTTGGACATCCCCGTGCGCGAAGGGCGCAACGTCGTGCACCTGCTGACCGTCGGCGAGGGCAGTGAAAAGCGCGCCGCCGGCGCCATTGCAGTGGATAGAGACGGCAATCTGGAAGTGTACGGCGCAGAGAACGTGGTCTTTGCCGTCGGCGGCCCCGGCGGGCTGTACAAGACCAGCGTCTACCCCGAGGTGCACACCGGCGCTATCGGCCTGGCACTCCTGGCCGGGGCCAAGGCGCAGAGCCTGCCCGAATCGCAATACGGCCTGGCCTCGATCCGCTTCCGCTGGAACGTCTCCGGCACCTACATGCAGGTCATCCCCCGTTTTATCAGCACCGCCGCCGACGGCGTCAGCGACTCGCGTGAGTTCTTGCGCGATTACTTTGGTTCCACCGGCGAAATGAACTCGATGGTGTTTCTCAAAGGCTACCAGTGGCCGTTCGATGCGCGCAAGGTGATCGGCGGATCGTCGCTGGTGGACATCCTCGTCTACGTCGAGACGGTTCTGAGGGGGCGGCGCGTCTTTCTCGATTTTCGCACCAACCCCGAGGGCTTTCGCTTCGACGACCTGAGCGAGGAGGCGCACACCTACCTGGCCCGCTCGGAGGCGCTGCTGGAGACGCCTATCGCGCGCCTCGGCAAGATGAATCCCGCCGCCATCGAATTGTACGCCGATCACGGCATAGACATCGCTACCGAGCCGCTCGAGATCGCCGTGTGTGCCCAGCACAATAACGGCGGGCTGGCTGCAAACCACTGGTGGGAATCAACCAACATCCAGCACCTCTTTCCCGTCGGCGAGGTGAACGGCTCCCACGGGGTCTACCGGCCGGGCGGGTCGGCGCTGAACGCGGGGCAGGTGGGCGGCTTTCGCGCTGCCGAGTTCATCGCCAATCGCTACGCCGGTTGGAGTGTGCCGCGCGAGGCAGTCGAGGGGGCGGCAGCGCACGCGCTGGGCGAGTTGCGGGAGTGGATCGCGCGTTGTGCGGGAGCCGGTTCCACCTGGCAGGCGGAGCGCGAGGAATTTCAGGCCCGCATGACACGCGTCGGCGCGCACATCCGCTCACCGGCAGAACTACCCGCCGCCGTCGAAGAGGCCTGGGCGCAGTTCAGGCGCATCGAGCGATCCGGTTGCGCATACAAGTCGCCGTCCGAGTTGGCCGAGGCGCTGCGCAACCGGCAGTTATGCTTCGCCCACGCGGTCTACCTGGAGGCGATCCTGTTCGCCCTGCGGAGCGGCGTGGGCAGCCGCGGGTCGGCCATCGTGCTCGATCCCAACGGCGCGCGCGTCCACGAGAAGTTGGGCGACGAGTGGCGCATCGCGCCGGAGAATCCGGCCTTCCGCGAGCAGGTGCTGGAGACGGTTGCCAATCCTGAAGGCCGGGTGTACAATGAATGGGTGGCCCGCCGCCCGATCCCGCCAACCGATGCCTGGTTCGAGACGGCCTGGGCTGGTTTCCGCAGCGGGGAGATCTATGATAGATGAGGTGAGCGGATGCAATACGGTGTGTGTGCAACCCCTGAGGAGACGCCGGCGCTGGCCGAGGCAGGGTTCGACTATGTAGAACTCAACACCGTGGTCTTCTTAAAGCCCGCAGAGGACGAGGCGGCGTTCCGGCCAGTGTTCGAGCGCATTCAAAAGTCGGCGCTCCCGTGCCTGGCCGCGAACTGCTTCATGCCCGCTCGTCTCAAGATCGTCGGCCCCCATGCCGATCCCGATGCCCTAGCCCACTATGTGGAGACGGCGTGCGAGCGGGCGCACCGTGTGGGCATCGAGACGATCGTCTTTGGCGCCGGCGGCTCGCGCGCGATCCCCGAGGGGTTCGACCGACAGCGGGCACAGGCGCAACTGCTCAACTTTGGCCGCTTGCTCGGCGACGTGGCCGGGCGGCACGGCGTGACCATCGCCGTGGAGCCGTTGAACAAGGGCGAGACGAACGTCTGGAACGCGGTAAAGGACTGCGCCGATTACGTGCGGCAGGTGAACCACCCCCACGTGCGGCTGCTGGTGGATGCTTACCACTGGGCGCTGGAGCAGGATAGCGTCGAGGACATTGTCGCTGCGGGGCCCTTGCTCTGCCACACGCACATCGCAACGTACAAGACTCGTGTTGCGCCCGGGGCGGAGCCATGCGACTTTGTCCCGTTCTTCCGCGCGCTCAAGGATGCCGGGTACGACGGGCGCATGTCCATCGAGTGCACCTGGGCCGACCTGCCGGCACAGGCGGCGGGGGCACTGGCCGAACTCGAGCACGGGGCGCGGGCAGTGAGGCTATAGCCACTCTATCTCCCGCTCGGTGGGAGAGTGTTTTTTTCTGCGTGTGGCGGAAATGTGGTATACTCTATGGTGCAACAACCATCCTTCGATGTGAGAGGCCGAAATGGCTGGTGCACGGCTCGAGTTTGATACAGAGCGAGTTGTGGCCTATTGGCTAACCGATGTCGCCCGATTTCTCGTCCGACCTATTCCAGGAACGGCTGGCTTTGATGCGTCTGGCCGCCCAGGTGGACGACCGGATCGAGCCACACCCGTTCAGGCCGCAGGACTTTGACCCCAACGCCCCGCTGGTAGACGAGATCCAGCGTACCGGCGTGCGCGTGGCGTAGGAGTCCGTAGATCGGGCAGAGACGCAGGTCGAAACCCGGCGCCATTGACGGGGCTGCCAGGGGCATCTGTCTGGCGGCCTCGTCTGTTGGAGGACAGCGAACTCACGGGCTTGGGCGATTTGCCGGGCCAGGCAGCGGGGGATACAAGACCTCCCAGGTCTGCGAGACGTGGGAGGTCTCCGGCGGCCGGGCGGCGGCGGCGCTGGCCGAACTCGAGCACGGGGCGCAAGGGGTTGGACTAGGAGGTCGAACATGAAAACGATTGTCACCTTTGGCGAGATCATGCTGCGGCTTTCGCCGCCGGGGTTCCAGCGCTTTGTGCAGGCGCACAGTTTCGACGTCACCTTCGGCGGCGGCGAGGCCAACGTGGCCGTCTCTCTGGCCAACTATGGACAGCCGGTCGAGTACGTCACGCGGTTGCCGGCCAACGACATCGGCGACGCCTGCCTCAACTTCCTGCGCCAGTACGGCGTTGGCACCACCTACATCGTGCGCGGCGGCGAGCGGCTGGGCATCTACTTCCTCGAAACCGGCGCGGCCCAGCGCGGCAGCAAGGTCATCTACGACCGGGCAGGGTCGGCCATCGCCACCATCCAGCCCGGGATGATTGACTGGCGCGCGGTCTTTAGCGGCGCCGACTGGTTCCACTGGACAGGCATCACCCCGGCCATCTCCGAGGGCGCGGCGGCGGTCTGCCTGGAAGCAGCACAGACAGCCCGTGAGATGGGATTGACCGTTTCCTGCGACCTGAACTATCGCAAGAACCTGTGGAAGTGGGGCAAAAAGGCCGGCGAAGTTATGCCCGACCTGGTAGCGCAGTGCGACATAGCCGTGGGCAACGAAGAAGACGCGGACAAAGTGTTCGGCATCAAGGCGCCCGGAGCCGATGTGACCGGCGGCAAGGTCGAGGCCACAGCCTACGTCCCCGTATGCGAACAACTTGCAGCGCGCTTCCCCAACCTCAAGACCATCGCCATCACGCTGCGCGGCTCGCTTTCGGCCACGCACAACACCTGGAGCGGGCTGTTGTGGCAGGAGGGCAAGGTCTATACCGCGCCTGTCTATGACATCACGGCCATCGTGGACCGCGTCGGGGGCGGCGATGCTTTCTGCGGCGGCCTGATCTATGGCCTGCGCACGTACAGCGACCCACAGCAGGCGCTGAACTTTGCCGTGGCCGCCTCCTGCCTCAAACACTCCATCCCCGGCGATTTCAACCTGGTCAGCGTAGCCGAGGTGGAAAAGTTGATGGGCGGCGATGTCTCCGGCAGGGTAAGTAGGTAGGTCGGCGAGAGAACGATGGAGGTTGGGCAGATGCCGGTTTTCAGATACTCAGAGATGGATGTAGCGCACCCTGCGCCCAACACGCTGCGGCGGCAGGCGTATACCGAGAACATTATGGTGACGGTGGTTGATTTCGTCAACGGCCCTAGCCCAGCCGCGCCCCCGCACCGCCATCCCCACGAGCAGATCACCTACATCGCCGAGGGCAAGGTGAACTTTCATCGGCGAGGGGGATGAGCAGACGGTGGATACGGTCGAGGCCGGCGACCTGATTGTCGTGCCGCCGGACGCACCGCACACGGTAGAGGTGCTGAGCAAGGCCGCGCGCCTGATTGATTGCTTCTATCCCATCCGAAAGGACTTTTTATCCGCGTGAACGCAATTCACGCGTGAATCTACCCTGAAGGACGAAAACGCCCTGTAGGAGCGGGATTGCCCTGACATAGCGAGACCGCGCCCCTGCCATTTTCGGAGGTGTGTCATGGAATCGGCATCACTGGCGATTGAGAAGATACATATCCTGCGGGTAGATCCCGGTGAGGATGTGCTCCTGTCAGTGAAGTCATTTCTCGCCGAAACCGGCTTGCAGCAGGCGCTGGTGCTCGGCGGTTACGGCACGTTGGCAGCCCACCATCTTCACTGGGTGGTGCACAACCGCATCCCGACCGACAACTCATTTGGCCGGGGCGAGGGCGGCATCGAGATCCTCTCGATGAATGGCCTGGTGGTCCAAGGTGAGCCGCACATCCACGTAACGCTTGCGACGCAAGCCGGTGCCTATGGAGGCCATCTGGAGGAGGGCTGCATCGCTTACGTCGTGTGCGAGATCTTCTTCGCCGAGATCTCGGGTAGGGCTCTGAGCCGCCAGCAGGTTTCGGTCGCCGTGCCTGGAATGGGAGAGGGAGAGATTTCCCGGCTGACTTTCGGTGAAGCCGGGGTGTCATTCTGAGGCGCGAAGCGCCGAGGCTTGCCCTGAGCGAAATCGAAGGGAATCTCGTTGCTGAAAGCCAAGAACGAGACCCTTCGCTCTGCTCGGGGTGACAAATCGGATCTACTGAGTCTCATAGCGCAGCCTCTGGCCGCAACCAAAATTGTCGGACGCAGATAAACGCTGATGGACGCTGATTTTCTGGATCAATGTGGCCTAGTGGGTTACTCATCAGGACGGTTCAGTTCTATGTTCCGGGTGTGCGTCGGAATCCCGAACTCGTTCGGGAAAGCGCTCTATCTCCCAACCAGTTGGCCGGGAGTTTGGGGAGCCCGTGCCTCATTGAAGAGAACTGAAAAGCCCCGTATGGGGACTGCTGTCCCCCTTGAGCAGTTTTTTTCTGCTGTCCCAGATCTCGGCAATCTGCGTCCGGTGAAATCTTCGCGATTGTGATAGTTTTTCAAGAGTAATACTAATTCGGAGGGGGAGATGGCTCGTTTCGACCGTATGACCGTGCTCAACGCGATGTTCGCTACCGGCCTGGTGCCCGTCTTTTATCACGCCGATGTCGAGGTCGCCAAAAAGATCGTGACCGCCTGCGCCGAGGGCGGCGCGCGCGTCGTCGAATTCACCAACCGTGGTGACCGCGCGTGGAACGTGTTCACCGAACTGGTCGCCTGGGCCGACGAGGCGCGGCCCAATATCATCCTGGGTGTAGGCTCGGTAGTGGATGCGCCTACCGCCGCGCTCTATATCGCCAGTGGGGCCAATTTCGTCGTTGGGCCGGTGCTCAACCCCGAGATCGCCCGGCTGTGCAACCGGCGCAAGATAGCCTACAGCCCCGGCTGCGGCAGCGTGAGCGAGATCGCGCAGGCCGAGGAACTGGGCGTCGAGATCGTCAAGATCTTCCCCGGCGGCCAAGTCGGCGGGCCGTCGTTCGTCAAGGCCGTGCTCGCGCCGATGCCCTGGACGCGCATTATGCCCACCGGCGGAGTAGAGGCCACACGCGAGAGCGTCGGCGACTGGATCAAGGCCGGGGCCGCCTGCCTGGGGATGGGCAGTAACCTCATCCGCAAGGACCTGGTGGCCGCGGGCGACTATGACGCCATCCGCGAGAACGTCCGTCAGGTACTGGCGTGGATCAAAGAAGCCAGAGGGCAGTGACACTTGCGGAAATCGAAGCACGCGCGGTTTCACCTGAAGAACCTGGACGATCTGCGCGCCGAGATCGAGCGGCTCGGGCTGCGCTTGCCGATAGACGAGGACGTGTCGGTACTCTCCACCCCATTGACCATCGCGGGCAGGCGGATGCCGAACCGCTTCTCCGTCCAGCCCATGGAGGGGTTCGATGCGCATCCCGACGGCTCGCCGGGGGAGTTGACCTTCCGCCGCTACCGGCGCTACGCCGCCGGCGGCTTTGGCCTGATCTGGTTCGAGGCAACGGCGGTTCTGGAAGAAGCACGCTCGAATCCCGGCCAGTTGTGGCTGCACGCCGGGAGCGTCGGCGCGTTCCGGGAACTGGTCGAGGTCACCCGCCAGACAGCGCGCGAACGCTTTGGGTGGGACGTGATCCTCGTCGTCCAGTTGACCCATTCCGGGCGCTACAGCAAGCCGACCGGATGGCCCCGGCCACTCATCGCCCACCACAGCCCTATCCTCGATCCATTGCATAACCTGCCCGACGATTACCCCGTGGTGACGGACGACTACCTCGACCGTTTGCAGGATACCTATGTCGAGGCGGCCCGGTTGGCGGCGGAGGCAGGCTTTGACGGGGTAGACATCAAGAGCTGCCATCGCTACCTGGTCTCGGAGTTGCTGGCCTCGTTCACGCGCGAGGGCCGCTACGGCGGCTCCTTCGAGAACCGCACGCGCCTCTTGCGCGAATCGCTCGCCCGCATCAAGGAGAAAGTGCCGGACATTTTCATCACCACTCGGCTTAATGCCTACGACGCCATGCCCTATCCCTACGGCTTTGGCGTAGACAGAGAGGACGAGACGGTTCCCGACCTCGCGGAGCCTATCGAGTTGGTGCGGATACTGCGCGAGATCGGAATTCCCCTCCTCAACATTACGATCGGCAACCCCTACTTCAACCCACACATTGGCCGGCCGTATGACTTCCCGATCAAGGGCCTCTCGGTTCCAGACGAGCACCCGCTCGTCGGGCTGGACCGGTTCGTGGGGATCACGCGCCCGATCCAGGAAGCATTCCCCGACCTGCCGGTGGTCGGATCGGGCTACTCGTGGCTCAGACACCTGATGCCCTACGTCGCTGCCGGCGCCATCAAGAGCGGCGGGGCGACCATCATGGGCATCGGGCGCGGCGCGTTCGCCTATCCCGACACGCCCAGGGACGTGATCGAGACCGGGCGGATGGACCCGGCCCGCTGCTGTGTCACCTGCTCCGCCTGCGTACAGCTCATGCGCGATGGCGGCAAGACCGGCTGCGTGGTACGCGACAGCGAAATCTATGGGCCGCAGTACCGTCTGGCGCGGCGCTTTGCGCTCGACCGCCTGCAGGAAGAGGCACGGCGCTGCCGTGACTGCGAGCAGGCCACCTGCACCGCCGGCTGCCCGGCCCACGTGGATGTGCCCGCCTTCATCCGGGCCTTCGCCGCGGGCGACATCGCCACGGCCTACGATGTGCTCCGCGCGCGCAACGTGTTGCCGGAAATGTGCGCCTACGTCTGCCCCTCCGAAGTGCAGTGCGAGGGCGGCTGCCTGGAGAACATCTTTTGCCTGAACCCGGTCGCCATCCGCGACATCCAACTGGTGGTCAGCCGCATCGCTCGCCGCGAGGGGCTGACCGGCGTGCGGCTGCCGGAGCAGCCCTCGGGCAAGCGCGTGGCGGTGGTGGGCGGCGGGCCGGCCGGCGTGGCCGGCGCGATCCGACTGCTCGAATTGGGGCATCACGTCACCATCTTCGAGCGCGGGCAACAGTTGGGCGGCACGCCCGATTGCATCATCCCCGCCGATCGCTACGGAGAAGCAGGCGACGAAGTGGACGCCATCCTGAAGCCGGCCTTCGAGGCCGGCCGGCTCGAGGTCAAGTACGGACACGCGCTGGGCGAAGACGTGGCCCTGGATGATCTGCGGCGCAACTATGATGCTGTGCTGCTCGCGGTAGGGCTATCCCAGTCCGTCTCGTTGGGCGAGGCGAGCCACGTCGTGGATGCGCTGACCTTCCTGCGACAAGCCAAGGATGGTACACTGCCGCCAATCCCCGACAAGGTGGCCGTGCTGGGCGGAGGCAACACCGCCGTGGACGCAGCCGTGACCGCAAGACGCTTAGGCGCGACCGATGTCTACCTGGTGTATCGCCGCTCCTTCGGCGAGATGCCTGCCTGGCCCAAGGAGCGCGAGTCGCTGTTGGAAAGCGGCGCACATCTGCTGCTGCTCACGCAACCCGTGGGCTACGAGACCGACCGTGACGGCAACCTGATCGGCCTGCGCGTCCAACGCACGGTGTTGGGTGCGCCGGACGCATCGGGCCGCAGGCAGCCTCTGCCGGTAGAGGGCAGCGAGAGCGTGCTGCGCGTCGGCCTGGTGATCGAGGCGCTGGGACAGGGCGTGCCGGACACATTGCGCGAGGCACTTGGCGGGATCGCCTTCACAGACAGCGGACTGGTCAGGACGATGGACGGCTCTCTCGCTACCAGCCTGGCGGGCGTCTTTGCTGCAGGCGACCTCGTCAACGGCGGCGCCACAGCGGTGCAGGGTATCTCCGAGGGGATGCGGGCTGCGGAGGAGATGGATGCATACTTGACAGGAGAGCAACGGTGACGAAAAGAAGATATGCACAGGTAGGCGTGGGAAGTCGCTCGTGGATGTATTCAGAGGCGTTGGTCGGGACGTTTGCCGATCGGTGCGAGTTGGTGGGGCTTTGCGATAGTAACAAAGGTCGGCTAACCTTGCGGGCTGCCTGGGCCCGCGAGCATGGAGTCAACGTGCCGATCTATGGAGAAGACGCATTCGACCAGATGATCGCCGAGACGAAACCCGACGTGGTGATTGTGACCACGATGGACTCTACGCACGATACCTACATCTGCCGGGCCATGGAACTGGGCTGTGATGTGATGACCGAGAAACCGATGACGACCGACGAGCACAAGTGCCAGCGCATCCTGGACACCAAGCAGCGCACCGGCCGCCGTATCATCGTCACGTTCAACTACCGCTATGCCCTACCGCGCACGCAGGTGAAGGAATTGCTCATGTCCAGCGTCATCGGCAACGTCGTGTCGGTGGACTTTCACTGGATGCTCGATACCCGGCACGGCGCGGACTATTTCCGCCGCTGGCACCGTAACAAGCGCAACTCCGGCGGCCTCATGGTGCACAAAGCCACCCACCACTTCGACCTGGTGAATTGGTGGCTTTCGACGACGCCGGAAATCGTCTATGCCACCGGGACGCGCAACTTTTATGTGCCAGAGACGGCCGAGCGTTATGGGCTTACCAGACGGGGAGAACGCTGCCTGGATTGTCCCGAGTCAGAACGCTGCCCGTTCTTCATGGACATGCGCTCATATCCAGGGCTGAAGGGCATGTACCTTGACACCGAACAGTACGATGGCTACTTCCGCGACCGCTGTGTCTTTAGCGCCGAGATTGATATCGAGGACACGATGGACGTGATCGTGATCTATCGCAGCGGCGCGCGGATGAGTTATTCGTTGCACGCGTTTATGCCCTGGGAAGGGTACACGGTCGCGTTCAACGGCACCAAGGGGCGACTCGAACACACCTGCATGGAGACCGCCTACTTCAGCGGCGATGGTTCTGTACCCGGCGAACTGCGGCCAGAGGGCGTCAGAATCAGGGTTTATCCTCACTTCCGCAGCGGCCACGAGGTCGAGGTCTGGCGCAGCGAAGGAGGCCACGGTGGGGGCGATCCCATTATGCTCAAGACGCTCTTTGCCTGTGAGCCACAGGAGGATCGGTATCTGCGTGCCGCCGACGAGCGGGCCGGCGCCTGGTCAATCCTGACGGGCATCGCAGCCAACCGCTCCATCGCCTCCGGGCAGCCCGTGCGGATCGCCGACCTCATCCAGGGGCTGGAGGAGCCGGACTACCCGCCGATGCCGTCACCGGCGGAGCCGCTGGACCTGCCGGTGAAAGTTGACGCGCTGCCACCGTGGCTGAAGAAATAAGCCCTGACCTGCGGAATCCTTGCTCATGGGGCAGGAATTTGCAGGTTGAGCACCCGTTTGTTTCCGGCTTGTCCGGGCTAGGGACTCTTCGTGGAACAGTGGAGGAACGCGCTCAAAGGGGACAGCAGTATCGGGCAGTGCAAACGGCAGGTAACTGCCCAGAGAACAATGGTCAAGGAGGCAGACCCATGGCGCCATGGCAACTGAACCCAGACCGCTTTTTTGACCCCGACCCGGCGCAGCGCCGGGTAGCACGCGACCTGTATGAATCAGTTACAGGTTTGCCCATCGTCAGCCCGCATGGACACGTAGACCCGCGCCTGTTCACCGACCCCGATGCCACGTTCGGCACGCCGGCCGACCTCCTTATCATCCCCGACCACTATGTCTTCCGCGTGTTCTACTCGCAGGGGATACCGCTGGAAAGCCTGGGGGTTCCCCGAGTGGATGGCGGCCCTGTGGAACAGGACCACCGCAAAATCTGGCAGACCTTCGCCGAAAACTGGGCGCTCCTCCGCGGCACACCCTCCGGCATCTGGCTAACCCAAGAACTGGTACAGGTCCTCGGCATCGAGGAGAAACTGACTGGAGCAACCGCACAGGCGATCTATGACCAGATCGCCACAAAACTGGCCTCGCCCGAGTTCCGCCCTCGCACGCTATTCGAGCGCTTCAACATCGAGGTGCTCTGCACCACCGACGCCGCGACCGACACATTGGAGCATCACCGGCGTATCCGCGAGTCGGACTGGCATGGCAACATCCGTCCCACCTTTCGGCCCGATGCCGTCGTCAACCTGCAAACGCCGGGCTGGTGGCGGAACATTGACGCGCTGAGCGAGGTGAGTGGGATCACCGTTCACTCGTATGCCACTTTCATCCAGGCCCTGGAGCAGCGGCGCGCGTTCTTCAAGTCCATGGGCGCCACGGCTACAGACCATGCCGCCGTCTCGGCATACACAGCGGAGTTGAGCGCACAAGAAGCCGACGCCATCTTTCAGCGCGCGCTGCGCGGCCAGGCCACTCCAGAAGATGCACACCGCTTCACTGCCCATATGCTGATCGAGTTTGCGCGCATGAGCATCGAGGATGGGCTGGTCATGCAGTTCCACGTTGGCTCGGTGCGTAACCACAATCAAGTCATCTTTGACCGCTTCGGCCCCGATAAGGGCTGTGACATCCCGGAACGCAGCGAGTTTACCCACAACCTGCGCCCGCTCCTGAACAAGTACGGCAACGACCCGCGCTTGACGTTCATCGTCTTTACGCTGGACGAATCCACCTACGCGCGTGAACTGGCTCCGCTGGCAGGCCACTACCCGGCCATGCGCCTGGGGCCGCCCTGGTGGTTCCACGATAGCCTGAACGGCATCGCGCGCTACTTCAATGCGGTGATGGAGACGGCAGGGCTGTACAACACTGTGGGCTTTAACGACGATACGCGTGCCTTCCTCTCCATCCCGGCCCGCCACGACGTGTGGCGTCGCGCCAGCGCGAATTGGGTCGCCGGGCTGGTCGTCCGGCATATTGTGGACGAGGACGATGCGCGAGACATGATATGGGAACTGGCCTACGGGCTGGCCAAGCGGGCATACAAGTTGGCATGAGATCACGATGGAATCCTGGAACGTCAACTACGACGAAGGCAAAGTGCCTGCATACACACTGCCCGACCCGCTGATTCTTGCCGACGGCACGCGAGTTACCGACGCCCACATGTGGGTAACGCGGCGCCGGTTCGAAATCCTGCACCTGTTCGAGGAACACGTCTATGGCAAGATGCCCGGCCGCCCGCAAGGCCTGACCTTTCGCGTGACCTCTGTGGAGCGCAAGGCGCTCCATGGGAAGGCCACGCGCAAAGAGGTCTCGGTCTACTTCACGGGTGAGCAAGACGGCCCACAGATGGACATCCTCATCTACCTGCCCAACGGCCGTTCTGGGCCAGCCCCCCTTTTCGTCGGGCTGAATTTCTACGGCAACCACTCGATCCATCCCGATCCCGGCATCACGCGCCCAACCCGCTGGGTACCGGATAGCCCAGAGTGCCCCTCCGTCGAGCACCGCGCGATGGAGGCTGGCCGTGGCGCGCTCGCCCGCCGCTGGCCGGTCGAGCGCATCCTGGAGCGGGGATATGGCCTGGCGACCATCTACTACGGCGACCTGGATCCGGATTTCGACGACGGCTTCCAGAACGGCGTCCACCCTCTGTTTTACCGGCCCGGGCAATCGCGGCCCGACGCGGACGAATGGGGCGCGATTGGCGCCTGGGCCTGGGGCCTGAGCCGGGCGATGGACTATTTCGAGAGCGACGACGACGTGGATCACAGGCGCGTGGCAGTGATGGGCCACTCGCGTTTGGGGAAAACCGCGCTGTGGGCCGGGGCACGAGATACCCGCTTCGCGCTGGTGATCTCGAACAACTCGGGCTGTGGAGGCGCGGCGCTCTCGCGCCGACGCTTCGGCGAGACGGTCAAACTGATCAACCTCCGCTTCCCACATTGGTTCTGTGAGAACTTGGGACAGTACAACGATCGTGAGGATGCCCTGCCGGTGGATCAGCACATGCTGGTCGCGCTGGTCGCTCCGCGTCCGGTCTACATCGCCAGCGCGGCGGAGGACCTGTGGGCCGACCCATGCGGCGAGTTCCTGGCCGCCAAGCACGCCGACCCGGTCTACCGGCTGCTCTCCACCGATGGGCTGGCCGCCGACACGATGCCCGCGCTGAGCCAACCGGTGATGAGCACCATCGGCTACCACATCCGCCCAGGTGGGCACGACGTGACGGATTACGATTGGGAGCGGTATCTGGATTTCGCCGATGTACACCTGAAAAACTGAGGGGGCATGGATGACCGAGGACATCTATTCGCAATCCCACGTCGAGGTAGGCGGGACGGCCTATATGCTGGCCCGGCGCGGCGCCGGCGGCCAGAAGGCATTGATCGTCCGGGGTGATGTGCGAGATTTCGCAGGCGAGTGGCAAGGCGAGGCATTCGTCTGCCCGCTCACACCCGGCAACGCCGCCACGCTGCGTTCCCGGCTGCCCTGGCTACAGCCTGTGCTGCTGGGCCTGCAGACCTCCTTCGGTTTTGGCGACCGGCTGGGGCTGGCGACTCCGGGACACGTCAGGGCTCTCCGCGCCATCAGCCATATCCCCCCTGCTCACCCACCCCTCCACCCTCCTGCACCCATTTTTGCCCAGCAGTCGGTGCGCGAAAACACGCGCACCGGGCGCACGCCGCAACAGGTGCTCGACGATGCGACCTGGGGTGTCTTTCAGGAAGGATGGCGCGAGCCCTGGGGCGCGGACGCCGACCATCTCAAGACGCCGGAAGCAGCAGATGCCTTCATTGCAGCCGGATACACGCTGTATACGGTTGACCCTGGCGATCACGTGGATAACTCGGCGCACACGGCTGCGCCTGCCGAGGTCATGGCGAAGGTAGAGGCCTTGCCCTGGGATACGCTGGAAGACACGGTACAGGACTTGAGGCGGCGCTACCTGGGCCGCCCGTGCGACCTGGCCGATCTCGCCGTTGCTTTCGACGAGGAGACGCTTTTGCGCGCGGCAGCGAAGTACGGGCGAGCCGTCGCCCACACAACCCAGATGTATCGCTACCTGGCCGGCCGGATTCCCCGTGCCCTGCCCTCTGGGGAACCAGGGTTCGAGTTGGAAGTCTCTGTTGACGAGACCGAGACGCCCACTTCGCCAGCAGAGCACCTGTACATCGCCAACGAATTGGAGCGGCTGGGCGTGCGCTGGGTGAGCCTGGCGCCGCGTTTTGCGGGTCGCTTCGAGAAGGGCGTGGACTATATCGGACCAAGTGCTTCCAGAACCTGTTCCGCCGGCGACCTGGCTACGTTCAGGGCGGAACTGGCCCGCCATGCGGCCATCGCCCGCGCCCTGGGGCCGTACAAACTCAGCATCCACTCCGGCTCCGACAAATTCAGCATCTATCCTATCGTCGCGGAACTGGCTGGCGGGCTGGTGCATCTCAAGACCGCAGGCACCAGTTACCTGCAGGCAGTGCGCACCGTGGCCGAGGTTGACCCTGCCTTCTTCCGGGAAATCCTGGCTCTGGCACGCGAGCGCTACGAGACCGACCGTGCCTCCTACCACACTTCGGCACAACTGAGCGCGGTGCCCTTGCCGGACACACTATGCGATGCGGACTTGGTCGGGCTACTGGAGCAATTCGACGCCCGACAGGTGTTGCACATGACGTTTGGCTCGGTGCTGGAGCGGTTCGGCGAGCGACTGCGGGCGGTGCTGTGTATGCACGAGGAGACCTACTACGCGGCGCTGGAGGCTCACCTCAGCCGGCACCTGGCGCCGTTTTTGGGCACGGGAACTCGATCGGGGTGCTAAGGTGGGCATACTAGACATGTTTCGACTTGACGGAAAGGTAGCCCTGGGCACAGGTGTGGGTCGCGGCTTGGGGCAGGCGATGGCGTTAGGACTAGCCGAGGCCGGCGCAGACATCGCCGGTCTCTATCACACCCGCTACGAGGAGACGCAGGCCCTAATCGAGGCATTGGGGCGGCGTTTCCTGCCGTTGCCGTGCGATCTGCGCGAGGCTTCTGTCACCCAACTGAACGCGGTCGTCGATCGGGTGGTCGGCGAGATGGGCGGGCTAGACATCTTGGTCAACAACGCCGGCATCATTCGCCGGGCACCGGCACTGGAGATCGGCGAGCAGGATTGGGACGACGTGATCCGAGTGAACTTGAAGGCGCTCTTTTTCCTCGCACAGGCCGCAGCGCGGGTGATGGTCCGGCAAGGAAAAGGCAAGATCATCAACGTCGCTTCGATGCTTTCGTTCCAGGGTGGCATCCTGGTCGCACCGTATGCGGCGGCCAAGAGCGGAGTGGCCGGGCTGACACGCGCATTGGCCAACGAATGGGCGGCACAAGGTATCAACGTGAACGCGATCGCACCAGGCTACATGGCGACCGATGTCACTGCCCCGCTACGTGCTGACCCCCGGCGCAACCCGGCCATTCTGGCCCGCATCCCGGCCGGGCGCTGGGGAGAGCCGGCGGATTTGAAAGGCGCGGTGGTGTTCCTGGCCTCGGCCGCTTCGGACTATGTGCACGGGGCAATCGTACCGATGGATGGCGGATGGTTGGCGCGTTAGGCCACCGCAGAAAGGACCGGCAATGGCAATACTCAAAGGCGGCGTGATCGGTTTTGGCAACATCGGGCAGAACCTGACCGACTATATCCTGCGGTACAAAAGCGATGAAGCCCGCATCGTGGCAGCCTGTAACCGGGGCAAGCCCAACCTGGACATCGCCAGAGAAAAGTACGGGCTGGCCGTGACCCACGATCCGCAGGAACTGGTGAATATGGACCTCGACTTTGTGCTGGTCCTCTCCACCAGTTACGGCCATGCCGAGCAAGTGATCATGGCCGCGCAGGCCGGGCGGCATGTCTTTTGCGAGAAACCGATCGCCCTCAACTTGGCGGACGCCGATCGCATGATCGAGGCCGTCGAACACGCCGGCGTCGTCAACGTGGTCAACTACTCTATGCGCTACATAGATGCCTATCTCAAGATCAAGGACTTGGTGGACTCGGGCCAGATGGGTCGCATCCTTTCCATCTGTCACCTCAAGACGCGCGCCTTTGGCCTGTACGAGGCCGGCGCCCGCCACCGCGCCGTCGTCGAGCCCGAGGAGTCGGGCGGGTGGACCGTTCACCACGCCTGCCACGACATTGATTTTCTCTACTGGATCAACGGCCCGATGACCACCGTCTATGCTACCACCCAGACGACGGTGCCCGACAAAGACTCGGAAGAGGTCGTCCTGGGCAACGTCATATTCGAGAACGGCGCTATCGGCGTAATCGGGGACTCGGTGTGCTGTATCCGCGATCATTACACGCAGATCATCGGCTCACGGGCCTCGCTGGTGATGAGCGGCGAACACGCTCAGACGGTGCTGCGTCTCCATCGTGAGGGGGAACGCGACCCCGTGTTGATCCCTGCCCGCGATTCCAAGCGTCCGGGGGGAGGGATTGACCACTTCCTGGAATGCATTCGCAAGGGGGAGCCATCGCCCAACTCGTTGCGCAGCGCGCGGCACTCGCTGGCGGTGGCCCTGGCCATGCAGGAATCGGCCCGCACCGGCAAGCCGGTCACGCCCGCCTGACCGGCCAATGAAAGGCGAAAGATGAAATACTTTGTGTCACTGAAGAGTGAGCCGGGGCTGAACGTCCCGCCCTACAATCCCTGCACGCTGCTGGACTTGAACCTGCTGGTGTTGCCCGCAGGCGGGCAGTTCGAGTCCCAGACGGGCGAGCGTGAAGTACTCGCCGTCATCCTGGGCGGCAGGGCTACATTCGAGGTCTCCGGTCGCCGCTTCGAACAAGTCGGCGGGCGGCCCAACGTCTTTGCGGGGAAACCGCACGCGCTCTACCTGCCCGCCAACGTCGCGTACGCCGTCATTGCCGCGAGCACAGTCGAGATCGCCCTCGCCAGCGCGCCAAGCGATCTGGCCGTTGAGCCTTACGTGGTCACCCCGGCGCAGGTGACCAGCGGCGTGTGGGGGGCGGCGAATTTCAAGCGCACCTATCACCAGATCCTCACCCTGGCCGGGCAGCCCGATCTACCCGCGCGGCGGCTCATCGTGGGCGAGACCTTTACCCCCAGCGGCAACTGGTCCACCTACCCTCCGCACCGGCATGAGGTTGATGACCTGCCCCGCGAAGCACGTCACGAGGAAATGTACTTCTTCAAGGTCAACCCGCCGGATGGCTTTGGCATCTGTCGTTACTACAACAGCCGGGGGGTAGAAGAGAACTATACCGTGCGCGACAATACCCTCCTGATGGCCCCCATCGGTTACCACACGGTCGTCAGCGCGCCGGGATACACCACTTATTACCTATGGTGTCTGGCCGGCGAACACCGCGTTCAGGCCACGGTGGACGATCCCGTCCTGAGTTGGGTGAGCCGTACGGTGCCCATGCTGCGCGAGTTGGGGCATTGAGGCAAGCGCAGGACAAATCGCCGATTTGTCCCGTGAATCATTCGATACGTGCTGGCGGGTCGGGCAACGCGTCGAAGGCCGGTACGTCCACCACAAAGACCTGCCCGTACCCTTGCGGATCAGCGGTGTAGACGATCTGTGTGCCTGTAGCATTGAAGCAGGGGTGTGGATGCACGCGCTGGATGTGGAACGAGCCGCGATGCCACACCAGCACCTTGGGTCCTTCGAATTTCCCCTCCCTGAAACGCCACAATAGCAGGTATGGGGCTCTGCTGTCACCATCGCCGACAACGAGGTCGAGCATATAACTGTGAAAATGCCAGCAGTGTCCCTCGAACGTGGCCTCGACCTGATCGGTGTTGTCGTAGCGGATCGCGCCATAGACGGGCCCGTGCGGCGTGCGCCCGTGATAGCCGATGTGCTCGCCGTCCTGCATCCAATACTCGTGTCCGATGGCCTCGTCGGGGGCGTTGGGACGAATCGGCCATGCCTCGCCGGTATCGAGATTCAAGCCCCAGATACGGTTCTCCACCTTGTTCCACGGCCCCTCGTGGCAGAAGGTGATGATATTGGGCAACTTGGGCGAGGCATTGATGTGCCCCAGCCAGTAATCCTCCTCGTAAACGACCTCCGATGGGCCGCCATCAATCGGTACCTTGACGATCATGCAATGCGGGTGCGCTTCCCAATACTCGCGGAATCCGACGTAGCCGTGCCCCAGGTCCATCATAATCCGGTCGGAAAGGTCTTCGCCATACCCGGCGCAGATGTACTTGCCGTCGGCGGTGGCATTGGCGCTGCCGCCGCGGTAGCCCTTCGGGCGGGTGTAGACCGGGCGTAGATTCAGCGATGCCAGGTCGAGCGCCATCAGCGTGTCGCCGTGGTAGAAATAGACTTCCTCGCGGACGGGGTTCTTGCTCAGGCCATCCACCTCGCCCTGCGCCGGATCGAGGTCGGTCAGTTGCGCGATCTCGCCGCTTTCCAGATCAACGCCGAACAGGTTGGTGTGGTTGTCCCGGTCGGAATAGAAGACGATCTTGCGGCCTTCGTCATACCAGCACGGGTAGGTGAAGTAGAAGTGATTGCTGTGGCATTTGTAATTTGTCAACCGGTGTATTGTGGCGCCGCTGACCGGGTCCTGATAGATGATCAATTCAGGCGCCCAGCGACGCCCCACATTGCTCCCTGCCATTCTAGGCCTCCTCATCAGTATGGATACTCGTACCAGTCCAACAAGCCCAGCGGCGTCGCCGCGCCCGCGTAGAGCAGGAGTGAGGTGTACTTGTCGGCAAAGATGCGCCCGCCGCCCTCGCCAGAGATCACCGCGCCGCTGTCGTCGAGGTACTTGGCGCGCGGCCGCGAGTCGTTGGATGGATCCATCGCCGCAAACTGGCGGGTGGCGATCCGTAGATACTTGATGTCACCGGTGATGCGGTAGGCGTGAGTCAGCGCCTCCAGCAAGTGATACGGCGGAGCAGTGCGCCGCAACGAGGGGAGTTCCTTGTAGTAGGCGACTCCATCTGGCCCCAAACAATGGGCGAGCATGTCGTCCACGGTCTCGACGATGAGCGTCTTGACCCGCGTGACCAGATCGGCGTCGTCTTCGACGAGCAGGTAGCGGGCGAAGGAGTTGACGGTGAGCGAGATCATGAACGTGACGCGCGGCATGCTATGGCTGGTGTATGGGGCCAACAGCGCGCCGTAAGCCTCGTGCCAGTCGAGATACATCTTGGCCAACCGCCGGGCCTCGGCCCGCCACCGCTCCTCGCCGGTGCCGATCCACATCCCCACCAGCGCCCGCAGCGCCCAGCCGCCCTCGCGCACCGAGGTCGCCCCAGGGGTGGACATTTCCGGCCGGGTCATGTGGCGCACGATGTTCTCGGCCACCGAACGCGCGGCCTCCAGCGCCTCGGTACGGCCCGTCAGGAAGTAATAGTCCAGCAACCCCTCGGTCCACTGGTGTGAGGGCGTGACGCCGCCAGTGACGTGGTAACGGGTGTGAATCTTGAGCCCACCGTTGATCAGCGGATCCGGGCTGTGGTGACACAGGTCTACATCCAGCCAGTGGCGCGCCGCGACCAGCGCAGAATCGAGCACGCGACGCTGCCCGGTGAGGCCATAGTACAGCGCGCAGGCGTGCGGGCGGTCGTACTCGTTGTTGACCCAGACCGTGTGTCCCCGGCCACGCCCCTGGTGCGTGTAACTCGCGTCGGGCGCGTCGCCAAAGTGGAACATCCCCAGCGCCGACGGGCGACCATCGTGCATCCGGTTCAGAAACGTGATCAGGCGGTCGGGAATTCGCTCCGGGAAAAAATCCTCCAGCCAGGGGTTGTTTGCACGCAACCACGCCCGCGAGAGGGCCGGGCGGTCGGGGAGTTGGAATTGCAGGCTGCGCACGCTGCACTCCTGGAGCGAGGTCTCGACAGAGTGGAAGTGAAGCAGGACACGGTGGGTTTTGGCCATGCCCTGCCATAATGGGGCGGGCGGCATGCCGGCAGGGTAGAGCGAGCAGACGATGCCTTCGCGCGCGACGTGTAGTTTCTTGGGGAAATTCTGGTGCGCCTGGTGGATGGAGAGCGTCAGACCGGCAGCATCATCGCGCCAATCCACCCAAAAGTCGCCGTAGAAACTGTCTACGTAATGCTCGTTGGCCTGGTAGAGTATCGTCTCGGCATCGAGTGTCATCTCCAGCACGTCATCCGATTCCCAGATCATCGTGCGGTAATAGCCTTCACCCAGCGCCAGGCGGGGGGCGCCGTTTGTCTGCAGCGCAAAGGCGAGTTCGATGGCCTGCAACGCGAGTTCTCGCTCTTCCTCGGCGTGGATGAACTGGTGCTCGACCTCGACGTAGGGCTTGCCGGCGTAGGCGGTAATGCGCCCGCGCAGGTCGAGAAAACCACTGCCGTCGGGCCGGCGGTGCTTACCCTTGACCAGGATGACGGCGCGCAACGGGCCGGCCTCCTCGACCTCTAGCGCGACCGCGCCAGAGAGGCTGTCGGCCTCCTGCCCATTGCAGCGCACGGTGAAGCCTTTGAACGGGGTTCCTTCCCACAAGAGGACGCCATCGAGCCGCACGTCGCGTATGGGCAAAAAGCCCGTGTTGGGAACGAGGAAGGATAGGGGGCCGGTATCCACCGCGATGCCGTCCGGCGTCTCGGTCACCTGCACCGCCGTCGGCGGCGCGATGTCGGACGGGCTATTGGTGATCTCGAAACGCAGCGTCTTGTCGGCGTTGCCGGGCAGATCGGGCTGGAAGTGGACGAGCAGCCATTTGATGCTTTGGTCGGGCCACGTTGCCAGGACGCGCCGCTGCGCGGATAGGGTGGCGTCGCCATCGCGGATCACCAGCCGGCGCGGGTCGGTCAGCCTGCCCTGGGCGAAGGGGATGCTGACGGTGACGGGTTCGGCCCGGCGGTCGAATTGGGAGATTTTCTCAAAGTACAACGTGTTCATACTGTTCCTTCTCAAGCGACGAGCAGTTCCGGCGCGCGGCTGCAGATCCCATCCACCCCGATGCGGCGCAGGGCGGCCAGTTCCTCCCGGCGTTCCTCCGGCCCGCAGAGGATGCCCAGGCCGGCTTCCCGCACGCGCGCGGCCCATTCCGGCATGAGCAAGGCACTGGGGCGAGGGAGCCGCTCCCAGCGGGGATGGACAAAGTTGGCGCGCGCGGCGCGGGCCAGCGGAACGGCGTCGAGGTCGGGCGAATCGAACATGGCCGACGTGATGATTTCCGGCGCCGCTGCCTTGACTGCCGCCAGCCAGTCCGGACGAAACGCGCCGACAATGCTGTGTTCGGCATATTCCTGCTCGCGCAACGTCTCGACCACAGCAGGGACGGCGGCGCCGTCCTCGAGTTCGACGTAAATACCCAGTTGCTCTTCCTTGCACACCGCGATGGCCTCGGCGAGCGAGAAGCGGCGCTTTCGGCAATCTGCGGCAAACGTGACGGCGTCCGCGCCGAGCGCCGCCGCCCGGCGGATGGCACGCGCGGCCGCGCCGCATTGGGCAATGCGCAAGAAGCGGTAGTCGGCAGGGGGAATCGCGCGCGCCAGATAGTCGAGCCAGGCATTGACGCGCGCCGGCATCCAATCGCGCAGCGCGGGCCAGGGCACCAGCATCTCCGGCGCGAACCGAAAGACCTGCGAGAAATCTCCGCCCGGCTCGAAGGCGTGCCGCGCCAGGTAGGTGTGCGCCAGCCGGTTATTGAGCGGCGTCGCTTGCACGCGACCGGCGATGTAGGGAGAGATCAGCACGCCGCTCACGCCTGCCAGTGTGCCCGTTTCGGAGCGTTTGAAGCGCCGCCGCCGTTCCGCGAACCACGCCGGGGTCGGGGCGAAGGCGTGCTTGCCCGGCTCGCTGTAGATCACCAGATGCTCGCCTTCCAGCGCGAGCGCGCCGTCGAGGCGCAAGTCGCGGTATTGGCCGTGCCAACTCGCCTCGCCGCGCACGACCCGCCCCGCGTCGTCCACGAACACCCACACGTGCTCCAACTCGTACAGGTGGCCGATGTCCCAGTCCCACCAGATGGCGTACTCGACCGCCAGGCTGGCCGGCGGCTCTCCCTCCGGCGCCAACTCGACCTGACGGCCACGGCTGAACGAGGGCGACGGCCCGTCCCGGCGAAAGAGAGTATAGCCCGCAGCCAGCGGTAGGAACGGCTCGCGCACGTCGAAGCGCAGGATGGGCGCGTAGCGTGCCGCCAGCGCGCGCTCGGCGGGGTCTTGTTCGACACATGGTAACGCCGGTAAATCGGGTGGCGCGAGCGTATCCGTGTGCTCTACTCCTACTTCGCCTGGCTCCACGGATAACTCCAGCCGTGGACGAACTGATGGGCCTTCAGGGCCTCCAACTCCTCCGCCGAGAGCAGTTTGCCGTCGGAGACGGCGCAGTTGGCCTCGACGTGGGCTACCCGGCGCATGCCGGGAATGACGGTCGAGACGGCCGGGTGGCTCAACACGAACTTGAGCGCGAGCGCGGACAGGGTTGGGCGGTCTTGAGTCAGGAACGGCTTGAGCGCCTCGACCCGCTCGGCGGCGATGGCGAGCCGCTCCGGCGTCAGCCAGCGGGCGCGCCAGTCGCCTTCGGGGAACTGGTAGCCCGGCCCCAATGTGCCCGTCAGCAGGCCCTCCTCGAAGGGCACGCGCACGATGATGCCGACGTTGTGCGCCAGCGCCGCCGGCAGCAGTTGCTCCGCCGGGCGCTGCTCGAAGATGTTGTAGATGACCTGCACAGAGTCAATCAGCCCGGATTCGACCAGGCTGACCGGGCCGTAGGGGTCCCAGTCGTTGGCCGAGACGCCAAAGGCGCGCACCTTGCCCTGCTCCTTCAGGCGCGTCAACGCCAGGTACCATGCATCCTCGTGCACGTAGGGCGGCGTCCAGGCATGTAACTGCTGCACGTCCACATAGTCGCTGTTGAGGTTGCGCAGGCTCTTTTCGGTGCACTCGACAATCCACTGCGCCGGAAAGGTCTCGGAGAGTGGCTCGTGCGGCAGCACCGGCCAGCGGAAAGTCTTGGGCGGGATTTTGGTGGCGATGACGACCTTGTCGCGGCAGCCGGCCACGGCCTCGCCGATGAGCCGCTCGCTGTGTCCATCGCCGTAGCCCAGCGCCGTGTCGAAAAAGGTCACCCCCAGGTCGAGCGCGCGTTGCAGCGCGCGCCGCGCCTCGTCATCGTCGCGCGCGCCCCACCCGCCGATACCCCAGCCGCCAAAGCCGATCTCGCTGACGCGGATCCCCGATTTGCCCAGTATTCGATACTGCATCGTGACCTCCAGTCATGCAAAACTCAGCCGTAGCCCTTCCTCGCCGTAGTGAATCTCCATCTGCTCGGCAGGCAGGTCGGCCACGCAATAGGGATTCTCATAGTGCTTGAAGCCGGTGAGCGGCTGTTCCTCTCCATTGCGCAGCAACGGCCCCTCCCAGCCAAAGGCCAGCGTCTCGCCGCGCAACGTGGCACAGCGCACCGCCAGGTCCTCAAAGGCCACATCCAGCGCCAGGATTTTGTCCTGGAACTCGGCGAAACTCCCGTCGAGCGCGGCGCGCCCCATGTGGCACAGCCAGACGTTGTGCGGGCCATGTGAACGCAATTCACGGTAGGCGCTCTCGCCGCGTGTGATGAGCGTCAGCCCACGCGCGGCGGTGAGGGCCAGGTAGCCCTCGCCCACGCGGGCAAAGGCCCACGTGCGGCCATGCGCATCCTCGCGCAGCGCGTGCTCGTCGAAAGCGCGCACCGGGAAATAGGCGTGCGTAAAGCCCATCCAGTCGTCCTCCGGCAGGTTGTGGATGGCAATGAGCACGTCCTTCCACTGCGCGACGCGCGGCAAGATGACGTTGCCATGCCAAAAGTTGGGGCGGTGAGAGCCTTCCTCGCTGCAACAGGGCGGGTGAGTGACGAAAACGACCGCATCGGGCCCCAGCGTGGCCTGCCAGATGTGCTGCTGGTAGCCGTGCTCGCCAGGGTGATAATCTTGCGCCGAGCAGAGCATATAGTCCGGCGTCTTGTAGGTGACCTTGTTGACCTCCCAGGAACCGCTGGCGCGGTCGAGCGACTCGTCGAACTCGCCCGCGTGGCGCTCGCGGTTCCACATCTCGTCGGGCAGGTCGGCGGCGATGGCTTCGATGAGCGGCGGGAGTTGGTAGTTTTCCGCGCAGGCCAGGCTGACCACGCCGCGCAGGCTGGGGTTGAAAGCGCCCATACCCCACATCAAGCGGCTGATACCGGCGGTGGGCTCCAGTCGCCCGCCTGTGATCATGTGGGAGTAGGTGCGCCCGTGGGTGGAGCCAAAGACGCCCTTGTACGAGTTGAGCGCCATCGTGAAGAACATCTTGTCCATCACCACAGCGGCCAATTCGTACACCTCGGTCGTCTCGGCCAGATCGGCCAGATGCGCGAGAGCCAGCAGGTCCTCTTCAAAGTAACAGTTCGAGTCCCACTCCTGGAATCCACCTCTACCCCGCTTGCGCAGCCAGTCGAGCGCCAGCCGCTCGCCCTTTTCGCGGTGCCATTGCCCGCTCTGCCCGGCATTGGTAAAGACGCGGTCGGGGTAGAGTTGGCCGGCCAGCACCTCGCAGGCGTGGAAGAGGATTTGATGGTTTTCCGACCAATAACACATGGCGTCCTCGCCCGGCTCGTCCGCCCAGTACTTGAAGTTGAGGACGCACTCCTCCAGCGGCTGTCTCAGCGCTTCGGGAAACGAGAGGTTGTCCCAATAGCGATGCATCACGCCCAACAGGCCGATCAGGTCGAAATCGCTGCAATCCCAGCGTTGATTGATACCTTCGATAGCCTCCATAAAGACTTTTGTACTGACGTCGTGCCAGCGGCCGACCGCCATCTTGGCGATCTCGGAATAGAGGCCAGATTCCCGACGGAAGGCATCGTACAGCGCCTCGACACGGCGCTGTGCATAGTCGCCATAGGGTTGCTGCGAATAGCGGTTCTTGACCGTCCACAGACCGACACAGCGCGAGATGCGCATGTTGCCCTCGTAATACTCTTGAGGCCGAGGCATCAACAGAGCCTGATAGCGCCCCTCCCGGAGCTGATAGGGAACGACGACGCTGTAACATTTGCCGGCAGTCGCGAGTCTGTACGACTCGGAGTAGATACGGCCGTCCGGCGATTGGACGCGAATCGCCAGGTCGGCTCCTGCTGCCATATCCTCCGGCCAATGCACGATGACCTCGTCATTGTACACATAGACATCTTTCTCCAGATAAGCGGCCTGGAACACATTTTCCAGCACCTGGCGTCGGGCAACGGCCATGATGCGCGTGGGCAGGAATACGCCCGTCTCATCAGGATCGTCGGGGAGGCCGAGAATTTGCAACGCCATCACATACGGGCACTCGCGCACGGCCACCTCCTCGAAGCGCACCAGGATCGCGTTGTGACCTTGCTGAAACTGAGCCCGAAAGGAGACACTGTGGGGAATCTGATGGTAAAAGTGCTCCTGGCGATGGACGTGTTGGCCATTCAGCCAGACATCGGCCGGGCCGTTCGTGGTCAACACGAGCGTCACCTCCTGCGAGGTTGGACTTGCCACGCGGGCATAGGCCCACGCCCGCAGGTAATGACAGGTGTGATAAAAAGCCGAGAGGTCCACAAAATGATCTTCGCGGCAGCGCACATAAGACCATTTCAGTTCCGTGCCGTCGGCCAACTTGAATTTGGCGATTTCTGCGGGCGGCTCCTCGATGCCGGAAGCCTCCATAAAGTGTGCGCGGGCGATCTGCAGTTTATAGTCCTCTCCCGTGAAACGTTCCAAATCGGTCACGGGAATGGCTTGAGGCCCGGCCACGAGCCAGTTGTGGATGTAACCGTTCTCGAGATCGTATCGAGCGTATGCGATAGACATGCGCATTCTCCTGTTCCTGGAATATGGGTGTTCATAGGTGACTGCTCAGGCTACTGACGTTCGGCGATTGAAATCGCCTCTAGGGGGCTTTTAGCCGAGCGTCCACCTGCGTGGACGCTGCCACGGCGACCGCGTAGGCGGTCGCCCGGCGCGCAGGCCCGCAATCCGGATTGCGGGCCTCTCAGGCGCGGTTTCAACCGCCCGCCTGAGCAGTAACGTTCGTAGTAGCAACGCGAGCCACCGTATCAGTCACACTTCGGAAGTCTTGCGCCCACAAAATTTGGATCTACCGATTATCCCCAGTGCGCCCTCAGCAGGTCAAAGTGCCGTCGGGAAAATGCCCTGGCGATGACGAGCACGCCCAGAAGCACCATGACGGCCACAAAGGCGAGCACCAGATAGACGACGTCCTGACGGGCGACGACGGGGATCAGAGGCGGCAATGGCGCTCCCGCCTCCCCGGTCACCGTGAAGAAGGGCGCAAAGAACCTCGAAGCCGCAACGCCGATGAGGGCGCCGATGGCCGCCCCGGAGATAGTCAGCAACGTATATTCCAGTGTGACCTGTAACACCACCTGCCGGAGATTCAGCCCGATGGCGCGCAGCACAGCCAGGCTGAACAGGCGCCCGCGGAGCGAGGCATAACTATAGAGCAGCAGCCCCATACCGGCCATCGTCACCGCAGCCAGAAAACCGACCGAAAGAGTGCCAAAGACGCCCACCCGTTCCACTTTGGCCTGCTCCTCCGCGATCAACGCGCGAGCATCCATGGGACTGGCGGGCCGGATGCCCATTCGGGGAATTGCGGCGAAGACGGCCTGGCCGTCGGTGCCTTCCTGCGTGCGCAGCCAGATAGCGTGCAGCGGCGGGAGGCCCATGATGTCGGCAAGCCGTTCCAGGTTGCCGACGGCGGCTACCTCCTCATAGACCGTTGGAAAATGCTCAAAGGTCCCGACTACCGTGAACATCTCGGTGATTCTTACTCCTGGGGCTACCACCACGCTGAGGCGGATCTTGTCGCCGACCCGAACGGCGTGTTGGCTGAGGAACTGACGTGAGACGAGAATGCCATCGGGCGAGAGCGCCAGATAGTTCATCAACGCGCCCAGCGGCTCTTGGGCCAGGTCCGCGCGGAACCAGGCGACGGATGGAAAGTCGAGGCGGTCAATCGCCAGGAAGCGCCCCCCCACACTATCACCAGCGGTGAACATGACCTCCATAGGATAGTCCCCGACCCTGGCAGCCGCCACGACGCCGGGCAACTTGAGGAACTCGAAAGGAAGGGGAATCCACACCCCACTGGTCGGTCCTGCATCGCCCGCTGCCGCTGCCGCTTCCGGCCCTGTTGCGGCCCCTCCCGTCGTCGGCAGAGCAGGCTCGAAGGCCAAGTCGGCTCCCACGCGGTAGTACATGCGATCCACCAACCACCGGTCGAGGCTGGCTGCCAGCGACAGCGTATAGACCCCCAGCGCCAGAGAGACGGTGATCAACAGCAGCGGATTGATGTAACCCGCGCTGTGCCGGCTCAGTTGGCGCAGCGCCAGATGAGGCGTGATCCAGGGAAGCATGCCGGCTACGCCATCTACCACACGCATCATCAGAGGAAAGAGGCGCAAGGCCAACAGTGACGCGGTCACGATGAACAGCCCCGGCACCAGAACGAGCAGCGGATCGCGATACAGGTCCTCGGGCCGATCTTGCACCAACATCGCCAGCGTCCCCCGCCTGCTCAGTTGGTGATAGGCGTAGACGGTGGGGAAAACCAGCAGGAGATCCAGGTAGTAGCGGTACCAGAAGGGCGGACGCACCGGACGTGCCTGCTCTCGTTCCAACTGGATCACGCTATGACGCGCGGCACGCGCCGCCGACCATAGCCGGACGCAGAGTGTCACACCCAACGCCGCCACGGCCAACCTCACGTCAACCCCCCGCAGGGAAACGGGCATGGGCGGGCGAGGCGTGAAAGAGAGAAAACTGGAGGTGTAGCCCATCGCCAGCGTCAAGGCCATGCCAAAACCGACGCCGATGGGAAACCCCACGACGAACAGCAGCAACTGCTCGATGGCGGTGAGGCTCAGAATGCTCCCCAGACTCGCCCCACGGCTGACCAGAACGGCGGTATCCCGCTGTTGCCAGCGCGCAATCATCACAGAAGTCAGGAACAGAAAGCACAAGAGAAAACCAAAGGCCGGCAGGTTGAAACTCAACAGCAGCGTGAGCAGCGTCGTCTCCCGCCCCATGAATTCCTTGAGCGGTTCGAGCGGCGGGGAATTGAGCCGGACATCGGGCAGATACTGGTTGACGATCTTGAGCCCGCGCTCGAATCCGGCGATGTGAAGCGGGGCACTTGCGGGCGTGACGCGGCGTTGATCCATGACGACATACCAGTAGACACTCCCGCTCTTGGAAGGAAGCATAGGCTCAACAAATGCGATATAGTCTTGGCGACGCACTAAGAGAACGTCCTTCAGTGCGCTATCCGGATTACTGAACCAGAATGCATCCTGCAGATCGTCGGCCTGCCAGATGCCCCTCACACGAATGGGGACGGCAGGACTGACCATGGTCACGCCCACCTGGAGTTCATCGCCCACGCTGAGGCCCATGGTTTCGGCCAGCCGCGTGTGCACCCAGACGTCGAGCGCCTCTGCCGACGCGCCCGTGTCGAGCGGCTCGCCCGCGATGAGCCGCATGTGGTCCTCGACCCCGGCGATGTAGGCCAATGCGACGGTGCCCAGAAAAGACCGCTCCTGACCATACAGGTCTGACCCCTCGCGCGACTGGAGCATCAAGCCACCGCTTCTCACCTCCACCCCCACGCGCTCGAGGGGCAGCCCCACCTCCGAGGCGAGCGTATCGGCGACGTGGCCTGCCGCTTGCTCGGCCGCCTCCAGGGACATCGGCTTGCGGGCCGACGGGAACGTGTAGGCGGCGATCGAAAAGGCCGGCCTCCCGGTCATACGGCTGAACGCAGCCAGCCTCTGGTTGAGGATGAGTTGCGCCGCGGCTTCGGAGAAGCAGGATGCATTGGCGACCAGGCCCACTGCCAGAACGACACCCAACAGGGCCAGCAGGGTGAGGCCCGGATGGTGCCATTGACGCTTGAGGACCAAGACGGCCAACTCGAATGGGCGAAGTAGTGGCCCTGTCAGAAGCGAGAGCCAATCGGTGTTCCTGCGTCGGGCTGCCTCAGATCGTACTGTCATAATCCCATGCTCCGATGATGGTAGATGGTTTCCGGCCTATATACGCTCTGGTTCCTCCCATCCGCCAAAGTATGCCACCTCCGCCAATCCCTTTCTGGTGCGCTGGCTCAGTCTTTCCGCGGCGGCCTCGTCGTAAGAGCCCTCGCGCGGGTACGCCAGCGGGGTGACGATCACGACGCGGCAATCGTCGGGAATGCGCAACTGCCTGCGCAACTCGGCCTCGTTGAAACTCGCCATCAGATGCGTCACCAGGCCCAGGTCGGTAGCCGCCAGCACCATGTTCTCCACCGCGAGGCCCACGTCGAAGAGGTAGTATTCCTTGCCGTCAATCGTCACGTCATCGCCGGCTCTGGCGCAAACGACGATGATAACCGGCGCTTGCCGGACCGCTGTGGCCGGTCCCAGGAACGCGGTCTGAGCCAGGGTCTCCACCGCATCTTTCCCCTGAACGACGACGAAACGCCACGGCTGCGAGTTTCGCGCCGAGGGCGCCAGGCAAGCGGCCTCCAGGATGCAGTGGATTTTCTCCGGCTCTACCGGCCGCTCCGATAGGTGGGCCCTCAGGCTGCATCTTTTGCGTATGGCTTCGAGCGTTTCCATGCTCGTCTCCTTCTATCTACTCGTGCGATCAACGCAACCAACTCCTCCATCGAAGAGACCGTGTAGCGCGGTTCCTCTTCGACGACCAACGGCCGGCTGCGTCTGCGCTCGTTCCAGTGGAAAAAGATCGAAATCAGTCCCAGGCGATTCGCGCCCACGATGTCCCGTTCCAGGTTATTGCCCACCATGGCCACCCGGCCATAGTCGCTCTCCGGAATCCCCAGCCCATCCAGGGCAACCCGGAAGATCAATGGCTCCGGCTTTTCGGCGCCAACAACCTCCGAGATCGCCACGTAGTCGAAGAGAGCGTACAGGCCGTGCTGCCGTAGCACGTTGGCCGCCGTATCCGGGCGTGTGTCGGCCACCAGGGCCAGAGCATAGCCCTGGGCCCTGAACCAGCGCAACGCCTCTGCTGTGCCGGGTACCAGGTCGGCGCACAGCGTCGTGCCCGTGGCATCCTTGACCTCGCTCTCCTCGATCATCAACGTATCGCCGAGGTCGAACAGGAAGGCGAGGATGCGACCGTCACCTCTACACCGCATCGTACCGGCACTCGTTCTGCACGACCCACATAAAATAGCGCATCCGTCCCACGCCGGTGCCCGCCGCAAGCGAGCCGGCCGTCGTCACGCACAGCCCGCCGGTTGCGCCGGCCTTCCTGAAATCGTCAATCACGCGCTGGCGGATCTCCTCCGGGCTGCCGTTGCGTAGTAAGAGAGGGGGCATATGCCCATGGATGTAAGCATCGGGCATCTTTTCGCGGATGAGGCCCACATCCACCTCCGGCCCATAGTTGACCTCGCGGATACCCAACTCATATTGCTGATCCAGCAAGTGTCCCATCGCGCTATCCGAGTGCTGGTAACGGCGTGCATTGCCGGGAGCCAGCGCGTCCAACACCTTTTCGAGCACCGGGAAGCAGTACTTGCGGTACAGCGCCGGGCTGAACAACGCACAGTTGTCATCGGTGATCCACCAGCCGGGTTGATCGTTGCCGCTGAACTCGCGCAGGATACGGTTGAATTCGACCATCTTTTCGGCCAGGATGTCGCGGAAGCGCGCGACTAAATCGGGGTGATCGTAGCACCACAAGAGCAGCGTGGTCGGCTCGATGACCGAGGTCATGATCGTCGCCGGGCCACGGCTGCCGGTTCCCAGCAACGGCAGGGGCTTGCCCGCGGCCTTGCGCCGTTCCCATTCTTCCAAATACTCTTCGGGAAGGCTCCACGTGCGCAGGTCGGTGCGTTGGGCCTCGTCCAGAATCCGGGCAAATTCATCCGGGTCGTCCGTCACCGGCGTCAGCCAGGGCGTGGCGCCCTCGGTGTAACGGAACTCGCACCCGAAGAGGTTCTCGATGCGCTTGGGCGCGTGTTCCCAGGTGTCCTCATCGAAGAACGTTTGCCCCACATACTGGCGTGTGATCGCGTTAACCTGCCGATGCAATTCGTCCCGGTAAGCCTTGTCCCGGTAATAGCGCAGAGTCGCAGGGACGTCCATAAACTCGCACAACCAGTGGTCGTCCGGGGAAAAGGAGAGCGCGCAGCGTGGCTTGTCGGTCGTAAAGGCCCGGCAACGCGCGTTCTCCTCCCAGAACGCCTCAACGTCCAGATCACGGGTCAGGTCCATAAACTCCGGTTCGATGATCATCGCCACTATGTCTCCTCTGTCTCTTGCATGGCCGTTTGTTCGGGTATCAGCCAAGGTGGCAGTGTTAGCCCGCGTTCCCGCAAGTCGCTCACATAGAGGAAACGGTACACGTCGTTCACATAATAGTGACCGAAGCGCTTCTCCGGCAGGACATCCACGAAGCGCGAGACCACGAGTTCGGCCATTGCCTCGTCCATTCCCGACTCGACCTCGTAGTCGAAATAGATCGCCAGGTCTCGCTCCGGCTCGTGGACGATACGCTTGATTCCGTATTTTGCGGGGTCGCGGTGGGCAGGCGCGTACCGCTCCAAGAGGAACGTGCCCGGCGAGGCCGAGTGAATGGCCTGCTGGTGCTCGTAGACGAAATTGACGGTCTCCTGGGCGTGGTCGAGCGTTTCGCCGGGAAAGCCGAAGAAGAAGAAGGTATGGTTCCATATCCCGGCCGCGGCTCTCTGGCGCAGGATGCGGCTCATCTGCTCGCGTTGCGTGCCCTTGGCTATGCGACGCATGATCGGCTCGGAGGCGGTCTCCAGGCCAAAGAGCAGCATACGGCAGCCGCCACGTGCCATGCTCTCCAGCAATTCCTTCGTGAGCGCCTGCTCGAAACGCGCGCAACCGCACCAGTGAACCGGCGCGCCCTGCGCTTCGAGCAGCGGCGACATGCGCGACAGGTTGCGCGGCGAGATGGCTTCGTCGGCGAAGAAGATATGGCGGGTGCCGTGTTTGTCGCGCAGCGCCAACATCTGTTCGACGACGCGCTCCGCGCTCAATTGATCATAATGCCTGGCTGCTCCGTACCCGACGTTGCAGAAGGCACATTTGCCGTGATAGCAGCCGCGCGAGGTCTGCAGCGGCAGCACCAGGCGCGGGACCAGGTAGTGGTCCAGCGGCAGCCCGTCGAAGTCGGGTAAGGGGAGGGCAGCGATCCTCTCCGCCTCCGCGTATGGAGTGGATCGAATTTGACTGCCAGCCCGGTAGATGAGGTTGGGCACCTGCGACAAGTCACCGTTACCATCTAGAGCCTCTACCAGGCGCAGGAGAGGCTTCTCGCCATCGAATACGATGGCGCTGTCGAACAGGGCGAAGAGGCCGGGCACCCGGGGCAGTTCCTCCCGCAGCATGGTGATGTGCGGCCCGCCGACGGTGACGTGGCAGGCAAGGCCGGCCTCCTTGACCAGGTACCCCAGCGTCATCCCGGCCAGCATCTGTTCCAAGGTGGGGATGGCGATGCCGACAATATCGGGCTGCTCACGCGCGATGTCGGCAAGGATACCCCGCCGAAAGATGTCGAGAAACATATTGTGCTCCCGATCGTGCACCGCCAACAGCAGACTCTGGCTTCTGTCCACCGGGGCCGAGGGGGTGTACGTCGAAAAGTCGAGGGTAGCCGGGTAAAAGGGCAATGACGCGACCTCCAGGCTCTGCACCATCACCTGAAATGCACGCAGGCCGGTAGGGCCGTCGAGGAAAGCGTCGCCACGCACCACGCCCATTGCCTCCGCGATCTGGGCAGCGAGTTGTGCGCCATGCGTCAGCGCCCACTCGACCCGGCCACGCTTGAGGGCGGGCCAACGCTTGCTATGTGCCCGGTAATCTCCCCGCAGGCGGTCGAGGGTCTCTGCCAGATAGGTGCGCGTGAGAACCGTCTCGAAGGTTTCCAGGTTCAGGTCGCGCTGCACGACCTCGACGCCGTGCGCGCGCAGGTAGGACGCGAGTACCGGCAGCGCCAGGTGCGGCATTGTCGGCGTCCAGTGCGGGGGGAAGAGTAGCATGACTTTCATGGTCTCGACCGATCGGGCAGCCCTAATATTACCACAATAAATCGGAGCGGCAAGTAAGGCGTCGAGCATATGCCCGACTGTTGCCGCTCCGTTCTGTTCGCGTTTCAACCGCGGCCAGGGGACCGGTTAACGCCAGGAGCGCTCAACAAGCCCGCTGACATCAGGTGCCGAGGAAGCACCGCACCAGATGCCCCGCTTCGACTTCGACGAGAGGTGGCTCCTCGAGATCGCATCTGCCGGCCACCGCTTCCTGGCAACGCGGGTGGAATGAGCAGCCCTGCGGCAGCGCGTACGGATCCGGAACCATCCCGCGGATCGAAGCCAATCGTCGCCGTTCTCGGGTCCTCTGTCCCAGGCGGGGGATAGATTCGAGCAAAGCCCGCATATACGGGTGCAAAGGATTGTGGAAGATGGTATCCACATCTGCCTGCTCGACAATCTTGCCCATGTACATCACGGCCACCTGTTCTGCCATTTGCGCGACGACGCCCAGATTGTGGGTGATGTACATGATGGCCATGCCCAACTCGCCCTGCAGGCGGCGCATCAGTTGTAGGATCTGGGCCTCGGTGGTGACGTCCAGCGCAGTGGTCGGTTCGTCGGCGATCAACAGACTCGGGCGGCACGAGAGCGCCATCGCGATCATGCCGCGCTGGCGCATACCACCACTGAGTTCATGGGGGTAGCGATCAATGGTACGACTAGGTTGGGGCATACCCACCCTTTCGAGCATCTCGATCGCCTTCAGCCGTGCTTCGGCCTTGGTAACTTTTTGGTGGAGGATGATGGCCTCCATGATCTGGTTGCCGAGGGTGTGCACGGGGCTGAGGGCCATCATCGGCTCCTGGGGCACCAGGGCGATCTCGCAACCGCGTATGCTGCGGATCTCCGCCCCTCTTGGGTCCAGATCGGTCAGTTTCACTGCCTCCGTCAACAGACAACCGTTTCCCTTGTCACCTTTCAGGGCGCGATACAACGTGATCTGCCCCTCTACGATGCGTCCCGGCCTGGGCACGATGCGCAAGATCGAGCGGGCCGTGACCGACTTGCCACACCCGCTCTCGCCCACAATCGCCATCGTCTGCCCGCGCCTCAACCGGAGGTCAACCCCATCCACCGCCCGGACGGTGCCTTCGTCCAGGAAGAAGTAGGTCTTGAGGTTCTCTATCTCCAGGAGGACATTATTCTTGCCGTTGTGCTTCGTTTCCATCTTGGAGCGCTCCTGGTCCTTAGCGAGCATAAGGGTCGGCGGCATCGCGCAGGCCATCGCCCACGAAATTGAAGGCCATCACGGTGAGGACCACGGCCAGCGCCGGCAGCAAGACCCACGGCACCAACGCCAGCGAACGCAGGTTCTGGGCCTCTCTGAGCAGCACGCCCCAACTGATGGCGGGCGCCCGTAGCCCCAGGCCGAGGTAACTGAGCCCGGTCTCCGACAGGATCATATCCGGGATGGACAATGTCAGTGATGCGATGACGTGGCTGAGGAAAGAGGGCACCATGTGACGCAGGATGATGCGCATCTCGCTAGAGCCGGCCAAGCGAGCAGCCAGGACGAAATCCTCCTCGCGCATGGCCAGGAAGCGCCCGCGTACCACGCGGGCCATCCCCGTCCAACTGATGAGGGAGAGCAGCACGGTGATGCCAAAATAGACCCGTACGATGGGCCAGTCCCTCGGCAGAGCCGCGCTGAGCGCCATCCACAGCGGGATACTGGGCACGGTGCGGACGAACTCGATCACGCGCTGGATGATCGTGTCCAGTCTGCCGCCGTAGTAGCCGGAGACGCCGCCCAGGATGATGCCCAGGGTCAGGCTCAGGAAGACGCCTACCAGGCCCACGGAGAGCGAGACGCGCGCCCCGTAGCAGAGGCGAGAGAACAGGTCCCGGCCCATCCGGTCGGCGCCCAGCAAAAAGATCCCTTGTTCATCCTGAGGCACCGGCAGGCCGAAGAGGTGCAGGTCTGACTTCCACAGCCCCCACATCTTGTACTCTGAGCCGCGCACGAACAACCGAATCGGGTAGCGGATCGAGGTATCTTCGTTGTAGATATCGCGCAATGTCACTTCATCTCGCGTGCGTTCGATCCTGTAGACGAAGGGCAGGTGGAAACGCCCTTCGGCGTCGCGGATGTGGATCTTGGTGGGCGGCGTCCCCTTGTATTTGACAAAGTACTTTTCCGGGTCGTAAGGGGCCACGAATTCGCAAAAGATGGCGACAAGGTAGAGCAGGATCAAAAAACCCCCACTGACCAGCGCCATCTTGTGCTTGCGAAAGCGCCACCACATCAGTTTCCAATACGGGGCGACGTATATCTTTTCTTCTTCGCCAGTAACGTTCTCGACCCGCTCCAGGTCCGCCATTGGCTCTATCCTCCCAGGCGAATGCGTGGGTCAACCCACGCCAGCAGAATGTCCGAAATCAACGTGCCGATCACCGTCAGCGTGCTCAGCAGCAGCACGAAACTGCCTGCCAGGTACATGTCCTGCGACGTCAGCGCCCGCAGCAACAGCGGCCCCGTCGTCTGCAGGCCCAACACCACCGCTAGCAACGTCTGCCCCGAGATCAGGCTGGCCAACTGCCACCCCATCGTGCTGAAAAAGGGATTCAGCGCCACCCGCGTTGGATACTTCCAGACTAGTCGCCCTTCCTTCAACCCCTTCGCCCGCGCCGTCTCCACGTAGGGCTTGTTCAGCTCGTCCAGCAAGTTGGCCCGCGTCGTCCGGATGCCTCCCGCCGTGCCGTTGATGGCAATGATGAGCACCGGGATCCACAGGTGCTTTAGCATGTCTACCACTTTAGGCCAGCTCCAAGGAGCGGAGATGAACTGCTCCGAAAACAGCCCCCCCACATTCATCCCCAACTGGCTCCACGCCAGGTACATCACCACCAGCGCCAGCATGAAGCCGGGCGTGCCCGCGCCGATGAAGCTGAATATGCTCATCAGATAGTCCGGGATCGAGTACTGGTGCGTGGCCGAATAGACCCCCACCGGAATGGCGACGAACCAGCTCACCAGGAGGGACGTCCCCGAAAGCACCACCGTCAGCGCCATACGTTCCCAGATCAGGTCTTTGACCGGCTGCTGCCACTCCATTGACTGGCCCCAATCGCCGCGCAGGATGATGCCGCTGATCCACTTGTAATACTGCACGTAAATCGGCCGGCCCAGCCCGTAGCGCTGCTCCAACGCCGCCAGCTCCGCCTCGTCCAGTTCGTCGCCCTGCTGACGCAGCGTCGCCACGTAGGACGACAGGTAGTCGCCTGGCGGGAGCTGGATGACGACGAAGGAAATGATGGAGATGACAAACAGCGTGGGGATCATGAGCAAGACCCGCCTCAAGATGTAGACTAACATGTAGCACCTCCAGAACGGTCTCCCTTCAGATAATTGACCGCTTGCAGTCAGCGACGCGGCACAATGGAGTGACACTCGTGGGGCAGTCCACTGCGCGCCTCACCACGAACAAGATGATGCATCAATAACCATCAAATGATGTCAGGATCCCGGAATGATCCGGGAGGGGAGGGCGGAAGCCTGCGGTTCCGCCCTCCGGTTGCGACGCACTTTACATCTCGAGCACGTGCTCCTCTGGGTTCTCCCAGTAGTACTGCTCCGTCTGCGCCAGGTGCTCGTCGGACGTGACGTCGTCTATCGCGATGCCCGCCGGGTAGCCTTTGAAACCGTTCTTCACGATCACCGGCCCGGGCTCCTCGCCCAGCAGGCCGATATACGGAAGTTCCGTGGCCCAGATGTCCAGGATCTTGCGGAAGGCCGCGTGCTGCTTCGCCTCATCCGGCTCGACGGCGATCTCTTCGTCCCAGATGCGCCAGATCTCCCAGATCCAGTGACCCTCCGGCGGCTCCTCCATGTTCGGGTTGGTGGGGTCGGTGCGGTAGAAGCCCCAGGCCGGGCACCACGGCCGGTCGGGCTGGGTGCCGATGAAGATGATGGGGGCCGCCAGCGGGATGATCGTGCGGTCGCCGCCCCACCAGGCCGCCTGGATGTCGTTAGCCAGGTAGTGCTCGGTGTAGAGCGAGCGCTCCACCGAAAGGTGCTGCGCCTTGATGCCCACATCCGCCAGTTGCTTGATGTACAACTCAATCGCGTCTTCATCCACGGAGCCCGCGCCCGCGCTCGATTCGATCACAAAGCTGATCGGGCCGCTGCCGTCCTTGAACATACGGAAGCCATCGGCGTCCCTCTTGTCGTACCCCTCGGCGTCCAGCAGGGCGTTGGCCGTGTCGGGATCGTACTCGATGTAGGCGTTGGACAGCTTCTCGTAATAGTCCGGCGATATCGGCAGCGGGCTGTACTGCCGCGGCTTGTACATACCGCTGTAGACCAGTTCGTTGATCTCCTCGCGGTTGGCCGCCAGCGACATGGCGATACGGCAGTTGCGATTGCCGAAGAACTCGCGCAGGTTGGGATCCTTGCACGTGTGGTTGACCTGCATGGCCACGTGGCTGGACTTGAAGCCCATGACGATGTGATAGTCGCCGGCTGCCTCGTTCTCCTTGAACAGCGTATAGTCGGCCATAGACAGGTGACGATTCTGGAAGTCGATCTCGCCGCTGACGATCCACAGGTTCAGGACGTCGTTCGCATCGAACAGGCGGAACTGGATGTGGTCGAGGTAGGGCAATTGGTTGCCCTCGGGGTCAACGCCGTAGAAATAGGGGTTGCGCTGCATGACGTACACCTCGTCCATCATCGTGTTCACGGAATTCCACGGATAGACGCTGGGAGCGTGTTCACCGCGGCTCTCTCCGGGCGCGATTCTGTTATTGAAGATATCCATCCACGACTCAACGCCCTCGTCGGCGATCATCTGCTCCAGCGCTGCCCTGTCCTCGGTCAGGTCCCAGTGGAACTGCTTCATAAAGTGAGGGGGAACCGGGTTGAACCAGTCGCGGGCGCAGTATGATATGTGGAACAGGGGGTACGGGTCATGGAACTTCATGACGATCGTGTAATCGTCCGGCGCTTCGAACTCCACCGGGTACCACTCGCCGTCCGCGCTCTTTGTGCTCCAACTGCGGGGAAACGTGGGGTTGAGATCTGTGTTCGCCATCACGTGCTCATAGTGCCACATATAGTCGGCGCTGGTGAACGGTACCCCGTCGGACCATTTGGTGCCCTCGCGCAGGTGCCAGGTCCAGGTCTTGGCGTCGTCGCTCAACTCCCACGACTCGCACAAGCGCGGGATCACCTGCAGGTCCGTGGTAAAGGTGACCAGTTTGCGGTCGTTGAACTTGCGGCAGCCCCAGCGATCCGAGACGCCCTTGAACGCGCGGCGCATGTAGCCACCATAGTTGCCGATGCCTTCCTGGACTGCGCAGACCCAGGGATTCTTGGGCAGCCGCTCGTCTACCGGTGGCAGTTCGCCCTTCGCCACCATTTCGGCCAGCATCGGCGCCTCCTTGTAGGTGGGCTGAGGCACCGCGGTAGCCTCGGGACGCGGCGTGGCCGTGGGAGCCTTCGTGGGCACCGCTGTAGGCTGCACCGTCGGTGACACCTCCGCTTTGCAGGCACTCGCCACTGCACCCGCCACCGCCATCGCCGAGAGACTCAAAAACTCACGCCTTGTGATCGTTCGTCTCTGCGACATCTCTTTTCCTCCTAATGTCTTGTGATGTCTGTCTTTTGATAGGACAATGTTCTTGCCAATATCGTCTAGGGTCAAGTTGGCCTCTCATCACCTCCTTCCCCACATTCTCCCTGCGTGTTGTGGATACGACAATCTCCCAGTGTTCAAGCCATCTTCTCGGTCGGCCCGAACACACCGATGAGTCGCAGTTCCTCCGCCCGGTGGCAACTTACAAAGTGATCGGGGCCGATCTCGCGCAGGGGTGGTTCCTCCGTCTCACAGCGGTCAATACAGTATCTACAGCGGGGGTGGAAGTAACACCCCTGGGGTGGATTGGCCGGATCGGCCACCTCACCAGGCAACACGATCGGCTCACTGCGCAGGCGGGGATCGGGTTTGGGCACTGCCGAGAGCAATGCCTCGGTGTACGGATGCCGCGGATTGCGGAACAATTCATCCGCCGTGGCTGTCTCTACCAACTTGCCCACGTACATCACAGCGACCCGGTCGCTAATATGCTCGATGACACTCAAGTCGTGCGAGATGAACAGATAGGTCAGGCCGAATTGCTCTTGGAGATCCTGCAATAGATTCAAGGTCTGCGCTTGAATCGAAACGTCCAGCGCCGAGACCGGCTCATCACACACGACCAATTGAGGATGTAGAGCGAGAGCGCGTGCTACGCCGATACGTTGCCGTTGGCCGCCGCTAAAGGCATGTGGATAGCGATTCATGTACTCCGGTCGCAACCCCACCACTTTCAAAAGTTCCGCCACACGATCCCGCAGTTCTCGCCCCTTGGCGATACCATGCACGATCAGCGGCTCGCCCACGATCTGCAGTAGGGTCATGCGAGGATTGAGAGAGGAGTAGGGATCCTGAAAGATCATCTGCATGTTCTGGCGCAACTGCTTGAGTTGCTTCTTGTCCAAGGCGGCAATATTGACCCGCCCCAAGTTACGGTCGTTAAACCATATCTCCCCAGCAGTAGGCTCGTAAGCACGCAGGATTAACCGCCCCGTCGTCGTCTTTCCACATCCGCTCTCACCTACCAGCCCCAGCGTCTCTCCCTCGCGGATATAGAAACTTACCCCATCCACCGCCCTGACATGACCGATTCCCCTGGACAGGAGGAAACCGCGCTGAATGGGAAAGTGTTTCTTCAGGTCTCTTACGTCGAGTAGTCGGTTATCTCTCGGCACCTCGGCCAACGTCTTACATCCTTTCAGAGTTTAGATCAACAGATGAAGGCCATACATCATGCCCAGGAACACTGCTTCAGCGGATAGCACCTTCACCGCACGTACGAGCGTCACCGGCAGCGTCTCCTCGGGTTTGCCACGAAGGTATCCCTCTGTGGCTAACACAAAGACAAGCCACCCCAAGCCCACAAAAACCGACCCGACATAGTTCCACAGCCTCAGTGACCAGGGGCTAACCTGAAGTAGTCCAATGGGCACATCCACGACGAGCAGGATCCTCAGCCACAGCCCACCCCACAGGGACAGGGCCGCGGATACGCCCCAGAGGGCATATCCGAGAACGGTGCGGGCTATCGGCCTCATCGATCACCCTCGCTCCTGAGAACAGCCTTGCCCACAAGTCAGGGACCCAATCGGCGAATGGTTGTATGTGTCACGCCGCACGCGGCCTACAGCACGACTCTCGCTCAACGAGATAGGAACGCACCCAGATGTTGCTATAGGCGATTTCCCTGTTTTCGATCTGTTTCAGCAACAGTTCAGCAGCCAGGTAACCCACTGCGACGTGGGAAAAGCGCACTGTGGTAAGTGCCGGGTAGCCGGCCGGTGGCTGCCTGGCATCGTCCTGACCAATCACTGAAACGTCCTCGGGGACACGCAGCCCAATCTCACGCAACCCCTGCATGACCTCTATGGCCCTGCCATCATGGACAGCAAAGATAGCCGTCACATCCGGGCGGCGCGTCATCAGTGACTTGACGGCACCGGCTCCGTTGCTCCCCAGAGCGGTCAGTTCCTCAGCGTCCGCCCAGCCCAATTCGGCCATGATCCGGCGATAGCAAGCCAGTCGCTGCTGGTACCACTCGTATTTCTCATCGGCCTGAGCAGCCACAAAGGCAATCGTTCGATGCCCCAGGTTGATCAGGTGCTCCAGTGCCATCGCCGCTTGCTCACAATGGCGATGTCCCACCGTGCTGATCGGCACGTCCGGCCAGTCACGGCACAGCGCGACTGTGGGAATGCCGCTCTTCACGGCTCTGACAACGGACTCGCTATCGCGACGCAAACCCGGCCCCATCAACATCAGCCCATCTGGTGGCAGCCCATTGCTGTACAGAAAGTGAGCGCCGATGTGCTCAAAGGCTACCGGTTGAGAGCCGGCGAGGATAGTGAGGTGGATATTCGCTTCGTGGGCAAAAGTCCGCGCGCCTCTCAGAAAACCCAGGACGACATCGTACGGCTCGTTGCGGAACTCGTCTTCTACATGGTGGAGGATGGCAAAGGTTCTACTCGCCGTGGAACGCAGTGGGCGGTGTTCAGGCAGGTGATAGCCCAAATCTTCGGCTGCCTGCAAGACAGCCTGTTGTGTTTCAGGGGAAACGCCCGGCTTCTTATTTAGCACCAACGAGACGGTGGCCTTCGACACACCGGCTCGCTGGGCCACGTCTTCCATCGTCGGACGCATTTCGAGGGTTGTCCTAGCCCGGACAAGCCGGAATAAACAGGGGGCTATCTGCAATCAACCCTTACGCATTGAGCAGGGTGCTCGAAGACTAGGGCCCGGTAGACGAACTAAACAAACGCACCGGCTGTTTGTTTGATTTATTTTATCATATCCTTTTCGCTTTGTCAAGCATTTCGGTCGGCCGCACATCAATTTTCACCGCCGGGTGCGGGGAAAAGTCCTCGTTTCACGGATGAACACAGAGCACCCACGCAGGTAACAAGAGCGCAGTTGATGACCACGCGTGGTATAATCCGCCCGCTGGGACTTGCCAATGGATACGTTAGGCTATATAATCCAAAGGGCGGAGGAGGCCACTGACGGATTTTATCGAGCAGATGATTAGTCCGTTACACGTGAAATTCTTGCACAATGAGCAAGGATTTTTACCACAAAGGACACTACGGCTGCACTAAGGACACAAAGGTATCCGTGGAAACTATCTCAAAAGGCCCGTGCTGACGCATCCTGATGCACCGGCGAGGGGCATAGGGATGCCGCTCACAGGCTTTGAGATAATTTCTTAGTGTCCTTCGTGTCCTTCGTGGTTTTTGGTTCCGGCTTGTCCGGGTTAGGTGGGGCATCTGCGAACGATCGGCGTGATACAGCCCCTGCGTGCTCCGATCAAGGTCAGCCTGGACATCACGTCGCGCTGTCTGTTGCGTTGTCGGCATTGCCGCGTGGGTGATGCAGACACACCGGATGTCTTGCGCTTCGATGAGGTGCTGCGCATCATTCAGGACCTGGCACGTATGCAGGTCTTTCGCATCGCGCTGAGTGGGGGCGAGCCTTTCCTACGCGATGACATCGTAGAGATCATCCATCACACGCTTGCTATCAGCCCCGGGCGCCTCTTTGTCTCGACCTCCGGCCTGCCGTTGACCGAGGGTGTGCTCGGCGCCCTCCATCCGCTACGCGAGCGGCTCACGCTCGAGATATCCCTGGACGGCCCGCCTTCTGTCCACGACGCCATCCGTGGTCGAGACGGCGCGTTCGCAGCGGCCCACGCCGCCATCGGCGAGTGTGTGCGGGTGTTGGCACCGTGGGGTGCGCGGCGAAGTTGGGCAGACGCTTCGTGCTTATCGAGAATGAGCCGAAATACGTGGACATCATCCGGCGTGAGATACCCGCATGGATGGGCAAGGCCGCGCTGGATGTGCTCTACATCCATTGCGAGCCGAAAAGGATAGCCGCCCCGCGATGAAGGTACAGGTCAAGTTCCTGGCGATCTATCGCAAACTCCTGCCGCCGGGTACGCCGCCCGTCTTTGAGCAAGAAGTCGCGCCGGGTACGTCGGTGGACGACCTGGTGGCGAGCCTGCCCGCGCCCACGGGCGACGCCACAGTGGTGCTGGTGAACGGGCGGCAGCCGCAGCCGGGGCAGGTCTTGCACGAGGGCGACATCGTCGCGCTCTTCCCGGCGATCGCGGGGGGATAGAACTTTACCGCCAAGGACACGAAGGGCACAAAGGCTGAAAGTGTCGGAGGGTGGAAGGTAATCCATAGCCGAAATGGGTAGCCAGACGTCCGTTACAATCTTGTGGTGCTCGCAATCTTCCGATTACTTCGTGCCCTTGGTGTCCTTTGTGGTGGAAAAGTGTATCAGACGAATGCGTCCAGGAACGTCACCGCGCTCTCACCCAGGCTCTCCAGCAGGTAGCCGCCCTCTTGTACGATGAGCGTGGGCAGCCCCATCCCGGCGATGCGCCGGCCCACCTCGCGCAACCCCTCGCGCGTCACGTTGAACCCGCCCACCGCATCCCCCGCCACAATGTCAAACCCCGCCGACACCACGAGATAGCGCGGTGCATACTCGCGGATCGCCGCCAGCGCCTCGTCCAGTGCGGCCAAGTAATACGCGTCGTCGGCGCCCCCAGGGAGCGGCCAGTTTTGATTGTAGCCCTCGCCCGGGCCGGTGCCTCGCTCGCTCGCCTCGCCCCAGTAGTACGGGTAATCGTCGTCGGGATGGGCGTGCAGCGAGCAGTAGAGCACCGTGGGGTCGGCGTAAAAGATCGCCTGCGTGCCGTTGCCGTGGTGGTAGTCAATGTCCAGGATGGTGATCCTGGGACGGCCACAGTCGTCACGACAAGCCTGCAGATAGCGCGTGGCGATGGCCGCGTTGTTGAGGTAGCAAAAGCCGCCGTAGAGATCGGCGGCGGCGTGGTGGCCGGGCGGACGGCACAGCGCATAGACGGCCCGTTCGCCTGCCAGCACCAGGTCGGCGGCGGTGAGGGCGCACTGTGCGCTCCAGTAGGCTGCTTCCCACGTCCCCTCGAGGATCGGGCTGCCGAAGCCGAAGGCATAGTAGCCGGTAAGGCCGACCAGGTGTTTGGGCTTGCGCCCGACGTGCCGCGTGGAGAACGTCCAGGGAAAGACCGGCTCGGCCTTCTGGTAGAACTCGGCACTCCACGCGTAGGCGGTGCGCAGGAACTCGACAAAGCCGGCGTCGTGGACGGCCAGGATCGGGTCGAGGCCATGATCGGTGGGGGCAATGACCGGGCCGAGGTTTGCTGCCTGCACTGCCTGCAGGATGATCTCGGCCCGCGCCGGCACCTCTTCGAGGATGAAAGGGGCGCCTTCGAGCAGGACGTGATCGGTGGCGTGCAGTTTGTGCCGTTCGGTGTAGACGATGTGCATTCAGGCCGCGTGGCAGACGACATAATGGCCGCCGCCTACGTCGCGCCATTGCGGCTCCTCATCCGGGCACGATGCGGCAATGGGGCAGCGAGTGCGGAAGCGGCAACCGGCAGGCGGATTGACCGGGCTGGGCACATCGCCCTCCAAAATGATGCGCTTGCGCTTTCGCTCGGCCAGCGGGTCCGGCACCGGGACGGCGGAAAGGAGCGCCTGGGTATAGGGATGAAGCGGATGATCGTATAGTTCGTCCTTCTCCGCCAATTCCACGATCTTGCCCAGGTACATCACCGCCACCCGGTCGCAGATGTGGCGCACCATGCTCAGGTCGTGGGCGATGAACAGATAGGTCAGCCCGAACTGGTCCTGCAGGTCGTCCAGCAGGTTGACGATCTGCGCCTGGATCGAGACGTCGAGCGCCGAGATCGGCTCGTCGCAGACGATGAATTCGGGATTGGAGGCCAGTGCCCGGGCGATGCCGATGCGCTGGCGTTGCCCGCCGGAGAACTCGTGCGGGTAGCGGTTGATGAAGCGCGGGTTGAGTTGCACCAGGCCGAGCAACTCTTGCACGCGCTCGATCTGCTCCTTGGGGCTGCCCAGTTTGTGGACGCGCAGCGGCTCGCCGATGATGTGCGCGATCGTCATGCGCGGGTTGAGCGAGGCGTAGGGGTCTTGGAAGATGATCTGCATGCGCCGCCGCATATGGCGCAGCGCGTCACCCTTGAGTGTGGTCAGGTCTACGCCGTCAAAGAGCACCCGCCCCGCGGTGGGACGGTACAGTTGGATGATCGTGCGCCCGGCGGTGGTCTTGCCGCAGCCGCTTTCGCCCACCAGCCCCAACGTCTCGCCGCGATAGATGTCGAAGGAGATGCCGTCCACGGCTTTGACCGCGCCCACCTGCCGCTGGATGAGGATGCCGCGCGTGATGGGAAAGTGCTTCTTGAGGCCCTCGACCTGCACGAGCACTTGAGCCTGGTTCACCACTCCCTCCCCGTGGTGACATCCACCCAACAGGCGGCCTCGTGGCCGTCCGCGACCGGTTGCAGGCGCGGGTTCTCCCGCAGGCAACGCTCCACCGCGCGGTCGCAGCGTGGCGCGAAGGGGCAGCCTGGCGGCAGCCCTAGGAGGTCGGGCGGCAACCCGTGGATCGTCGCCAGCCGTTCGCTGCTGGAGCGATCCACGCGCGGCAGCGATTTCAAGAGCGCCAGGGTGTACGGGTGGCGCGGGTCGCCGTAGATGTCTTCGACGTTTCCGCGCTCGACGATGAACCCGGCGTACATCACGATCACCTTCTGGGCCAGGCCGGCGATGATGCCCAGGTCGTGGGTGATCCAGATTACCGCCATCCCCAGCCGGTCGCGCAACCCCTTGACCAGGTCAATGATCTGCGCCTGGATGGTCACATCGAGCGCGGTGGTCGGCTCGTCGGCGATGAGGATGCTGGGGTGGCATGCCAGCGCCATCGCCGTCATCGCCCGCTGGCGCATCCCGCCGGAAAACTGGTGCGGGTAATCGCCGTACCGCTCGGCGGCTTGCGGGATGCCCACCATCTCCAGCAACTCGACCGAGCGGCGGCGGGCTTCCTGCCAGCTCATGCCCATGTGCACCACCAGCGGCTCACTCAGTTGCCGCCCGACGGTCAACACGGGGTTGAGCGACGTCATCGGGTCCTGAAAGACCATGGCGATCTCTTTGCCGCGCACGTGCTGCATTTCCGCTTCGCTCAGTTTCAGCAAGTCACGCCCGCGGAAGAGCGCCTGCCCGGAGACGATCCGCCCGGGTGGCTGCTGGATCAAACGCATCAGCGCCAGGACGCTCACGCTCTTGCCGCAGCCGCTCTCGCCGACGATGCCCAGGGTGTCCCCTTCTTCCAGCGTGTAGGAGATGCCGTTGACGGCGTGGACGACGCCTTCGAGCGTATCGAATTGGACGGCGAGGTCTTGCACTTGCAAAAGCGAGGTCACGTATCCTCCAATGTCATTGTGTAGCATAGGGCCTTGTGCCCGCCGCCCACGAGGGGCTAGTGGACTGTAGCGCAAGTTTTGCACGAAATAGGAGCTCCCTTGCCGCTGCCCGCCGGTGGATGAATCCACCGGCTCATCCAGGTGTAAGCGCGGTGAACCGCGCTCTGAGCCCGGTTTACCGGGCTTTGCCCTGCTCAGCCGGGCG
>FWPU01002585.1_pt1 | contig 49265 bp, 47 predicted proteins | sample 2228361 | NCBI WGS metagenome assembly FWPU01 (sample SAMEA103939777, study PRJEB20133) | metagenome | reverse complement strand
CGCCGGCCAGCCGGCCAGGCCCCGCCGGCGCTCGATGGCGTGGACGGCCGCGCGGCGGCGCTCGACCGCGCGGTGCGCCGCGGCGCGCAGCCGCTCGCGCAGTCGCTCGATGCGCTCGAGGTATTCGTCCCGCCGCGCCACGACGATCTCGGCCGCCGCCGAGGGCGTCGGCGCGCGTACGTCGGCTGCGAAGTCGGCGATCGTGAAGTCGACCTCGTGGCCCACCGCGGAGATGACGGGCACCGGGCAGGCCGCGATGGCCCGCGCCACGACCTCCTCGTTGAACGCCCACAGGTCCTCGACCGATCCCCCGCCGCGGCCGACGATCACCACGTCGACGCCGGCCACGCGCCCGATGGCCGCCAGGCCCCGCGCGACGTCCTCGGCGGCTCCCTCGCCCTGGACCCGCGCGGGCCGAACGACCAGGTGCGCGCGAGGATAGCGGCGCGCGAGCACCTGGATGATGTCCCGCAGCGCCGCCCCGTCGAGCGACGTCACCACCCCGATCTTCCGCGGCAGCGCCGGGAGCGGCCGCTTGCGCGCCGCGTCGAAGAGCCCTTCGGCCTGCAGCTTCTTCTTGATCTGCTCGAACGCGAGCTGCCACGCGCCGAGGCCACGCGGCTCGAGGTGTTCACAGACCAACTGATACTCGCCGCGGGGCTCGTAGACGCCGACCCGGCCCCGAGCGAGGACGTGGAGCCCGTCCTCGGGCTTGAAGCGGAGCAGGCGGACCGCCGACCGGAACATGATCGCCCGGATCTGCGCCGCGTTGTCCTTGAGTGTGAAGTAGAGAATGCCGCTCTGCCACGGGCGGCAGTTCGACAGCTCGCCCTCCACCCACACCTCGCCGATCGCCGATTCGATCAGGTTGCGGATCGCGGCCGTCAGCTCGCTCACCGTGAGGACGCGGCGCGGGGGGACCGTCGACCCCGTCTCGGGCGGTGGTTCCTCGAAGGGCAGCTCGAGCAGATCGTCGGGACTCATGGTGCGCACCGAGGCCGCCACGACCGGCCCGGCGTCAGGCGGCCCGGCTGACGCGTCGGACTGGTACGAGAATATCGCGCCCGCGGCGGTCTTCGATCTTGGGAATCACCAGTCGGAGCTCGCCGGCCTCCAGCGTCGCTTCGGCCCGCGCCGCGTCGACCGGCACGGTCACACGGATCACGCGCGCGAATCGCCCGAACCCGCGCTCGACCAGGTGGAAGGTGGCCTCCGCATCCGGCAGGTCGCCAGGCGGCTTCTCGCCGGCGATGAGGACGGTGCCCGCCTTGATGAGCACGCGCACCTGTTCGGGCGACACACCCGGCAGGTCGACGGTGACCTCGATCGCCCCGGGCGTCTCCACCACGTCGAGCGCCGGCACGCACTCGCCGGAGACGGGGCGAGCGGTGATGCGCGCCTCGAGGTCGTCGAACAAACGTCGGAGGTCCTCGGCGAGCTCCTGGGCCTCGTGAAACAGGTGGGGCATGAACTGCTCGTATCTTACCAGAGCCACGTCGCGGCCGAGGCGCGGCGGTCACTGAGGTGCCTGACGTCGGGAATAGCGGGAAGGATCCGCGGCGCCTCCGGCGAGCAGGCAGCCGGGGCCCGCGGCAGGCGGCGGCACACCGTCTCCGCCTGGCCCGGCGCAGCCACCGACACGGCCGGCGGGTTCCGTCCGACCGGTCGATCGGGTCAATGCGTGGCAGTAATTCATTGACTTATAATGGTTTGATTCGATAATCGTATCTCTTGATAATGATGAGCCAACTCGGCTCATATTTTATGCTTGACACGCGCTCAGCATACGCCTATATTATGGGTGTCTGATGCCTCGCTGCCCCGCCCTGCTGGCCTAGGACCGGGCAGTCGAGTCGAACCCATATGCAGGAGGAGATCAGGATGACACTCGCACGCTGGGAACCGTGGCGACAACTGGCTTCGATGGAGATCGAACAGCTCAACCGGATGTTCGACGATCTCTGGGGCCGCGTCGTGGAGCCGGACCGCTGGACTCCGGCCGTCGACATCTACGAGAACGACGAGCGCGACGTGGTCATGGCCGTCGAGCTGCCCGGCATGAAGCGCGAGGACATCGAGATCACGGTGGACGAGGGCGTCCTCACCGTGAGTGGGCGGCGCCGTTACCAGCCCGAGATTCGGCGCGACCGGTTCTATCGGATGGAGCGCAGCCAGGGTGAGTTCTCGCGGTCCTTCACGCTGCCGGCGACGCTCGATACGGCCAGGATCAGCGCGAAGTACGAGGACGGGCTCCTCGTGATCACGCTGCCGCAGCGGGAAGAGGCCAAGCCCCGGCAGGTCGTCGTGAAGTAGCCCGTCGTCGACGCGAAAGGAGGGATCGCTATGCCTGCCCTGGTTCGATGGGATCCGTTCCGTGAGCTCGCCGCGATGCACGAGCGGTTGAACCGATTCTTCGAGGACTTCGGCCGCGAAGAGGACGTGACCCTGAGCGGCGACTGGATTCCGCCCGTCGACATCTATCAGAACGACCAGCACGAGATCGTGCTGAAGGCGGAGCTGCCCGGGCTCCGGCGCGAGGACATCGACGTCCGGGTCGAGAACAACACCCTCACCCTGAAGGGGGAGCGCCGGCAGGAACGGGAGATCAAGAAGGATCGCTATCACCGGATGGAGCGCACCTACGGCGCGTTCACCCGGTCGTTCACGTTGCCGAGCACGATCGACACCGACAAGGTGCGCGCCGAATACAAGGACGGCGTCCTGACCGTGACGTTGCCGCTTCGGGAGGAGTCGAAGCCGAAGCAGATCAAGGTCGACGTTCGGTCCTAGCCCCATGTCGGGCTGGGTGGATATATATGTGCGGTGGGGCTGGCAGCCGGCACGAAGTCGACTGCCAGCCGCGTTTTGCGTTACGCTAGGTTCGAAATGGACAGCGATCGCGAACCTGCACCAACCGAGCGGTCACCCGACACCCCGTCGGGCGCGACGACTCAACCCGTGACCCCGCCCCAGAGCCGGTTCCTATTCGTCAACGTGGCGGCGCAGCGGGCCAAGCAGCTCAGGCGCGGCGCGTTGCCGCGGCTCCCCGAGCTCAGGCCCGACCCGGCGACCGGGACGGCGCCGCAGCCGAACTCGGACCACAAGCCGGAGAGCGTGGCCATCGAGGAAGTCGCTCGCGGCTTGGTTCCCTACGCGTTGCCGGACGAGCCGGGCAGCCGGCGGGAGGTCGGGTCGTCATGACCAGTTCCCTCTGGGCTCTCCTCGCGGGCACGCTCGTGGGTCTCGGTGCCACGACGCTCGTGGTCCTGGCGCTCCTCATCGGCGCCTGCGTGCTGGTCGGCTGGCTCAAGTTGAGGCCGAGCGGGCGCGGCACCCGCGTGGTCCGAAGCCTGGACGAGGCCCTGGGCCGCCCCGAGCGTTATCTGCCGCCGACCACGCCGCGGGGGCCGGTCGACCAGCTCCGCGCTGCGGAACCTGCGGCCGGCACGGCTCGTCAATCGGGGTAGCCGGCGCGCTCGGAAGGGAGGAGGGCGATGATCGAGGCACTCGCGGCGGGCGTCCTGATCCTGCTCGCCTTGATAGGGCTCGCCCTGCTGGCGGGCGCGCTGCTCGTTGCCCTCAAGGTCCTGCTGTTCTTCGTGCTGCTCCCCTTCCGTCTGCTCAAGTGGGTGCTGCTCGTGCCCCTCCTGGTGCTCAAGGGGGTTGTCGCGCTCCTCCTCGGGCTTGTGCTCCTCCCGCTCGTCGCCGCCCTCGTGCTGGCCGGCGGGCTGGCCGCGCTGCTCGTCCTCGCGGTTCCCCTCATTCCCATCCTCGTCGTGGCGTTCATCGTCTGGGTGGTCGTCCGCGCGGCGGGGCGGCCTGTGGTCGCGAGCTAGCGCGGCCACGTCTTCGGCACCCACCGGAAGGGCGTGCGCGCAGGCTGCTGGCCGCCGCGCGCTGGCAGCGCGAGGCTCCCTCTCCCGTACCGGCCGGCGCGGTGCGCACGAGGCGTGGCACGCGGCGTGGTAGGATGCGCGCATGCCTCGAACTCTCCGAACCTGCGCCCCTCACGCCGTTCGTCTCGGCGCGGCGCTCTCGCTGCTGCTGGCGGCGCTGCTTTCGTGGTGGCCAACCTCCGCCGCACAGGGGGGCGCGCCGTTCCGCATCCTCCTGACCAACGACGACGGCGTCCGCGCGCCGGGACTGATCGCGGTGGCCGAGGCGTTGCGCGGCGTGGGGGAGATTACGATCGTGGCGCCGCTGGAGAACCAGAGCGCCAAGAGTCACGCGCTCACCATCGCGGACCCCATCTACGTCGACGAGGTATCGCTCGCGGGCGGCGTCAGGGCGCTCGGGCTCGCCGCGACGCCCGCCACGTGCGTCAAGGTGGCGCTCGGGGCGTTGCTCTCGACGCGGCCAGACCTGGTCGTCTCCGGCATCAATCGTGGGTACAACCTGGGCCTGACGGCCTACATTTCCGGCACGGTCGGAGCTGCCCGCGAGGCGGCTATCGCGGGCGTGCCGGCCGTCGCGGCGTCGCTCCAGGCGTCGGGCCATCCAGACTATGCGGCAGCCGCACACTTCGTGAGGCAGGTTGTCGAGCTCGTGAAGGCGCGCGGCCTCGAGCGCGGCGTGTTCCTCAATGTCAACGTTCCGGCCGGGGCGATCGAGACGCTGCGCGGGCTGCGACTGGCGCGACAGAGCACCCAGATGGGCGTGGAGCGCTACGTCGAGCAGCGCACCCCGGCGGGCCGCCGCTACTTCTGGTCGGTGTATCGAGACCCGGCGGGCGACCCTGAGGGGACGGACCTGTGGGCGGTCGAGCACGGCTACGTCGCCGTCACGCCGCTGCGGGCCGGCGAGTTCGACCAGGTCACCTTCGACGCGTGGCGCGCAGCCGTCCGCTGAGCGTCAGGCTGCGAGCGGCGCGTGCGGCGGCACCCGGTCCACCCAGGGGGCGTCGCGGAGGAACGCGGCGGCGACCCGGAACAACGTGGCCTCGTCGAGCGGCCGACCCATCAACTGTAGCCCGATGGGGAGCCCGTCGGGCGCGGGCGGCGCAGGGATGCTGAGTGCCGGCAGCCCGGCCAGCCCCGCGCTCACGGTGAAGACGTCCGCCAGGTACATCTGGAGCGGGTCGGCCAGCTTCTCGCCGAGCCGGAATGCCGGCGTCGGACTCGTGGGCAACGCCACGACGTCGACCCGAGCGAACGCCTCCTCGTAGTCGCGGCGGATGAGCGTGCGCACCTGCTGCGCCTTGCGATAGTAGGCCTCGTAGTAGCCTGCGCTCAGGGCGTAGGTGCCGAGCATGATGCGCCGCTTGACCTCGGCCCCGAACCCGGCCCGGCGCGTCCGCCGGTACATCAGGCCGAGCGTCCCGTCCTCCGGCGCCTCGCGGAACCCGTAGCGCACGCCGTCGTAGCGGGCCAGGTTCGAGCTGGCCTCGGCCGTCGCGATCAGGTAGTAGACGGGAATGGCGTAGCGCGCGTGCGGGAGGTCGATGTCGACCGTCGCGGCGCCACGCTCGACGAAGCGCCGGAGCGCCTCGTCCATGCTCGCGACCACCTCGGGATCCACCCCGCGCTCGAGGAGTCGCCGCGGTACGCCGATCGTGAGGCCGCCCAGCCCGCCCGCGAGCGCTTCGGTCCCTGTCGGGACCGGTGCGTCCACCGTCGTCTGGTCGCGCGGATCGGGTCCGGCGATGACGGCGAACACGGTCGCGACGTCCTCCACGGTGCGCGCCATCGGGCCGATCTGATCGAACGACGAGGCGAAGGCGACAAGGCCGTACCGCGAGACGCGCCCATAGGTCGGCCGGAGCCCGATGATGCCGCAGAGCGCCGCCGGCTGGCCGATCGACCCGCCCGTGTCCGACCCGAGCGCGACCGGGGCGAACCGCGCTGCGACCGCGGCCGCCGAGCCGCCGCTCGAGCCCCCGGGGGTGCGGTCGAGGGCCCAGGGGTTGCGCGTCGGGCCGAAGGCCGAGTGTTCGGTCGACGACCCCATGGCGAACTCGTCGCAGTTCGTCTTGCCGAGGACGACGGCACCCGCCGCTTCCAGCCGCGCGACGGCGGTCGCATCGTACGGGGGGACGAAGGTGGCGAGCATGCGCGACGCGGCGGTCGTGCGCAGGCCGCGCGTGCAGATGTTGTCCTTGACGGCCACCGGGACGCCGAGCAGCGGGAGCTCTGGCCGTTCACTCCGCAGGCGGTCGCACGCCTCAGCGCGGGCTAGCGCGCGATCGGCGGCGACCGTCGTGAAGGCGTGCAGCGTCGGGTCGAGCGACGCGATGCGGTCGAGAAACCGCCGGCACACCTCGACGGCCGAGATCGAGCCGGCGGCGACGGCGTCGCGGATCTGGCGGGCTGTCCAGCCGATCACCGTCTCGCTCTCACGATCCGATCACCCGCGGGACGCGGAAGAACCCGGCGTCGCGGTCCGCGTCGGGCGCGTTGGCGAGGGCCTCGGTCCGGTCCAGCGAGGGCTGGGGCTCGTCCGGTCGCAGGCGCGAGGTCTCGCCGACGACGTGGGAGGTGGCGTCGACGCCGGCGGTCTCCACCTCGTTCACCTGCGCGGCGAAGGCGAGGATGGCCGTGAGCTGCTCGGCGAACTGCTCGACCTCGGCCTCGGTCAGGTCGATCTGAGCGAGCGCGGCGATGGCCTCGACGTCGCCGCGGGTCACGCGGGCGGGCATGCCTGATGCTACCACCGTTCCACCCCCGGGGGCGTCCGGCCGGTCGTGCGCCGGCGGACGCCGCTGGTGCTAGGATCAGGCGAGGCATGCCGCGCGAGAAGGTGCGCCCGGCCGCCGTCGCCGGGAGCTGGTACCCCGGCACGGCCCCCGCGTTGACCCGAGAGGTCGATCGCTACCTGGACGCCGTCCGGGAGAGCCCCACCGGCGAGCCGCTCGGCCTCGTCTCGCCCCACGCCGGCCTGGTCTACTCGGGGCCGGTGGCGGCGCACGCCTATCGTCTCCTGCGCGGACGCGCGGTCGACGTCGTGGTGCTGCTTGGGCCGTCGCACTACGTCGCCTTCGACGGCGTGGCCGTGGCCGACCAGGAGTTCTTCGAGACGCCGCTCGGCCTGGTGCCCGTGGACCGCGCCTTGGCCGACGCGCTCGTCGCGGCCTCTCCCGTCATGCACGTGCGCCCGGCGGCCCATGCGCGCGAGCACTCGCTCGAGATGCAACTGCCGTTTCTGCAGCGCGTGCTGCCGAACGCGCACATCGTGCCGCTCGTCATGGGGTTTCAGACGCGCGACACGATCGAGGCCGCCGCGGCGGCGCTCGCGACGGTCCTGGCGGGCCGGCGCGTCGCGCTCGCGGCCAGCACCGACCTGTCGCACTATTTCGACGCGGCCACCGCCGCGCGGCTCGACGGCCGGGTGGTCGAGCTGGTCAGTCGCTTCGACGTCGAGGGGTTGCAGGAGGAGTTCGACCGCTACCCCGAGCGCGAGCGCGGCCGATTCGTCGCCTGTGGGGGCGGAGCCGTCCTGGCCGTCATGCGCGCCGCGCGGACGCTGGGCGCCCGGGACGCGCGAGTCCTGCGCTATGCGAACTCGGGCGACGTCTCGGGCGACTACGGCGCGGTCGTCGGCTACCTGGCGGCGGCCTTCGGTCGATTCGACGGCCGCGCCTGAGGGGTCGGGGGGGAGCTATGTTGACGCCTGCTGAGCGGCGGGCGCTGCTCGAGCTGGCGCGGGCGGCTGTCACGACCCGCGTGTGCGGCGGGGTGCCGCCCGTGCCGGCCGGCGAAAACCTGCCGACGGTGCACGCCGGGGCGTTCGTGTCGCTCCACCGCGGCGGCGAGCTCCGCGGGTGCATCGGGCACATCGAGGCGGACCGGCCGCTGGCCGAGGTGGTGGCGCGCGTGGCGGCGTCGGCGGCGACCGAGGATCCGCGGTTCCGGCCGCTGACCCCGGCCGAGCTGCCGCTCGTCGACATCGAGATCTCGGTGCTCGGCCCCCTCGAGCGCATCGACCCTACCGACCCCGCCCAGGTCGAGATTGGCCGGCACGGGCTGGTCATCGATCAGGGCGGGCGTCGCGGTTTGCTCTTGCCTCAGGTGGCGACCGAGTGGGGCTGGGATCGCGAAACGTTCCTCGCGCACCTGTGCGCCAAGGCAGACCTTCCCCGGGACGCCTGGCGGACCGGGGCGGCCGTGTATCGCTTCGAGGCTGAAGTCTTCAGCGAAGCGAGCGAGCGGGTGCCGTCAGCCGGCAAGGCGTCTTGACCGAACCCGGGGTGCGGCCTGCGCCCTCGGTCGCCCTCCCGCGGCTAAGATAAGGGCATGCGCATCCCGATCGGTCTGGCGTGCCTCGTGGTGTGGCTCGTCTCGGCGCCGGCGCGCGTCGAGGCCTGGGGCTTCGACGTTCACCGGTTTATCGTCGAGCGCGCGATCCCGCTGTTGCCCGACGCCATCCGACCCTTCTACGAGAAGTATCGGGTCGTCGTGGTTGAGCACTCGATCGACCCCGACCTCTGGCGCACCGTAGGGTTTGCGGAGGAGTCGCCGCGCCACTACGTGGACCTCGACGCGTACGGCGAGTATCCGTTCATGGCGCTGCCGCGGGACTACGAGGCGGCGGTCAAGAGATTCGGGCGCGAGACGGTCGAAAAAAACGGCCTGCTGCCGTGGCGGACGGCGGAGATGTTCGACCTCCTCGTCAGGGCGTTCGAGCGAGCCGGTCGGGGGCAGCCCTACGCCCTCGACGACGTCAAGTTCCTCTCGGCGGTGGTGGCGCACTACGCGAGCGACGCGCACGTGCCGTTTCACGCGGTGACCAATCACGACGGGCAACTCACGAATCAGCACGGCATCCACGCGCGCTTCGAGTCGGAGCTGTTTCTGCGCTACCGGGCGGAGCTGGCCGTCCAGCCGTCGGCCCGCGCGCCGATTCACGCGCCGCGCGACTTCATCTTCGATACGCTGCTCGAGAGCTTTCGGCTGGCGACGGAGGTGTTGCAGGTCGACCGCCGAGCGGTCGCGGGGCGAGCGGCGTACGACGACGAGTACTTCGGTCGGTTCTTCGCGGGCGTGCGGCCGGTGCTCGAACGTCGGCTGGCGGAATCGGCGTCGGCCGTGGCGGCCTTGATCGCCGGCGCCTGGGAGCGCGCGGGGCGGCCGGCGGTGCCACTCGAGCCGCCTCGGTTGCTGCGCAAGGTGGGTCGCTAGTCGGACGACGTAGTCACGTGTTCGACGGCGAAGCGGTGCCGGGCGGCCGACCGGGCTTGCCGAGGCAGGGGCGGCTGTTCCCGCCGAAGGGAGACAGGGGGACCAGGCGCCCGGCTCTTTTACGACGCACGGGTGGCCGCGCATGGACGTGTTTCTCGTGCCGGTCGGCGGCGACGCGTACGAGCTCTACAGCGAGGTTCGGGAGCGAACGCCTGAAGCGGCGTCGGCCCCGCGCGGCCCGGTGGGGCGCCTGGTGGCCGGCCTCGGGCGTCGGCTGCGCGCGCTGGCGGCCGCTGCCGAGCGCGAACGCCGACGGCAGCCGTCGCGGTCCCGGCGGACCGAGCACTGGCCGCGCCGGCTCTGGCGCGCCCTCCTGCGCCATCTGGCCGAGACCATCGCGGAGCAGCGGCTGCTCTGGCAGTTGCGGCGCGAGAGCGAGGCGGCGCTCGTCTATCCGGCCGACCTCGCCGAGGCGGAGGCCACGGCCCGGCTCCGCCGGATGCTCACTCGCGACCGCGATCGCCATCGTCTGTGGCTGGCCGTCGATGCGCTGCTCGCGGCCGTCACGGGCCCGCTGCTGGTCTTCGTGCCCGGACCGAACGTCGTCGCCTACTATTTCGTGTTCCGGTTCGTCGGCCACTACCTGGCGTGGCGCGGCGCGCGCTCGGGCCTCGACGGCGTCTCGTGGCACCTGCAGCCGAACGCCGCGCTGGCCGAGCTCCGCGCTGCGCTGGTGCTCCCGAGGGCCGAGCGCGACCGCCGCGTGCGCGAGCTGGCCGCGCGCCTGGGGCTCGTGCACCTTGCGGCGTTCGTTCGTCGCACCGCCGGCTGAGGCGTGGACGCCGGAATGTTGTTATACTCCCGACGTTGAAGCTGCGCGAGCTCGCGGACCGTCTCGGGTGCCGGCTCGAGGGCGACGGCGACCTCGAGGTGGCGCGCGTCGCCCGGCTCGAGGATGCCGGGCCCGACGCCGTCACTTTCTACGTCAACCCCCGCTATGCCGCGGCGCTCCAGAGGACGCGGGCGGCCGCCGTCATTCTCGGCGACGACGCGCCGTCGGCGCCGTGTGCGATGTTGCGGTCGCCGCATCCGTACCTGGCCTTCGCCGAGGCCGTCGCGCTCTTCAGCGAGGTCGTGCGGCCGGCGCCCGGCATCGACCCGCACGCCGTCGTGGCCCCCGACGCGACGCTCGGACCGGGCGTCGCCATCGGGCCCTTCGCGTGGGTGGCCTCCGGCGCCACGATCGGCCCCCGGACGATCGTGCATCCGTTCGTGGCGATCGGCCCGCGCGCCCGCGTCGGCGCCGACTGCATTCTGCACTCGCACGTGGCGATTCGCGAGCGCGTCGTCCTGGGCGACCGCGTCGTCGTGCAGAACGGAGCGGTCATCGGGAGCGACGGCTACGGGTTCGCCAGGCGCCCCGACGGCACCCATCAGAAGATCCCGCAGGCAGGCGACGTCGTGATCGAAGACGACGTGGAGATCGGGGCGAACACGACGATCGATCGCCCGGCGGTCGGCGAGACGCGCGTGGGCGCCGGGACGAAGATCGACAATCTCGTGCAGATCGCCCACGGCGTGCGCCTCGGCCGGAACGTGCTGCTCGCGGCGCAGGTGGGTATCGCGGGCAGCTCGGTGCTCGAGGACGACGTCGTGCTCGCCGGGCAGGTCGGCGTCGCCGGGCACCTGACGATCGGTCGCGGCGCCGCCGCCACCGCGCAGACGGGCATTCCGAACGACGTGCCGGCGGGCCTGCTCGTGTCGGGCTATCCGGCCATTCCCAACCGGGAGTGGCTGAAGGCGTCGGCGGTCGTCAAGCGCCTGCCCGAGCTCAAGAAGGCGGTGGCGGCGCTCGAGGCGCGCGTGGCGGCGCTCGAGGCGCGCCTAGCTGGCCCGCCCGGGGAGGCGGGCCGGTGACGGCGTGGGCGCGCCGGGCCGCCGGCGCCGTCGGGGTCGGCCTCGTCCTGGCGGCGCCGGTCGCGGCGCAACCCGTCGCCCTGACCCCCGAGGGGCCGAGCGGCGAGCGCGGGTTGCTGCCCCGGTACCGCTTCTATCTGAGCGCCGACGCGATCCGGAGTGGGGACCGGCGCTTCGACTGGGACGCGGATTTCGGCGGCGACCTCGATCTGTTCGACTACGGCGTCGGGCGCGTGACCGCCCTGGCGAATTTCGAGACCGTCCTCGGCGACCAGCTCCGGACGTTTGACCCGAACCAGGGCAACTACACGCTCGACCTCTCGGCGTCAGTCCGCCGCGGCAGCGCGGAGACGGCCTTCGTTTTCCACCACCTGTCGCGTCACCTGAGCGACCGCGCGAAGGCGTTTCCGATCGACTGGAACATGCTCGGCGTGCGGTTCTCGTACGAATGGGCGCGGGCGACGACACGCGTCCAGCTCGACGCGCGCACGCTGTGGACGCTCAGTCGGTCGTTCGTCGACTACCGCGCGGAGGTGGGCGCGGGCGCGCGGGCGCGCCGCGACGTATCGCCCCGCGTGGCGATCGTGGCGGTCGGCGACGTCTACGGGCTGTTCGTCGACCGCAGCCGCCTCGGCCGCGGCCACCAGAACGGCGGGCGGGTCGAGGCGGGCTTGCGCGTGACCGGGTCGAAGGGGGCCGTCGAGCTCTTCGCTGGCTTCGAGCGACGCGTCGACGCGGACCCCTTCGACCCGCGTCCTCGGTCCTGGGGCTTCGTCGGCTTCCGCCTCCTCAGCCTCTGATGCCATAATCGAGGGCGCATGCCGATCACGAGGTCGACGGTGCGTCGAGGCGCGGCGCTGCTGGCGGTGGCGTCGCTCGCCGGCTGGTTGGTCCGGGCCGACGCGGCGACGCGCCCGCCGCGGCTGAACTATACGCTCAAGGTGCTCCCGAACGGCCTCACGGTCGTGCTGCTCGAGGACCACTCGACGCCGATCGTCCACGTGGAGCTGTGGTACCACGTCGGGTCGAAGGACGAGCGTCCGGGGCGCACCGGATTCGCTCACCTGTTCGAGCACATGATGTTCCAGGGGTCGAAGAACGTGGACCCGGAGCAGCACCCGTCGCTCATCGCCAGCGTCGGCGGCCAGTCGAACGCCTACACGACCGAGGACGTGACCGTGTACTGGGAGACCGTGCCGGCGCAGTACCTGCCGCTCGCCCTCTGGCTCGAGGCCGACCGGATGGCTTCGCTGCGCATCGACGAGCGCACGTTCCGCCGCGAGCGTGAGGTCGTGAAGGAAGAGCGGCGGATGCGCGTCGAGAACCAGCCGTACGGCCGCCTCACCGAGATCATCTACGACCAGGCGTTCACGGTCCATCCCTACAAGCACCCGACGATCGGGAGCATGAAGGACCTCGAAGCGGCGTCCATCGAGGACGTCCGCGACTTCTACCGGACCTACTACGTGCCGAACAACGCATGCCTGGCGCTCGTGGGCGACTTCGACACGGCGGGGGCGCTGGCGCTCGTGGAGCGTTATCTGGGGCGGGTGCCGCGCTCGACGCGGCCGGTGCCGCGGGATATCCCCCCCGAGCCGCCGGCGTCGCGCGAGCGGCGGGTCACCGTCGAGGAAAACTGGCCCCTCTCGGCTGTGGTCGTCGCGTACCACATCACCTACGACGGGCACCCGGATTCCTATCCGCTCCACATCGCGTCGAAGCTGCTCTCCGACGGCCAGAGCTCGCGCATCTACCAGAAGCTCGTCTACGAGAGCCGGATCGCGCTCGCGGCCTTCGGCCAGGGCAATATTGTCGAGCACCCGAACCTTTTTTACGCCGTGGCCGTCGTGCAGCCCGGGCGGACGCCCGAGGAGGCCGAGCGCGCCCTGATCGGGGAGTTCGAGCGGCTCAAGGCGGAGCCGATCTCGGCGGAGGAGCTGCAGCGGACGAAGAACCAGTTCGCGCGCGACTACATCCTGATGCGCGAGACCAACCGTGGCAAGGCGGCGCAGCTCGCGCACGCCGTCGTGATCCACAAGGGCGACGTCACCACCGCCGACGGCGAATTCGACATCTTCGCCAACATCACGGCGGCCGACGTGCAGCGCGTGGCGAGGCGGTACTTCACCCCGGAGAACCGCGTCGTCATCAGGGTGCTGCCGAAGGCGGCGGCCGCCGGGCGCGGCGGCCGCGCGGAGGGGCGGCCGTGAGGCAACGGGCGGGCGGGCTGGCGACGTGCGTCGCGGGCTGCGGCGCCCTGCTAGCGCTGGCGCGGCCGGCGCCCGCCCAGGTGCGCGACTGGCCCAGCGAGCGTCCGCCGGCGCCGCTCGCGGCGCGCGAGGTGCGCTTCCCGCCCTACGCCGTGAAGACGCTCGACAACGGCCTGCGGGTGGTCGCCGTCTCGCATCACGAGCAGCCGGCCGTTAGCCTGCGGCTCATCATCGACGCGGGCGCGGCGTACGACCCGCCCGACAGGCCCGGCGTCGCCAACCTCGTGGCCCTGCTCCTCGACCAGGGGACGACGACGCGCAGCGCGCGCCAGATCGCGCGCGCCATCGACGACATCGGAGGGGTGCTCGCCACCGGCGCCGCGACCGACCTCATCTTCGTCAACGCGGTCGTCATGAAGGACAGCTTCGACCTCGCGCTCGACCTGGTCGCCGACGTGGCGCGCAACCCGGCGTTCGCCCCCGAGGAGATCGAGCGGCAGCGCCAGCAGGTGCTCTCGACCCTGAAGGTCAGCTACGAGGACCCCGACTACCTCGCGGGCGTCGTCTTCGACCGGCTCGTCTACGGCTTTCACCCGTACGGGCGCCCGGCGTCCGGCACGCCCGAGTCGGTGTCGCGGATCGCCCGCGACGACCTCGTGGCGTTCCACGCGCGGTACTTTGCGCCGAACCGCGCCATCCTGGCCGTCGTGGGCGACGTGACGGCCGAGGAGGCGTTTGCCGGCGTCGCGCGCGCCTTCGGAAGCTGGCCGTCGCGCGAGGTGACGCCGCCGACCATCGACGAGCCGCCGCCGCCGACCCGGCGTGTCGTGGTGATCGACCGGCCCGGCGCCGTGCAGACGGAGATCCGCGTAGGCCACCTCGGTCTGCCGCGCAAGCACCCGGACTACATGGCCCTCAACATGGCCATGCGCGTCCTCGGCGGCGAAGGGGCCAACCGCCTGCAGCGCGTGCTGCGCTCCGAGCGCGGCCTGACCTACGGCGCGTCGGCCGAGCTCGAAGCGCTGAAGCAGAGCGGCGACCTGGTGGCGGAGACCGACACGCGGTCCGCGGCGACGGGCGAGTCGCTGCGCGTCGTCGTGGACGAGTTCTGGCGCCTGCGGCGCGAGCGCGTGGGCCGCGGCGAGCTGCAGAGCGCACAGGACTATCTCGCGGGCAGCTTCCCGCTCACCATCGAGACGCCGAGCGCCATCGCGCTCCAGGTGCTCAACGCGCTGTTCTACGACCTGGACCTCCAGGACCTCGAGACGTTTCCCGAGCGCGTCCGCGCCGTCACGCCCGGCGACATTCAGCGTGTGGCCGAGCAGTACCTCCGGCCGGACCGCCTGTCGATCGTGCTGGTCGGCGACGCCGCGGCGTTCGCCGACCAGCTCCGCCGCGTGGGCTTCGACACCTTCGAGCGCATCCCGCTCGCCGAGCTGGACCTCGGCACCGCTGATCTGCGCCGACGGCCCGCCGTGCCGCCAGGAGCGCACCTGCGGCCGGCGGCATGGGTCGAGGCCCGGCCAGGGCCGCAGGGGTCGCCCGATGCCCGCGCCCTCATCGAGCGCGCGGTCACGGCCGCGGGCGGGATCGAGCGCCTGCGCGCGCTCAAGACGCTGCGCGCCACCGGCACCACGACGATCACCGGCCCGGCCGGGCCCGTCACGGTCGAGACCGTCACCTCGGTCGCCTACCCCGGCCGGTTCCGCGTTGAGAGCATGGTCCCGGCGGGCCGTGTCGTGCAGGTGTACGTCGACGGCGACGCGTGGTTGCAGGATCCGACGGGCGTGCGCGACGCGCCGGTCGCGATGCGCGACGACCTGCGGGCGGCAGTCGAGCGCGACCTTGTGCGGCTCCTGCTCGACGCCTACGAGGGGCGGAGCCGGCTCGGCCAGGTGGGTGACCCAGGAGGCGGGCCGTCGGGCTCCGAGCGCGCGGTGGCCGTCACGCTGCCGAGCGGCCAGGCGGTCCGCCTCCGCGTCGACGCCGCCTCAGGGCTCCCGGCGGCCGTCGAGTACGAGGTGCCCGGCCCGGCGGGCCGCCGCGTGCTCGTCGAGGAGCGCTTCGCCGACTACCGCGACGTCGACGGCCTGAAGCTCGCCTTCGGCGCCGCGGTCCGGAGAGACGGCGCCGTCGTGATGGAGCGCACGTTCACGGGCGTTGAGGTCAACGTGCCGCTCGACGCGGCGCTCTTCGCCAAGCCCGCGGGATGACGCGCGTGATGATCTCGTGCGGCGAGGCCTCCGGAGACCTGTACGCCGGGTCGCTCGTCGCCGAGCTCCGGCGCCTCGCGCCCGACGTGGCCGTCGTGGGGCTCGGCGGGGACCGGCTGCGCGCGGCCGGCGCCGCGCTCGTGGCGGACTACCGGGGCTTGTCGGTGACGGGCCTCGCCGAGGCGTTGCGCGTGCTGCCGCGGTCCTGGCGCGTGCTCCGCCGCATGGTCGAGGTCGCCGAGGCGACGCGCCCGGCGGTCTTCGTGGCGGTCGATTTTCCGGACTTCAACCTCCGGCTCGCGGCGGTGCTCAAGCGTCGCGGCATTCCGGTCGTCTACTACGTCAGCCCGCAGCTCTGGGCGTGGCGCTCGGGTCGGATGAAGGCGATGAAGCGGCTGGTAACCAGAGTGCTGGTCATCTTCCCATTCGAGGAGCCCCTCTACCTCGAGGCGGGGGTGCCCGTCGAGTTCGTCGGCCATCCGCTCGTCGACCTCGCGCGCGCCACCGCACCGCGCGAAAGGGTGCTGGCGGATCTCGGCCTGGACCCGACGGCCCCGACGGTGGCATTGCTCCCGGGGAGCCGCCCGAACGAGGTGCGGGCCATTCTGCCGGGCCTGGCGGCCGCGGCGCGACGCATCAGAACCCGCATCCCCCGCGTGCAGTTCGTCGTCGCGCGGGCGCCCCATCTGGAGGACTGGGTGTTCGAGGCCGTCGCGCCAACGGCGCTCGAAACGGACCTCCGCCTCGCCGTGGCCGAGGGGCGTGCGGACGATGTGCTGGCGGCTTCCGACGTCGCGGTCACGGCGTCGGGGACCGCGACGATCCAGGCGGCGCTCCACGGGTGCCCGATGGTGATCGTCTATCGCCTCTCGCCGCTGACCTACCGGCTGGGCAAGCCCTTCGTGCACGTCGATACCTACGGGATGGTCAACCTGGTGGCGGGCCGGCGCATCGTCACTGAACTCATTCAGCAGGCGTTCACACCGGCGGCGGTCGCCGACGAGACCGTGTCGCTGCTGACCGACACGACGCGGGCGGAGGCGGTGCGGGCTGGGTTGGCGGAAGTGCGGGCGAAGCTCGGCGGTCCCGGAGCGAGCCGGCGCGCGGCCGAGGCGGTGTGGCGCGTGGCGGAAGGCAGAGCTTCTCCGCCGCTACCCGCGGAGGCGACCAGGTAGGCCCACCGCGGCCGGGGAGGGCGAACCGGTGAGGTGCAGCATGACACTCCGGACGATCGTGGGGGTCGGGCTGGTGGCGGGGCTGCTGGGCGTCCCGCCGCGCGCGGACGCGACCATCGTGGTCCCGGCGGACTTCGCGGAGCTCGTGCGCGAGGCGCGGGTCGTCGTGCACGGCCGGGTCGTCCGCGTGGCTGGCCTGTGGGCCGACGGGCGACGCCGCGTCGATACGCTCGTGACGCTTGAGGCCGTCGAGTACTTCAAGGGGGACTTCGGCACGATCGTGACGGTTCGCGTCCCCGGAGGCGAGCTCGGACGCTACCGCAGCATCGTGGTCGGCGCGCCCGTCTTCGAAGCAGGCGACGAGGTGGTGCTCCTGCTCGGCGCGCGGGGGCCATCGGTGCCCTACGTCCTCGGCCTGAGCCAGGGCGTCTACCGCGTCGTCGCGCGGCCAGGGACGGGCGAGAAGCTCGTGGTGCCGCCCCCGCTCGTCGCCGGCGTCGACGCCGCCGTCGTGCGGCGCGGCGACCCGGCGCGGCGGCCCGTGACGCTCACGCAGTTCGGCAACGAGGTGAGACGGCTCGCGGGCCGCGAGCCAGGACCGGCGCGGGCATCCGGCGCAGCCGACACGGGGCGCCAGGGCGCGCGGGCGCTCCGGAGGGGCGGAGGTGGGTCGTGACTGACGCACGACGCCGGTGGGCGGCGGCCGTCACGCTCGTCTGGCTCGTCGCCGCCGGCGAGCGCCCGGCGGCGTATCTGAAGCTCGGCTACCGCGTCGGAACGCGGACCGTGTCGCTCCGGTGGCCGCGAATGCCGGTGCGGTATTTTGTGACGGACCGCGACATTCCAGGCGTCACGGCGCCGCAGCTCCAGGCGGCAGCGGCGCGCGCCTTCGGCACGTGGGAGCAGGTCGCCTCCGCCCAGGTCTCGGCGACGTTCGTCGGCTTCACCGGCGCGGATCCGTTCCAAGAGGACGGCATGTCGGTCATCGGGTTCCTCGACCGGCCCGAGATGGAGCGCGTCCTCGGCGCCACGACGTTCATGGTGGAGACGACGAGCGGGGAGGTGATCGAGGCCGATATCTACCTGAACTCGGCGTTTCCCTGGTCCGTGGCCCCGACGGGCGAGACGGGCAAGTTCGATGTGGAGTCGATCCTGCTGCACGAGATCGGGCACCTCTTCGGGCTCGGGCACTCGGCGATCGGCGAGACCGAGCTCAGGCCGACAGGCGGGCGGCGCGTGATCGCCGCCGAGTCCGCCATGTTCCCCATCGCGTTCTCCGTGGGCAGCATCGAAGGCCGGACCCTCAGGGCCGACGACGTCGCCGGCATCTCAGACATCTATCCCGCCACGGGCTTCCGCGGGCGCACCGGCAGCATCAGCGGGCGGGTGACGAAGGGCGGCGGCGGCGTCTTCGGTGCGCACATCGTGGCGATGAACCCGGCGACGGGTGCGCTCGTCGGCAACTTCTCTCTCAGCGAGGATGGGTCGTTCGTCATCGCCGGTCTCGAGCCAGGGCCGCACGTCGTCCGTGTCGAACCACTCGACGATGGGGACCTCGAGAGCTTCTTCGAACGCACCGCGAGCGTGGATCTGGACTTTGCCGTGACCTTCGGCGCGCAGCTCGCCATCGTCCCGCGGGGCGGGTCGACGGGACCGATCGAGATCCAGGTGAGGGCCAAATGAACGTGCTGACGCGACTTCGTCGCGGCGCGCGCAGCCGAGGCGCGTGCGCCGCCGGCGTGGTCCTGACGGGCGTCCTGAGCGCGAGGCCGGCCGGGGCGCAAGCGCGCGAGCCGCGACTGCAGGTGTCGGCCGCTGGACTCTGGTCGAGCGCGATCGGGCTCGGCACGCAGACGGCCACCGAGACGAGCAACCAGCCGGGCGGCGGGCGCTACACGCTGTTCAGCACGAAGAGCGAGCTCGGCGCGGCTGGTGGCGTCGAAGTGCGGGCGGCGACCCGCGTGCGCCGGTGGCTGGCGGTCGAGGTCGGGGGAGCGTGGGGTCGCCGGCGCCTGTCGACGCGCGTTTCTGGCGACGTCGAAGGGGGCACGTCCCTGACGGCGACCGCCGACCTCGATCAGTACGTGGTCGACGGGAGCGTGCGCCTGAGCCCCGCACGGTTCGAGCGCGCCGGGGGGCGCGTGGTGCCGTTCCTGCTCGCGGGCGTGGGCTATCTGCGGCAGGTGTACGCGCAGCGCACGCTCGTCGAGACCGGGAGGGTGTACCAGGCGGGCGGCGGTGCGCTCATCTGGCTCCGCGCGCCAACCACGGGTCGGCCGCCGCGCCTCGGCGCGCGCGGCGACGCGCGCTGGGCGCTGCACGATGGCGGCGTGCGGATGAGCGGTTCGGCGCGCCGCCACGCGACCGTCGTGACGGCCGGCGTGGTCTTTTCGTTCTGAAACCGACGCCCGGCCTGGTCGCCGCCGCGGTCGGGCGCGGTGGGGAGCTTGAGATCGCCGGTCGAGTGGGACCATGATGGAGCCATGGACTCTTTTCAGACTCGGGCGACGCTCTCGATCGACGGCGATCTCGTGCACTTCTGCAGCCTGCCTGCCCTCGAGCGGGCCGGCTTCCCCCGCGTGGCGCGCCTGCCGTACTCGCTGAAGATCCTGCTGGAGAACCTGCTCCGGCGCGAGGACGGCGCGCACGTGACGGCCGACGACATTCGTGCGCTGGCGTCGTGGGACCCGGCGGCCGCGCCGGATCGCGAGATCTCGTTCATGCCGGCACGGGTCCTCCTGCAGGACTTTACCGGCGTGCCCTGCGTCGCCGATCTCGCGGCGATGCGCGACGGCATCGTGGCGCTTGGCGGCGACCCGGGGAAGGTCAACCCGCTCCAGCCGGTCGAGCTCGTGATCGACCATTCCGTGCAGGTGGACTACTTCGGGGCGCCGGACGCCTTCGAGAAGAACGCGGCGCTCGAGTACGAGCGGAACCGCGAGCGCTACGTCTTCCTGCGCTGGGGCCAGACGGCGTTCCGCAACTTCCGCGTCGTCCCGCCGGAAACCGGCATCGTGCACCAGGTGAACATCGAGTATCTGGCGCGGGTCGTGTGCCGCGACGAGGTGGACGGCCAGGTGTTCGTTTATCCCGATACCGTCTTCGGGACCGACTCGCATACGACGATGGTCAACGGCCTCGGCGTCGTGGGCTGGGGCGTGGGAGGTATCGAAGCGGAGGCGGCGATGCTCGGCCAACCCAGCTCCATGCTGATCCCGCCTGTCGTGGGCCTGCGGCTCGTGGGTCGCCTCGGTGACGGGGTGACGGCCACGGATCTGGTGCTCACCGTGACCGAGCGGCTGCGCGCGCACGGCGTCGTGGGCAAGTTCGTCGAGTTCTTCGGTCCGGGGGTCGCGCATCTGACGATTGCGGATCGGGTGACGCTCGGCAACATGTGCCCGGAGTACGGCGCGACGGTGGCGATCTTCCCGATCGACGACCTCACGCTCGACTACCTGCGCCTGACCGGTCGCGACGAGCGGCTGGTGGCGCTCGTCGAGCGCTACGCGAAGGCGCAGGGGCTGTTCCGCACCGACGACGGACCGGAGGCGGCCTACAGCGAGACGATCGAGCTGGATCTGGCGACGGTCGAGCCGAGCCTAGCGGGACCGCGGCGGCCGCACGACCGCGTCTCGCTGGCGAACGCGAAGGCGAGCTTCGCCGCGGCGCTGCCGACCCTGCTCGCGAGCGCGAAGCCGGCGGCGAAGCCAGGCGGGGCGGCCGCGGCGGCGCTGGGGACCGGGTCTTCGCCGGCGAGCAGCGGCGTGGCCGTGGCGACTCCGGCCGCCGAGCTCGACCACGGGTCGGTCGTGATCGCGGCCATCACGAGTTGCACGAACACGTCGAACCCGGGCGTCATGATCGGGGCGGGGCTGCTCGCCAAGAAGGCGGTCGAGCGCGGCCTGACGCGGAAGCTGTGGGTGAAGACGAGCCTCGCGCCCGGCTCGAAGGTGGTGACCGAGTATCTCGCGCAGTCTGGGCTGCTGCCCTATCTCGAGGCGCTCGGCTTTCATCTGGTCGGCTACGGGTGCACCACGTGCATCGGCAACAGCGGCCCCCTGCCGGACGAGGTGGCCTCCGCCGTGCGCGAGCGCGGCCTGGTGGTGGCGGCCGTCCTCAGCGGCAACCGCAATTTCGAGGGGCGCATCCAGCAGGACGTGCGCGCCAACTACCTGGCGTCGCCGCCGCTCGTCGTCGCCTACGCGCTCGCCGGCCGCATGACGATCGACCTGACGCGGGAGCCCATCGGCCGCGACCGCGAGGGGCGCGACGTCTACCTGCGCGACATCTGGCCGACGGCGGCCGAAATCCAGCAGGTGATGGCGAGCGCGGTCGGGGCGTCGGTCTTCCAGCGCCAGTACGCCGACGTGTTCGAGGGTGACGCGCGCTGGCGGGCGCTGCCGGTTCCGACGGGCGAGCGCTTTGCCTGGGATGCGGACTCCACGTACATCCGGCGCCCGCCGTTTCTCGAGAACCTTGCGCTCGAGCCGCCCCCGCTCGCCGACGTCCGGGGGGCTCGGGCGCTCGCCGTGCTCGGCGACAGCATCACGACCGACCACATCTCGCCGGCCGGGTCGATCCGGCCCGACAGCCCCGCCGGGCAGTACCTGATCGCCCACGGCGTCCAGCCGAGAGACTTCAACTCGTACGGGGCGCGGCGCGGCAACCACGAGGTGATGATGCGCGGCACGTTCGCCAACGTGCGGCTCCGTAACCAGCTCGCGCCGGGGACCGAGGGGGGATGGACGACGTATCTGCCGACGGGCGAGGTGATGCCGATCTACGACGCGGCGATGAAGTACCGCGAGGCGGGCATCCCGCTGGTCGTCCTGGCCGGCAAGGAGTACGGGTCGGGCTCCTCGCGCGACTGGGCCGCGAAGGGAACTCAGTTGCTCGGCGTGCGCGCGGTGCTGGCCGAGAGCTTCGAGCGGATCCACCGGAGCAACCTGGTGAACATGGGCGTGTTGCCCCTCGAGTTCCGGCCGGGTGAACGCGCGAGCAGCCTGGGGCTCACCGGGCGCGAGGTGTTCGACCTGACGGGCATCGCCGCCGGTCTGAAGCCGCGCGGCGAGGTCATCGTCGTGGCGCGTCGGCAGGACGGGTCCGCCGTGACGTTCCGGGTCGTGGCGCGGGTGGACACGCCCCAGGAGCTCGACGCGTATCGCCACGGCGGCATCCTGCCCTACGTGCTGCGGCAGCTCGCGGCGAAGGGGTGAAGCAGGCACGAGCCGATGCGGCGCACCGACGCGGCGGTCGTGGACGGCAGCGTGACGGCGGCGGCCGTCAGGGCGCGCGCGCACGCGCTCGGCTTCGACCGGTGCGGCGTGGCCCGCGTCGAAGCGTTCCCCGAGCTGCGCTTCTTCGAGGCGTGGCTCGAGCGGGGGTACGCCGGGCAGATGCGGTACCTCCACCGGAGCGCCGCGCGGCGCGCGGATGTGCGAGCGGTGCTGCCCACGGCCCGCAGCGTCGTGATGCTCGGCGTCGTCTACAACGTCGACCGGCCGTACTCGGTCGAACGGGCGGACCCGGGCGAGGCAAAGGTGGCGCGCTACGCGTGGGGCGACGATTACCACGACGTGCTGGGCGCGCGGCTCCGGGCCCTGATGAGGTGGATCGACGAGGCGGCCGGCCCCGGCTTCCAGGCGAAGGCGTACGTGGACACGGGACCCGTTCAGGAGCGCGTCTATGCGCAGCGCGCGGGCCTGGGTTGGATCGGGAAGAACACGTGCCTCATCAACCCGGAGCTCGGGTCGTGGCTGTTTCTGGCGGCGATCGTCTGCAATCTGGCACTCGAGCCCGACGAACCGGGGGTCGACCAGTGCGGCACGTGCACCCTGTGTCTCGACGCGTGCCCGACGGGCGCGCTCGTCGAGCCCCGGGTGCTTGACGCGACGCGCTGTTTGTCGTACCTGACGATCGAGCTGCGCGGGCCGGTGCCCGAGACGCTGCGCGCGAAGCTCGGCGCGCACGTCTTCGGCTGCGACATCTGCCAGGACGTGTGCCCGTACAACCAGATGCCGGGGACCGGGCGTTCGAGCGACCCCGCGTGGCAGCCGCGTCCGGCGCTCGACGGCGCGCGTCTCGTCGACCTGTGGCGGCGATCGGACGAGGAGTGGCGCGTGGTGATGAGCGGGAGCGCGCTCCGGCGCGCGGGGTTGATCGGGCTGCGGCGGAATCTCGCGGTCGCGCTCGGCAACGCGGGCAACCCCGAGGCCGCCGAGGCCCTGGGGGCGGGCGGCGGTGCCGCGAGCCTCGCCGACCCGCTCGTCGCCGAGCATGTCGCCTGGGCCGAGCGTCGGCTCCGCTGCTGACGGATCGGATCTCGCCATGACTCACTCGCTCGCCCCGTCGTTGCTCCTGTCGATGCCGCAACTGCAGGACCCGAACTTCGCGAGGACGATCGTGCTGCTCTGCGAGCACGCGCCGGAAGGTGCCTTCGGGCTCGTGCTCAACCGCCCGACCGACGTGCCGGCCTCGAATGTCGTGGGGTTGGTGCCGCCGGTCGCGACCGACAACGGCATGCGCCTGTGGATCGGCGGGCCCGTCGAGCCACACCGCGGCTGGATCTTGCTCGCGGAGCCGCCGGGGACCGGCGAGGCCCGGACCATCTGCGAAGGCCTCTATCTGTCGACCTCGCCGCTCGAGCTGCGGCGCGTGCTCGAGACCACGCCGCAGCCGCGGGCCCGCGTGCTCGCCGGCTACGCCGGCTGGGGGCCGGGTCAGCTCGACCTGGAGCTCCAGGCGTCGGCGTGGCTCACGGCCGAGGTCGAGCTCGACCTCATCTTCGACGTCGAGCCGGCGCTCATGTGGGAGACGGCCATCCGCCGGCTCGGTGCCGACCCGTCGCTCCTGCAGATGAGCCGCGGGGTGCACTGAGCGTGGGCCCTCCCGACATCGCGACCCGTTCCCGTTCCCGCGTCCGCGGCGGTTCATCGAGCGGGGTCTCCGGCGGACCGGCCGACCTGAAGGTCGGCCGCTACGGAGAGGTCTCCGGACTCATTTGCCGAGGATCTCCAGTAGATAGTCAAGGGCCGCCTTCGTCTTCATCGTCGAGAGCCGTTCGACGAGTTCCTTGCGGAGCGCGCGGTCCCTCTCCTTGCGGGCGAGCGAGACGAGGGCGACGTCGTTGCGCTGGATCGCGAGGGCCTGGATGACCGCCTTCTTGACGTCGGTGTCCGACGTCGGGTCCTCGTAGATCGCCACCAGCGTGGCGCCGGATTTCTCGGCGGGCGCGGCCCCCAGCGAACGGATGGCGGTGCGGCGTAGGTCGGGATCGCGCTCGGTTCGTGCGATGGCGCCCAGTCGCTCGGTGTCAGTGGCCGCCGGCAGCGCCTGGAGAATCTGGCGCCTGATCGCGACGTCGCGTTCCCGCTGGTAGAGGTCCCAGAGGGCGTCCGTGGCCTTGAGGACGCCGAGCTGGCGCACGGCTTCGGCCCGCACCTCGGCCGGCAGGTCGCCCCGCGCCGCGTCGACGAGCCGGTCGCGCTCCCCGAGGCTGCCCCAGGCGCGCACCACGAGACGCCGGACCTCGACGTCGGTCGTCGACCGGTAGACCTCGTCCAGCAGCGCCCGCGTCTCCGGGGTCTTCGCGTAGCCGATCAGGCGCAAGGCGTGCACCTGGAGGTCGGGGTTGTACTCGCCGCGCGCGACCGCGGCGAGCACCTGGCGGGCGCGGTCGGACCGGCTTTGCGCGAGCACGAACAGGGCGCGCTCCTTGAGCTTCGGAGACTCGGCGCGGCGGAGAAACCGCTCGAGCATGCCGACGGCCCGCTCGGGCTCGACGTTTTGGAGCGCCCGCAGCGCCAACAGCTTCAGCTCGTCGTCTTCCTGGATGTCGGGCGAGGGCGTTTCGCCCGCGCGCTCGCGGATCTCGACGTCGAGGGCCTGCGCGTCCGCGAGGTAGCGGCTCTTGGGGTACGTCCGGCGCAGCTCGGCGAGCGTGGCGAGCGCTTCGGCCGTCTGGCTCAACTTGTTCTGCGCGTACGCCTTCCAGTAGAGCGCGCCGTCCGCCCGCTGGCCCTTCATCTCGGCGACGCGAGTGAAGCAGTCGACCGCGAGCTCCCACCGGCCGGCGCCGAGGGCCGAATAGCCGGTCTCGTAAAACCGCCGCTCTCGCTCGGCGTTGTGCCCCGAGGTCTCCGAAGCGCGCACGGCCCCGCACCGCGTGACGACAATCGCGGGCTGGATGCCCCCGACGCTGCCGGACACGCCCTGCCACACTTCGCGCGCCCACGCGGCCTCCATCTCGGCCTCGATCCGGGCCAGCGCCATCGCCGTCGCCGCGTCCGCGTGCGCGTCTGCCTGCAGGCGTGCCTGCTCTGCCTGCTCGCGGACCAGTTCCGCGTGCACCCTCGCGAGCGCGGCCGCTTGTTCCGCCTGCTCGCGCGCCATCTCGCGCAGTGCCTGTTCGAGCTCGGCCTGCCAGGCCTGAACGTCAGGCAGGGCCGGCGGGGGCTGACCACGACGGACCTGGTCGGCCCGCCCGGCCTGGGGTGGGGTTGGCGGCGGCGGTGGCGGCAAAGCTGGCGACACCGCCCGCGGCCCCGGCGGTGGCGCGGGCTGTCCCTCGGCGGGGCCCCCGCTGGTGACCGCGAGCCAGACTCCCACCACCGCGACGATCACGACCTTCAGGCGTCCCACGCCGACCTTGTTCATGGCGTCGCTCGCTCCGGATCGCTCCGCAGCTCGACCCGGGGCGCCTCCCGTCGACACACTCGTTCTAGTTCGAGACGACGCGGCTCTCGACTGCCGCCGCGCCCGTCCGCGTGCGCAGTTGGTCCGCCCTCGTGCGCAGCCGGAACAGCACGCCGTCGGGGTCGACGCGACGGATGATGGCCTCGCGCTCGCGCCGCGAGGCCCCCGTCGGGCTGCGCGCGATCTCGACGAGCGCGCGCTCGATGTCCTCGAGCGCCCCGACGATGGCAGCGTCGCCGGCCCGCGACGCGGTCAGGCGGTACAGCCGGCTCGCGTCCACGAGATCAGCCGCCTCGGCCTGCGCCACGGCGAGCGCGTCCGCATCGTCCACGCCGGCGTTGGCAATCTCGACCAGCACCTGCTCGACGCGTGCCAGATGGTCGTCGAGGGCCCCGAGCAGGATCTGCTCGCTGGCCGCCTGGGCCCTCGCTTCAGCGAGGTCCGCGAGTGGCGCCGCGGTGTCCGCGGCCCCGGCCGGCGCTCGCACCGGTCGTGCTCGCTCGTGCCCGAGCCGCGCGATCCCGATGACCGTTGCGGCGCCTGCGGCGAGTAGCGTTGCGGCTGCCAGCCGCAGACGACGCCGCGCGGGCCACCCCGCGGCCTGGCGCGACGCCGTGAGCCTCGGTGCGAGTCGCGCCCACAGGGTGGTCTCGTAGTCGTCCGCCAGCTCGGGCGCTGGCAGCTCGACGGCGGCCAAAACGTCGCGCAGCCGTCGCTCCGCGGCGCGGCACGCCTCGCACGCCGCCAGATGCTCGCGGACGCGCGCGGCGTCTTCGGGCGGCAGCTCGCCGTACTGCAAGAGCACGAGCCGGCCGTCGGAAACGTGCGTCATGGGTCCTGTTCACCCCGTTCGTCTGGCCGGGGTTCCGTCGCCGCGCGCCGCCCAGGCGGCCCTAGGGCCACGAACGGCTCGAGCGCGGCTCGCAGCTTGCGCACTGCGCGGAAGATGCTGTGCTTGGTCGCGTTCGTGCGCAGGTTCAGCGCGCGCCCGATTTCCGTGATCGACCAGCCCTCGACGTGCCGGAGGACGAACGCCGCGCGTTCCCTGGGGCTCAGGTCGCCGAGCGCCTCGGCGACCCGCCGCCGCACCTCCGTGCTGAAAACCGCGCGCTCGGGACCCGGGTCGTCGGCAGCCGGTTCGGGTCGGCGGGCCTCGGGTGTGGTCGGGGTGTCCCGCGGCGCTTCGCGGTACGGCCTGGCGCGAATCGCGTCCACGGCGCAGTTCACGGCGATCCGGTGGAGCCACGTCCCAACGCTCGCGCGCGATTCGAACTGGCCGAGTTGGCGGTGCGCTCGAAGGAATGTTTCCTGCACCACGTCTTCGGCGTCCGCGTGGTTGCCGGTCAGGCGGTAGGCGAGCCGGTAGAGCTTCCGGCTGTAGCGGTCCACGAGCACGCGGAACGCTTGACTGTCGCCGGCGCGGGCGAGCGCGAGCGCCGTGGCCTCCACGGCCTCCTCCGCGCGGCCCGCCGGTCGTCGGCTCGGCCAGGTGCGGTCGCCCGGCACCACCCACGCCTCGCTCGCCGTCGTTCGCCCTCCACTACCCCGATCGGGGAGCCCCTGCTCGCGGCCAACCCCCTCGGCCCCGGCGTTCAGCCGCCTGTACTCTCCTTAGACGGGTCGTTCGTGCCACGGTTGGCCGTTCCCCGGGGTTGCAGATCGGCACGCGCCGTCGGCCGGCTTCGCGCGGGCGACAACCGGGTCATCGCGCTCATCCGACCACCGTCCGCACCAGCCCCTCCGCGAGTGGCGTCACCCGGTAACCCAACTCGCGCATGGCGACGCGGCTGTCGAGCGACCAGTCGTGGCGGAAGATGGTGACCGCGCCGCGCGTGAGCCGCGGCGGACGTCCCGTGAGCGCTGCGCGCGCTTCGTCCAGCGCAGCCGCCGCCCAGGCGACCGCTACGGGAATCCGGCGCGGCAGCGGGGCGCCGGTCAGCTCGCGCACGATCTCGAAGACGCGCATCGGCGGCGCGTTCTCGCCGCCGAGCACGTAGCGCGCGCCGGGCGTCCCGCGTTCGAGCGCCGCCACGTGGCCGGCCGCGACATCGTCGACGAAGGCGAACGACCAGGGGCGATCGGCCGCGACGAGGCCAGGGAGCCGCCCGGCGAGATGGTCGGTGAGGAGGCGACCCACGAGATTGCCTTCGGTCGACGGCCCCGGTCCGTAGATCACCCCCGGATAGACCCGCACGAGCGGCACGCCATCGGCGACGGCGCGCGCGGCCACCTCGGCCGCGCGGCGCTTCGTCCGCTGATACTCGTTCGCGGCGAGCGGCGCCGTACGCCCGGCTGGCGGCAGCGCCAGGAACGACGACGTGTAGACGAGACGGTCGAGGCGGTGCGCGCGCGTCGCCGCGATGGCGTGGCGGAGCCCGCCGACGTTGACGTCCTCGTAGTCCTCGCGCGGCCGGTGCCAGAGACGGACGAGCGCCGCCGCGTGGCAGATCGCGTCGCACCCCGCGGCGGCGTGGACGACGGCCTCGGCGTCGCGGACGTCGCCATCGACGAGCCGACCCGGCAGGCCACTCGTGCTGGCCGACCGCGCGAAGACGACCGGGTCGTGGCCGCGCGCCGCGAGCGCGCTCACGATGGCGCGTCCGAGATAGCCGGTGCCGCCGGTCACGAGCACCTTCATGGTCGCCGCGACACCGTACACCTGGTCGAGCGTGCGGGGCAATGGGGATCGGGAGACAGGAGGCGGGACGACGGTGGCCGGCGGGCTCGCGCGGGAGAGCCAGGCGCGATATGCTGTCCGCAGCGCGCGGAGGGGCGAGAGTGTTCAAGCGGCAGACGAGCGGGTCGGTGGTGTGCATCTCGTGCGGCAATCTCGTGGGCGTGCACGACGAGCGCTGCTACACGTGCGGCCGGTGGAACCCCGGGCTGTGGGGTTACGCGCCCGCGCTCCGGCGGCTCGGCCAGGATTTGGGCTTCGTCCCGCTCGTCGTCTCGACCTGCGTCGTGCTGTATGTGGCCACCCTGCTGGCGTCCGGTCCCGAGGGGCTGGGCAGAGGCGGTCCGCTTAACCTGCTCGCGCCCAACCCGCTCAGCCTGTTTCTGTTCGGTGCGAGCGGCGCGCTGCCAGTGTTCGGGTACGGCCGGTGGTGGACGGTGCTGAGCGCCGGCTGGCTGCACGCGGGCGTCCTGCACATCCTGTTCAACATGCTCTGGGTGCGGCAGCTCGGGCCGGCGGTCGCCGAGTTCTACGGCGCCGGACGCATGGTCGTGATCTACACCGTGGCCGGGGTGTGCGGGTTTCTCCTGAGCTCGCTGGCGGGCGCGTATCTGGCGTTTCTGCCGTTCGGCTTCCTGCGCGGGGCGCAGTTCACCGTCGGGGCCTCAGCGCCGATCTTCGGCCTGCTCGGTGCGCTCGTCTACTACGGCCGGCGAACGGGGAGCAGGCTGGTCCACCGCGAGGCGCTGCACTACGCCGTCGTCCTGTTCGTCTTCGGGCTGATCATGTCGGGCGTCGACAACTACGCTCACGCCGGCGGCTTTCTGGGCGGGTACTTGATGGGTCAGTGGCTGGACCCGCTCAAGCCCGAGCGGATCGAGCACGTGCTCGTCGCCCTGGTGTGCCTGGTGGGGTCGGCCGTCGCGGTGGGGGCCTCGCTGCTTCACGGCTGGATGCTGCGGTGAGCGGGGCCGCGCGACTATAATCACGGCGTGCGCAAACCGGTCGTCCTCATCACCGGGGCGGCGGGCGAAATCGGCCACGGCCTCGTCACGCGTCTCGCCCATCATGCTTCTCGACCGCTCGTCACCCTCGACGTCAACCCACTGGAGCCCGAGCTCTCGCGCCTGGTGACGCGCGAGGTGACCGGCTCGATCCTCGACACCAACCTGCTCGATCGGCTGCTGGCCGAGTTTGAGGTGGACCTCATCTTCCACCTGGCGGCGCTGCTCTCGACGCGCTCGGAGTTCACGCCCGTCACGGCCCATCACGTGAACGTCGAGGGAACGCTCAACCTGCTCGAGTTCGCCGAGCGCCAGGCCGAGTCGCACGACCGTCCGGTGGTTTTCATGTATCCCTCGTCGATCGCCGCGTACGGGCTCCCTGATGTCGCGACCAAGATGCGTGCGGGCAAGGTGCGCGAGGACGAATGGAATCACCCGAGGACGATGTACGGGTGCAACAAGCTGTATTGTGAGCTGCTCGGCGCATACTACGCGCGGTACTACAAGCAGCTCTCGGCCAAGCCGGTCAGCGGCCTGGTCGACTTCCGGTGTGTGCGCTTTCCCGGGCTCATTTCCGCGGTCACGGTCCCGTCGGGTGGCACCTCCGACTACGCCCCGGAGATGATTCACGCCGCGGCGAAAGGCGAGCCCTATCGGTGCTTCGTGCGGCCCGACACGCGGATTCCCTTCATGGCGATGCCCGACGGGGTCGAGGCGCTCCTCGCGCTGGCGCGCGCGCCTCGGACGGACCTGACGCGCACGGCCTATAACGTCACGGCGTTCAACCCCTCGGCGGGCGAGATCCGCGACATCGTCCTGCGCGCGTTTCCCGGGGCGCACATCACCTTCGAGGTCGATGCCAGGCGCCAGGCCATCGTCGACTCGTGGCCCGCGGATGTGGATGACAGCGCGGCGCGGGCCGACTGGGGCTTCGCGCCGGCGTACGACCTCGACCGGGCGTTCGCCGACTATCTCATCCCGACCATTCGCCGGCGCTACGCGGCGTGAGCGCGCTCAGCGAGGCTACGGCGTCGTCCAGACCGGCGGCGGCGTGATCGTGGGCGCCGGGGTCGGCCCCGCGTCGGACCGTCCGCTCCCCGCCAGGCGGCTGATGGCGCGGACGGTCATGTCGTGGTCGCAGAGAATCTGGCACGACAGCCGGACGCCGGAGAGGGCGCGCGCGGCGAGGCGCTCTTTCTCGGCCACGGTCATGGTGGTGGGCTCGCCGGCGATGAACGCGACGCGGCACGTGGTGCAGCGAGCGTTGCCGCCGCAGGCGTGAAGTTGGTCGACGCCGGCGTCTTCTTCGAGGGCCAGCACGAGGCGCTTGCCGGGCGCCACATCGAAGGTGCCGACTCCTTCCACGGTCAACTTCGGCATTCCGCAGTCTCCTCCTGGTCGGGCGGAACCCCCATGATACCCGACCCGGCAGGCGGCAGCCGTGGCCGGCTCCGGTCGAGGGGTCGATCCCGTTATCCTGATTCGGGGGTTCGCCGCGGTGGTGAGGTCCCCCCGGCGGTCATGATTCCTCCCGAGGTGCTGCTCGCGGCGTACGCCAGCGGGTACTTTCCGATGGGCGTCGACGGCGGCGAGATCCACTGGTTCTCGCCGGATCCGCGCGGCGTGCTGCCGCTCGAGCGCTTCCACGTCTCGCGCCGGTTGGCGCGGACGCTGCGGCAGGGACGCTTCGACATTCGGATCGACACCTGCTTTCGCGACGTCATCGACGCCTGCGCCGCCGACCGCGAAGAGGGAAGTTGGATCACGGAGGAAATCGTGGTGAGCTACTGCCGCCTGCACGAGCTCGGCTACGCGCATTCGGTCGAGACGTGGCAGGCCGGCCGCCTGGTGGGCGGGCTCTACGGGGTGAGCCTCGGCGGCGCGTTCTTCGGCGAGTCGATGTTCCACCACGTCACCGACGCCTCGAAGGTCGCGCTCTGCGCGCTCGTCGAGCGGCTGCGCGCGCGGGGGTATCGCCTGCTGGACGTCCAGTGGGTCACGCCGCACCTCGCGCAGTTCGGGGCCGTCGAGGTCTCGCGCCGCCGCTACCTCCAGCTGCTCCGCCAAGCGCTCAGCGTGGCCTGCCGATTCCGCGACTGACCGGCGACCACCCGCGTGCTGAAGGGGCGGCCCCAGGTGTCAGTGCACCGTGTACGGCTCGCTCAGGGTGAACGGAGCGATCTCAGCGTCGAACGTCTCGCCTCGTGCCGTGACCATGCAGTATTTCCCGCGCATCGTGCCGAACGGTGTCGGCAGCGGACAGCCCGACGTGTACTCGAACGCCTCGCCTGGCTCGATGACCGGCTGCTCGCCGACGACGCCAGGGCCCGACACCTCGACGACGTGGCCGTCGCCGTCCGTGATGGTCCAGTGGCGCGTGAGCAGCTTGACCGTCTCGGTGCCCTCGTTGGCGATCTCGATCGTGTAGAGGAAAAACCAATGGCGCTGCGCCGGGTCGGACCGCTCGGGCGCATAACGCGAGACGACGCGGACCCGGATGCCGCGCGTGACGGCCTCGGAGGTGAACACGCAGGATCCATACCACAGCGGGCGGCGGGATCGCCAGGCGGCCGTGCGGCGTGTGCGATAATCCGAAGTGTCACGGGTTCCGGGCCTGGACCATGCCCCTCCACGTGTGCATCGCACCCGCCCGGCTCAAGCCGGGCGTGACGCTCGACGCCCTGCCGGCCCCGACTCCCCAAGCGGCTGCCGCCGAAGCGGGCGACCCGGCGAGCCCGCGGCTCATCCGGGGACGCGCGCTGATCGCCTGGGACCCGGCGAGCGTCGTGGACGGGAAGCCGACCCGCAAGCTGGATGCGATCGACACGGACCAGATCACGCCGGCGGCCGACTGCGTGTCGGAGAGTCTCGACCGCCTGGACGAGCGGTGGAAGGCGGGGGCGTTCCGATTCTTGATACCGGACTTTCGTGCCCGCGTCCACCGCGGGGAGACGTTCCTCGTCGCGGGAGATCGCTTCGCGATCGGATCCTCGCGCGAGATGAGCCCGGCGGGCCTCAAGGCCGTCGCCGAAGAAGTGGGCCGCGAGCTCGTCATCGTCTGCGGCCGCAACATGGGCGACATCTTCCGCCGCAACGCTCTCAACCTGGGCCTCCACGTCGTCCAGAGCCCGGAAGCGGTGGCCGACGCCAGAGACGGCGACGAGTTCAGCTTCGACCCGGCGACGCGGCGGCTGGTGAACGAGACGCAAAGGAAGGCGTACGAACCCCTCCCGCTCACGCCGACAGAGGACGAGATTCGTCGCTCCGGCGGGATCGTGGCGGTGGGCCGGCGCGAGTTCCGGCGGTCGGTCGAGGTGGCGCCGCGCGTCGACTGGCCCGACCCAGCCGCGGCGCGGCGCATGACCACGACCGAGCAGATCGTGTGGGCGCATCGGGTGGACAAGGAACTGCGACCCGACCAGCTCGTGCCCGGCACGACCCTCCGGGTGTACGCGGACCTGCTGCCCGCGTCCGACGGCACGGCGCCGTTCGCCATCCACACGTTCAACCAGATCACCGGTGGCGACACCATCGTTCCGCGCCAGGCGGCGATCGCCAACGACCATTTCGTCTTCACCGGCGCGGAGGCGGACGAGCGGCAGACCGCCATCGGGCGAGACTTCGCCCGGCGGCACGGCATCGAGCCGCCCTACTACGCGTCGCCCGGAGACGGCATTTTCCACTTCTATTTCCCCGAGCAAGGGCTCGTCTTTCCCGGCCAGTTCCTTCCCGGCGCCGACTCGCACAGCCGTGCCTACGGGGCGTACGGGGCAGTGGGGATCGGCATCGGTTCCACGACGCTCGGGTTCGGCTGGGCGACCGGCTACGTGTATTTCACGCTGGCACCGGCCCGGCGGGTCGTCTTCACCGGGCGGTTGCAGCCGTGGGTGAGCGGCAAGGACATCGTGCTCGAGCTGTTGCGGCGGTGGGGCGCGCAGCAGGCGCAGGGCATGTCGGTCGAGCTCGTCGACCGCGACCGGCAGTTGCCGATGGGCTATCGCCATACGATCGCGAACATGATGGCCGAGGCCGAGGCGCAGAACGGCATCTTCGCCCAGGACGAGACCACGGAGGCGTGGTATCGGGAGAAGGGACTGTCGCCCCTGCCGTACCCGAAGGTCGCACCGGGCGAGGACGCGATCTACCTCATCGACGAGGTGCTCGTGCTCGACGCCGTCGTCCCGATGATCGCGAAGCCGTTCAGCCCCGGCAACGCGTGCCCCGCCGAGGAGGTGGCGCGGGAGCGCCTCGTGTTCGACAAGGCGTTCATCGGGTCGTGTACGAACGGGAGCTACGACGATCTGCTGGCAGCGGCGCTCGTCCTGCGCGCGGCCCGCGCCCAAGGTCTCGCGCGCGTGGCGCGGCCACTCTTGGTCTTTCCGGGTTCTGGCGGGGTCGCGCGGCGCATCGAGCAGCCCGAGCCGCGCCTCGGGGGGGAGCCCATCGCGGAGGTCTTCCGGGCAGCCGGCGGACAGGTCCGGCCGTCGTGGTGCGGGCCGTGCTTCGGACAGGGGCCCGACGCGCTCAGGCCCGGGGAGCGCGCGATCACGTCGTTCAATCGCAACTGGCACAACCGCATGGGCCGCGGCGGGGAAGGGTATCTGGCGAGCCCGGCAGTCGTCGCGGCGTCGGCCCTCGCTGGCTACATGGCGCCGCCGGGCGAGCTCGGGCTCGCGTGGGATCCTGAGCGCTTCGGCGTCTAGGCCGGCCGGTCATCCCGACGCGGCTGCCCGTCGGCCCCTGCCGGCGTGTGCGGCTAAAGGTCGGCGCCGGTCGTCGGCCCGCAGCCGCGACCGCCGTCCGGGCCTGGCCCTGACGCCCCTCCGGGACGCACGCGCAGCCCGTCAGTACTTCGGCTGCGTCGGGTCGACCTGGTCGATCCAGTCGAGGATTCCGCCCTTCAGGTTCCACGCCTCGAAGCCGGCGCCCCGAAGAAACGACACGGCGCGCGCGCTGCGCTGACCGGACCGGCAGTGCACGACGATGCGCCGGGTGCTGTCGAGCTCGGCGACGCGTCGCGGCAGCTCGCCGAGGGGCATCAGGACAGCGCCCGGAATGCGGCAGATCCGAGCCTCGTGGGGTTCTCGCACGTCGATGAGCAACGGCGGCTCCGGTCCGTCCAGCAGCGCCTGGAGCTCGCGCGCGGTCACCTCGGGGTGGCGCGGCTCGACGGCGTGCCGCGGCCCGACGCCGCAGAACTCCTCGTAGTCGATGAGCTCGCGAATCGTGGGGCTCTCGCCGCACGCGGGGCATGCCGGGTCGCGCTCCAGCTTGAATTCGCGAAACCGCATTGCCAGGGCGTCGAAGACGAGCAGCCGGCCGACGAGCGGCGACCCGGCTCCGAGGATGAGCTTGATAGCCTCGGTCGCCTGAATCGTGCCGACGATGCCAGGCAGCACGCCGAGCACCCCGCCTTCCGCGCAGCTCGGCACGAGGCCCGGGGGCGGAGGTTCTGGATACAGGCAGCGGTAGCACGGCCCGCCCAGCGCGGCGAAGATCGACGCTTGGCCCTCGAACCGGAAGATGCTCCCGTAGACGTTCGGCCTGCCGAGCAGCACGCACGCGTCGTTGACGAGATACCGCGTCGGGAAGTTGTCGGTGCCGTCGACCACCACGTCGTAGTCCGCCAGAATCTCCCGGGCGTTCGCGGACGTCAGGGTCGTCTCGTGCGTCTCGATCCGGACGTGAGGGTTAACCGAGGTGAGCCGGTCGCGCGCCGACTCGAGCTTGGGACGCCCGACGTCGGGCGTGCCGTGGAGAATCTGGCGCTGCAGGTTGCTGAAGTCGACGACGTCGAAGTCGACGAGGCCGATGGTGCCGACGCCGGCGGCGGCCAGATACAGCGTGGCGGGGGAGCCGAGCCCGCCGGCGCCGACGCACAGCACGCGCGCCGCCTTGAGCTTGCGCTGTCCGTCGAGGCCCACCTCGGGCATGATGAGGTGCCGGCTGTACCGCCTGATCTCGTCGTGCGACAGCGGCGGCAGCGCCCGGCTGTCCTCCGTTACCGGCGACCTTGCGGAGGTACCGCCCGCGACCGACGGCACGATCGTGACGGTGTCGCCGGGACGAATGCGGGTCGCCTCCCGCGCGAGCTGACGGATGTCCCGGTCATTCACGTACACGTTCACGAACGACCGCAGCCGTCCGTCTTCCGCATAGAGATGTCGCCGGAGCTCCGGGTAGCGCGTCACCAGGTCGATGAGCAGCTCGCCGACCGTCGCGCCGTCGGCCTCGACGGCCTCGCGCTGGTCGGTGTACGGGCGGAGCGGCGTGGGAATGTAGATGCTGGTCGGCATCGCTGTCTCCGAACCTCCTCAAGGCGCGGCCCTGGCGGGGCGCGCCGCGATGGTCACGCGGACCGGGTCGAATGCGGATCGGTCGTCGCGCAGGCGCCACGCCGTGAGTTCGCGCGCGCGCCCGTCGCCGACCGACAGGATGACGTAAAAGAACGCCGGCCAGGCCTGGGCGAGGTCCACCTCGGACGGCGCCGCCGGATGATCGGGATGCGAGTGGTAGAAGCCGAGCAGCGTCAAGCCGGCCTCGCGGGCGGCGGCCTCGGCGCGCCGGTAGTCGGCCGGGCCGACCAGGAAGCGTCGCCGCGGGCCCTCGCTCGTGGTGTTGGGCAGCGCGAGCACGCGCGCCACGCGCCCGGCCGGGCCGATGAGCGCGCCGCAGCACTCGAAGGGATAGGCGTCCTCGGCGTGCGCGAGCATCGCGCGCAGCGGTCGGCCTTCGATGGTCAGGCCGTCAGGCGGGCGGCCTCGAGGCGCCGCAGGACGCCGGGACGGACGCGGCGCGCGGTCGGTCATGATTCGGCCCAGAAGGTTTCCGAGAGGTACTTCATGCCGCTGTCGGGAAAGATCGTGACGAAGACGCCGCGGCCGACATCGCGCGCCAGGCGGAGGCACGCCGCGATCGCCGCGCCGCTCGAGATGCCCACGAGTAGGCCCTCCTCGCGCGCGAGGCGCCGCACGGCGTCGTGCGCCTCCTCGGTGGACACGCCGAGGTCGCGGTCGGCGAGGCTCGGGTCGTAGATGGCGGGAACGATGGCCGAAGCCATGTGCTTGAGGCCTTCGATCCCGTGGAAGGCCGAGTCGGGCTGCACCGAGACGAGCGTGATCCGGCGTCCCCGCTCGCGCCCGAAGTCGCGCAGGCGGCGGCCGACGCCGACGAAGGTGCCGCTCGTGCCGAGGCCCGCTACGAAGTGCGTCACGCGCCCGCGCGTCTGCCGGATGATCTCGGGAGCGGTCGTGTCGTAGTGCGCCCGCCAGTTCGCCTCGTTGCGGTACTGGTCGGGGTAGAAGTAGCGGTCGGGGGCCTCGGCGTACAGACGCCGCGCTTCGCGAATGGCGCCGTCGGAGCCTTCGAGCGGGTCCGTGAGCACGAGGTCGGCACCGAGGGCCCGGAGCATGCGCTGGCGTTCGGGCGTGACGTGGGCAGGCACGCACAGCCGCACGCGGTAGCCGAGCACGCGAGCCAGCACCGCATACGCAATGCCGGTGTTGCCCGAGGTGGCGTCGAGGATGATCTTGTCCGAGGTGAGCGCGCCCGAGCGCTCGCCCTCGGCGATCATGCGGGCGGCCGCGCGATCCTTCACGGAGCCGCCGGGGTTGTACCATTCGGCCTTCGCGTACAGCTCGACCCCGGGCGTCGCACGCTCGATCCGACGCAGCCGGAGGAGCGGTGTGCGTCCCACCAGGTCCCGCACCGAGCTCGTCACGCGCTGCATTCGCCCTCCATCACGACAGGCGCGAAGGCCGCCTCGTCACCGAGGTCCACGAAGTCCTCGGCGCGCGCTTCGGCCGGATCGAGCGTGGCCAGGTCGGCGAGCGCCGCGGCCACGCGTTCGACGGGCACGCGCCGGAAAAACGCCGGCGCCGACTCGCCCGGTGCCGCCTCGGCGCGGTACAGGGTGACCAGACGGGCCAGCGCCTCGGGCACGCGCCGGGCGGGCACCTTGGCGGCCAGCCGCGCAAACGTCGCCCCACCCTCGTCGCCGTCGACGCCGCCCCCGACCATCACGAAGTACTGGGGCGCGGCGCGGCCGCCGACCTTGCGAACACTGCCCTGCAGCCCGACGGTGGCCACGTGGTGCTGACCGCAGCCGTTCGGGCAGCCGCTGATCTTGACGTCGAGGTCGGGCGCCGCCGCCTGCAGATCCGACCGGGTCTCGAGAACGTCGATGAGCAGGCGGCCGAGCCCCCGCGAGCGGGTGACGGCGAGGCGGCACGACTCGGCGCCGGGGCAGCTTGTGACGTCCACGATCGTGCCCGCACCCGGGCGGCCGAGCCCGGCCGCCGCCAGGCGGCGATAGAGCTCGTCGACGTCGGCCTCGCGCACCCAGCGGAGGAGCAGGTTCTGCTCCGGCGTGACGCGCACGGCGCCCTCGCTGTACGCGCGGGCGAGGGCTGCGAGGACCTGGAACTGGCCGGACGTGAGGTCGCCGAGCGGCACCGTGACCGTCACGACCGCGTAGCCCTCCTGCCGCTGCGGACGCACGTTGGTTTCCCGCCAGCGCCGGGCCACCGAGACGTCGACCAGGCTCAGAGGCCGCACCTCGGGGTGGAGGCCGGGTCCGCGCGGGGAGACCCGCGTCGCGAGCGCCGCCACGTGGGCCAGCGCGGGCGGTGCCGGCCGAGCGAGGGCGGGCGGCGCGGTGCCCTCGACGTCCGGGTTCGGGACGGCCCACCGTCGCCACGCGCGCGCGGCGTCGCCGTGCGGCAGGGCGGCCCGTTCGCGCTCGATCTCGTCGCGGAAACGCTCGAAGCCGAGCGTGCGGATCAGGAACTTGAGCCGGTTGCGCTGCTTGTGCTCGTAGTCGCCGAGGCGGTGGAAGACGCGCACGATCGCCTCCGCCACGTCGAGCAGGGCGTCGACGGGCAGGAAGTCGTACAGCAGGGACCCCGACGTCGGCAGGATCGACGTTCCGCCGCCGACCGTGACACGGAATCCGCGCTCGAGCCGCCCGCCGACCCGACGCACGCGCGCGCGCCAGCCGATGTCGTTGATGGCGGTGCGAACGTGGTCGACGGGGCAGCCTTCGAATGCGACCTTGAACTTGCGCGGCAGGCTCGAGCTCAGGGGATGGCGCAGGAAATGTCGCGTCACCGCCTCGGCGTACGGCGTCACGTCGAAGACCTCGTCGGCGGCCACGCCGGCGTACGGGCACGCCGTCACGTTTCGCACCGAGTTGCCGCAGGCCTCTCTCGTGGTCAACCCGACTTCGGCGAGCCGGCGCATGGCCGGCTCGACGTCGTGGATGTGGACGAAGTGAACCTGGACGTTCTGGCGCGTCGTGATGTGGGCGAAGCCGCGCGAGTAGCGCTCGGCGACGTCGGCGAGCGCCTCGAGCTGAGCCGCGTCGAGGATCCCCTGTGGGATCTTGACGCGCAGCATGTGCACGTCGCCGGGCTGGCGCTGCCCATAGACTCCGCGAACGAGCCGGAAGGCGCGCCACGCCTCCGGCGTCAGCTCGCCGCGCTCGAAGCGCTCGAGCGTGGCCACGAACTCGTCGACCTCGGCCTCGCTCGCGAACGAGAGCCGCGTGGGGCCGAGCGTTTGGGGATCGTCCAGTGCTGACATGGCCCTCATCCGTCGTCGGTGTCCGTCGCGTGGTTCGGTCTCGCGCGCGCGTCGTTCCCTACCCGCGACCCAGGCGCGACTCGGGCTGTCGCCGCGGCGCCGCGTGCGGTCACGCGGTGCCGGCCAGGGCGGTCATGCCCGGCTGCGGGGCGCCGGCGATCGCGGCCGCCAGCGAGACGACCCGACCGATCACCAGCGTGCCGGCCGGCGCGAGCTCACCCGGCGCACCGCCCAACGGCGCGGCCGCGAGCGACGCCAGCGTGCCGACCCACACTCGCTGCCTCGGGGTGGACGCGTCGGTCACGACCGCAGCCGGCGTCGCTCGGGACCAGCCGCCCGCGAGCAGGCGCCGCGCGAGCGCCGCGCGCGTGCGGAGCCCCATGAGCACCACCAGGGTGACCGTGCCCGGCCGGATCGCGTCCACGATCGGGCCGAACGTCGTTTCGGCGTGACCCGACACGACGAGAAATCCGGACGCGACGCCCCGGTGCGTAACCGGGATGCCCGCGAGCGCCGGCGCCGCCACGGCCGACGTCACCCCCGGCACGATCTCGAAGGGCACGCCGGCCAGGCGCAGCGCGAGGGCCTCCTCGCCGCCGCGCCCGAGCACGAACGGGTCGCCGCCTTTCAGGCGCACGACGCGGTGCCCGCGGCGCGCGGCGTCGATGAGCAGTCGATGGAGGCGCGCCTGACTGACCGAATGGCGACCCGCCCGCTTGCCCACCGAGAAGCGCCGAGCCCTCGGCGCGCGCGCCAGGATCTCGGGCGGGACGAGCGCGTCGTAGAACACCACGTCGGCGCTCGCCAGGCGGTCCGCGGCTCGGCGCGTCAGCAAGTCCGGGTCTCCGGGCCCGGCGCCCACGATCGAGACGAACCCGATCGCCATCAGGTCACCCCAGCCGCTGGCCGCCCGCGCTCGCCTTCGCGCGGGCTCGGCCGCTCGCCTCGTCGCCGAGCGTAGAGCCCCACGAGCGCCTCGAGCAGCAGAGGGCGCCGCGCCGCGAGCGGCACGCGCTCCCGGCGCCAGCGCCCGCGCAGCCGCCGCGCCGCTCGCCGCCAGCGATCGAGCTCACGCGGCAGCAACGCGTCCAATCCTTCGCGCACCAGGGCCGCGAGCGCCGGCGCGTCGCCGCTCGTCGAGATGGCGACCGTGACGCGTCCGCGCCGCACGACGCCGCCCAGGTACGCCGACGCGTGGCGCGGGTCGTCCACGGCGTTGACGAACACGCGCCGCGCCCGCGCGGCCGCCGCGACCCGGCGATTGACCGCCGAAGACGCCGCGGCGACCACGAACCAGGCGCCGTCGAGGTCCGCCGGGCGGAACCGCCGGCAGGTCGTTCGAACGCCGGCGCGCAGGATGGCCGGGTGGATGCGCGGCGCCACCACCGTGACGCGCGCCCCGGCCGCCCGCAGCGCACCCACCTTGGCGGCCGCCACGACGCCACCCCCAACGACGACGACACATCGTCCGCGAAGCTTGAGAAACACCGGAAACACCGGCACGCCCCGGAAAACGAAAAAGCCCGGGAAGCTCGCTGAGCCTCCCGGGCCTCGGTCCTGATCGTTGCTCGGCTGCGACTGTCTAGCTGGTGATGCCCGCCAACGCCAGACGATCGGCCCCTGGGAGGTTCATGGGAACCTCACAACAGACACAACAGCCGCAGCTCGTCGTGCGCACGACCATCACAGCCTGGATAATACCCGACCAGATGAGTCGGAGTCAACATGACCTCTGCGGAGGCACTCCGGTCCGACTCCGGACGAGGGAAACCGCAGGCGGGGCGCTGGCGAACTTGGCCGGCGGCCGCCGCCGACGGCAGCTTTCTTGGTGGGGAAGGGCCGTTCCGCCTGGGGCTGCCCCGGAGAGCCGCCAGGCGGCCGAGCGCCGTCGGAGGCGACACCGGCAAGCGGGTCAGGGAACCAGCACGACTTTCCCCCGGGCACCCGGGGCGAGCACGAGCTCGTGGGCCCGGGCGGCCTCGGCGAGCGGCAACTCGCGTCCGACCACCGGGCTCAAGGCTCGGCCGGCCAGCAGATCGCCGAGCGCCCCGTGGATCGCTTCCATTTCCCCCTGGGGCACGTTCCAGAGCACCATGCCCATCACGCTCGCGTCCCGACTCATGGCTTTGCGCGGGTCGATCTCGACCCGCCCGCGGTTGCCGACGACCACGATGCGCCCATACGGCGCGACGACGTCGAGGTCGCGGTCCAGGTTCACGTTGGCCAGCATCTCGACGATGACGTCAGCGCCGCGCCCGCGCGTCAGGTCGCGGACGGCGTCGAGGTAACCCGCCCGCCGATGGTCGAGCACGTGCTGCGCGCCCTGGTCGGCCACGAGGGCGAGACCTTCGTCCGACCCGGCCGTCCCGATGACCGTCGCCCCCGCCTGACGCGCGAGCTGGACGGCCGCCAGTCCGACGCCGCCGCTCGCGCCGTGCACGAGGACCGTTTCGCCCAGCCGCACGTGGGCCTTGTCGAAGAGCGCGCGATACGCCGTGGCGTACGGCACGCCAATCGCCGCCCCCTGCGCGAACGAGAGAGGCTCGGGCAGAGGATGCACCTGCCAAGGATGGCAAACGGCGACAGACGCGTACGCGCCCTGCGCGCGCCCGAGCACAGTGCCGGTGATGTACACGCGGTCCCCAGGCCTGACGCCCGACACCTGGCGTCCCACGGCCTGGACGATGCCGGCGGCGTCCTGCCCGGGAATGTATGGGAGATTCGGCTTGATGGCGTACGTCCCGCTGCGGACGTAGGTCTCCACCGGGTTCACCCCGATGGCGTGGATCCGCACCAGGATCTCCGCTGGCCCCGGCGACGGGTCGTCGACGTCCGCCAGCGCGAGGACCTCGGGACCTCCGAACCGATGCACCACGATAGCCTTCATAATCTCCTCACCGTACGTCGTCCGGGCTTCCGATTCAAGGCCTGGCTACCGAGCGCTCCGGCCCCGATGGGAACAGTCCGCGGGGGCGAGGGCTGCACTGGGCCCCTCTGGACGCCTGCCTGCGATTGGCGTTGTGGTCCGGACGGGAACCGGATACAATCCGCCGCGGCCGTAGTTTCCCGGAGAAGTGAGGTGCTGCCTCGAAGGTGGGGCGCCGGACGCCCGCGAGAGCGGTGTGGCGTCGTCGGGCCCGTCGGGGCTAGCAGGACGGCTGGTCGCGGTGGTCGCGATCGAGCAGCCCGGTCGTGGTGCGGGCGAGGAGGCGACATGGCGGAAACGATCACGCTCGACTCCCAGGTGCACGAGATCCTCGCGCAGATCTTCATCGCCTTCGGGCAAGGCGCGGGCACCATGACCGTCTCGCGCGAGGCGATCCGGGCTGCTACGCGCACGTACACGTCGCTCGTGCAGGCGAACGTGACGAAGTGGCGCGACATCGAGCTTCAGACGCTGGAGTACGCGCGCAGCCTGGGCCGCGTGGCGGCGCACCTGGCACTCCGGGACGGCAGCCAAGTCGTTCGCGACGAACACTACCGCGAGGCCAGCGAGCGGTTCGCTGCCGCGGCGACGGAGCTCGAGTACGATTGCCCGTTCTGTCCTGGGACGATGCTGAAGCGGTGACGGGTCGACTCGGCCGGTGGCTCGACGCGCTCCTGGCGGCCGCCGGCGTCAAGCTGGCGGCAGGACTCGCCGGGGTCCTGTTCGTCCGCGCGGACCCGAGACCGTTGCCATTTCCGGCGTGGATCCAACTGGCGGTGATGGCCGCCTTCGCGGTTTCGGGCGCTATCCTGGTCGCAGGCGGCCGACGCGACCGCCGCGCCGTGTTGTTCGGGGCGCAGCTCGTGGCGTTCGCGTCGGTGTTCGCCGACCGCCCGATTGGGCGGCTGGCGTCGCTTGCCACTCCGTCGGCGGCGGGGGCATTCGACGGGCTCCTGGCGCTGCGGCCTGACGCCTTCGTCCCCGCGCTCCTCTGGGTGTTCGCCCGGGACTTCCCCCGCAGCGCGACGTTCGGCGCCGCCAGGCGGATTCCTGCCGTGGCGATTTCTGTCGCGCTCGGCGCGGGCGCGGCGCTGGCGACCGCGACGCTGGCGTCGGCGCTCGCGCGCGGCGCTGGGGCGGCCGTGCCGGTGCCACTCGCGGTCCTCGACCGCTGGGGCGCGCCGAGCGTCTACTGGGAACCCCTGGTGCTCCTCGCCCTGTCGGCCCTGCCGTTCATCGTGTGGCAGGCGCGGCGCGCGCCGATCGGCGAGCGGCGGCGCGTGCGGCTCTTCGTGACAGGCCTGGTGGTCGGTTCGGCACCGATGCTGGTGGACGTGCTGCTCGAGGCGTTCGTGCCGCCATTCGCCGAGTGGGTCAGTGAGCCGGGCCGCCGTTGGGCGAGCGGCCTGCTCCTCTATGCCTTGCTGCTCGTCGTCCCCGTGGCGACGGCCTACGCCGTGCTCGTCGAACAGGCGCTCGACGTCCGGCTCGTCGTGCGCAAGGCGCTCCAGTACGCCCTCGTGCGCTACGTGACGGTCGCGATGCTCGGCGTGCCGTTCGTGGCGGCGGCGGGCTACGTCTACTGGCACCGCACGTCGAGCGTGGCGGAGCTGCTCACCGGCGGCGGCCTCGCGGTGCTGGCGGCGACGGGGGCGGCGGCCTGGGCGGTGTGGCGCTCCGGGCGGCGGCTGTTCGATGCCATCGACCGCCGCTATTTCCGTGAACAGTACGACGCGCGCCAGATTCTGGCGGGCATCGTCGAACGGAGCCGGCGCGCGGGGTCGGTCGACGCGCTCGGGGCGCTCGTGGTCGGCGAAATCGACCGCGCGCTGCACGTCGAGACGGTCGCGCTCCTGGTGGCCGAGCCGGCGCGCCGGGCGTTGGTGGCGTGTGGCGGACGAGTGCCGCCGTTGTCGCAGGATGCCGCGCTCGCCGTGCTCGTCGGCGGGCGCCCTGAGCCGCTCGTCGTGGATCTGGCCGAGGGTGCGTTGGCGCGGTTGCCCGAGCGCGAGCGTGAGTGGCTGGCCGACGGCGCGTTTCGCCTCCTCGTGCCGCTCATCGCGTCCGAGGGTCGGCTGGCGGGGCTGCTGGCGCTCGGCGACAAGAAGAGCGAGCTGCCGTTCTCGCGCGAGGACCAGCGGTTGCTTGCGGAGGTCGCCGCATCGGCGGCGCTGGTCCTCGAGAACCTGCAGGTACGGACCGCACCTGCCGGGCCTCCGCTCCCGGGCCGCGCCGCGGTCGCCGGCGCCGACGCCGAGGAGGCGGCCGACGAGTGTGTCGCGTGCCACGAGCTCCAGCCCGCGGGCGAGCGGGCGTGCCGCGTCTGCGGCGGGGAGCTCGAGCGCGCCCCGGTGCCGGTCGTCCTCGCGGGCAAGTTCCGGCTCGAGTGCCGGGTCGGCGGCGGCGGGATGGGCGTCGTCTACCGCGCGCGGGATCTGGCGCTCGACCGGCTGGTCGCCATCAAGACCCTGCCGCGCGTCTCGCCCGACTACGCGCGGCAACTGCGCCAGGAGGCCCGGGCGATCGCCGCCCTGTCGCACGCGAATCTGGCGCTCATCTTCGGCGCCGAGGCCTGGCGGGGCACGCCGATGCTGATCCTCGAGTATCTCGAAGGCGGCACGCTCGCCGACCGGTTACGGCGTGGAGCGCTAGCGCCGGCGGAGACCGTCGGGATCGGCGCGGCGATGGCCGACGCGCTCGCGCGCGTCCACGAGGCGGGCATTCTTCATCGCGATGTCAAGCCGAGCAACATCGGGTTCACGAAAGGGGCTGTCCCGAAGCTCCTCGATTTCGGCGTGGCTAAGATCGTGGACGACTCGATGCGCGCAGGCGCCGTGCGGCTTCCGGCCGACGCGGCCGCGCCCGCGAGCGCGACGACGGCGACCTGGCTTGGGACGCCCATCGACGGCGCGAACGAGCCGACCCCGGTCGTCGGCACCCCGCTCTATCTGTCGCCCGAGGCGATCCGCGCCGAACCGCCGGACCCGTCGTTCGACCTGTGGGCGCTCGCGCTCGTGCTGTACGAGGCGATCGCCGGTCGGCATCCGTTCGCCCGGGCGAGCCTCTTCGAGGCGCTCGGCCAGATCGCGCGAGCCGACGTGCCCGACGTTCGCACGTTCGCACCGGCCTGCCCGCCGGCGCTCGCGGCGTTTCTGGCAGGCGCGCTGGCGCCCGACCGGACGCGGCGGCCGGCCTCGGCGCGGGAGTTCCGCGCGACGCTCGAACGGTTGCGGCTCGAGCCGCCCGGAGCGGACGCCGAGCGGGACCGCGAGGCGCACCCGTCCTGGCGGCTGCCTTAGCTCCACGTTGTCACATCGACCAGCAGTGCCGGCGCGGCGCCCGACCCGGTCAGCCCCGGAGCGGCCGGCCTTCAGGCCGGCCGTCGCTCGCCACTCCGCCGTCGAGAGCGTGACAACCGCGCGTCAGATGAACAGGACCTGCGCGCCGGCCACTTCGTCGAAGAAGTCCATCGCGCTGATGACATCGTCGACCTGGTCGACCAGGTCGCCGCGCGTGCGCTTGAACATGTCCATCGCCAGTTTGCAGGCGTAGAGCTTGGCGCCGGCGTCGTGGAGGATCTCGAGCATCTCGGGGACCGAGGGGATGTCGAGCTTGGCCATCTCCCGCTTCATCATCCAGGTGGTGAGCGCCTGGATGCCCGGCAGGCCCCCGACCCACGTGGGCAGGCGGAGCGACGGGTTGCCCACGGTCGCGACGCGCAGCCGGGAGGCCGTGCGCGAGGTGACAATGTCCAGGCCCCAGAAGGTGAAGAAGAGTGTGGCATCGATCCCACTCATCCGCGCAGCGTTGGCGAGGATGAGGCCCGGGTAGGCCATGTCGAGCGTGCCCTTCGAGCAGATGATCGCGAGGTGCTGGATCGGCTGACGCACCGGCTCGTGCGCGCCGACGGCGGACGGATCGACCGCTGCGGACGTGACAGACATGACCGCACCTCCCGTTTCTAAACGCACCCCTGGGGCTTCGGCAGTCCGGCGAGGCGAGCCGCGAGCTTGCCGGGTCCCTTGGGGAACAGGTCGTAGAGGTCCTTCATCGTGACGCCGCTGAGCTTGGCGATGCGCCGCAGGCTCGGCGGCTGGCCTTCGCGCGCCGCGTCCTCGCGGCAGAACCCGATCACGGTCCAGTGCCGGTCGGTCAGGCGCAAGCCGACCTCCTCGGCGATCGCCTCGGCGATCTCGGGCGTCCAGTGCGACGCGTCGACGAGAAACCCCTCGTCGGTGACCTCGACCGATCGACCGTTGTACTGACGAACAGGCATCGCGACCTCCTTCCCGTCCCGCCGCTCCGGCGTCTCGGGCGACCGTTTCCCGCTCACGACGTGGCCTCGAGTCCCCCGAGGCCGATCGACGCAAGCGACCGTTTGCCACGCATCGACAGGCGCGTCGTCACGAAGGGGACAGGTCGGCCAGGCAGCAGGACATGCCAGTAGAGCCACCGGAAAGCCAGCTTGCCCCAGTGATTGACCCGCGACTCCTGGAGGAGGCGGAGGGGACCCAGCACCGGCAACGGGAACTCGCCGGGCAGCGGCTCCGTGTCGTAGTTGAAATCGATGAGAATCGCCTTGCCGAAGCCGCTCTCGATGAAGCAGTTGGCGTGGCCGTCGAACCCATCGACCAGGCTGCGGCCGGTCATGGCCCGGAGCAGGTTCTCCTCGAGGAAGTGACTCTCGAAGTGTGCAACGGAACCCGCCTTCGACGTGGGTACATCCGCCGCATCCCCGATGACGAAAAGATCGTCGTGCTTCTTGGCCGCGAGCGTGTGCGGGTCGGTGGGGACGAAGCCGAGCTCGTTGCCGAGGCCGGAGGCATCGACGAATGCCGCCCCGCGGTGCACGGGCACCGAGACGAGCAGGTCGTAGGGGACGCGGCGGCCGTCGTACGAAACCAGCGCGCGGCCCTCGGCGTCGACCTCTGCGATGTCGAAGAGCGACTCGATGGCGATGCCCCGCCGCGCGAACAGGTCCCCGAGCACCGTGGCGCATCCCTTGCGGGTAAAGGCCCCGTCGAGCGGCGTGACGAGCGCGAGGTCTACGCGGTCCCGCAGGCCGCGGCGCGTGAAGAACGCATCGGCGAGGAAGAGAAACTCGAGCGGCGCCACCGGGCACTTGATCGGCATCTCGGCGATGTGCACGACCAGCCGACCGCCCGGGAACCCTGCGAGCGCCTCGCGCAGGGCGAGCGCGCCCTCGAGGGTGTAAAACTCGTGATGGCGACGCCGCCAGTCCGACCCGACGAGCCCCGGCGTCTCTTCCGGGACCACACGGGCGCCGCTCGCCACCACCAGCAGATCGTAGGGGACCGGCTCGGCCCCGTCGACGATGACCCGCTTCGCGTCGACGTCGACAGCCCGCACCCGAAACGGCAGCCAGCGCCCGCCCGAGGCGAGCGTGCGGCGACGCGGTCGCACGAGCCGCGCCTCGTCGCGCGCGCCGAAGGGCAGGAAGAGCAGCCCCGGTTGATACAAATGCTCCAGCTCGGGGTCGATGACCGTCAGGGTCCAGCCCGTCGGCAGGCGCCGCACCAGACGGTTCGCCACCATCGTCCCGCCCGTGCCGGCGCCGACAACGACCACGTGTTTCATGCTCCCGGCCTCCTCGTCGCCTCGGTGCACGCCGCGCGCCAGCCGCCGGCGCAGCCGGAAACATCGATTCAAGCGGCGGAGGCCGGTCGGCGGGTTCAGGGGGGCCGGGGGAAAGCACGACCGCGCGCACACGAGCCGACGACACGGCCGTGAGTCAAGCGGCGTAAACCGAGGCCACACCGGCACTAACGGCGGCCGAGGCAGGGGAGTTGGTTCCCGGCGTGTTCCGGGCGGTTCGCCGGGACTTGAATGCCTCACCGACTGATCGTCCGGAGACACCGTTCGGAGGTTAGGTCAAACGGACGGACTCGCGAAACAGGACGATGCAACGAAGCGTTCAAGTGTAACGTTTCGTTTTGACCGGGGAGGATTCGTCACGTCAGGCCGAGTTCTCGCATCTTGCGCCACAGGGTGGTGCGGCTGATCCCGAGCCGGCGGGCGGCGTCCTGGCGGCGCCACCGGGTAGCTTCGAGCGCGCGGCGAATCCGTTCGCGCTCCGCCTCTCGGGTCTCCCCTGTGCCCGCCGGCGCGCGCCTCGAGTCCCCCGGGGCACCGTCGGGTGCGGTTTGCGTCGTCGCGACCGACCCGGCCGTGGGCGGGGGCGCGGTGGTGCCGATGGCGGTCTGATCGAGGCCGGCGCTCGCGCGGATGTCGGGTGGAAGGTCCTCGGGCAGCAGCGTCTGGCCGCGAGCGACGGCCACGGCGTACTCGATGGCGTTCTCGAGCTCTCGCACGTTGCCCGGCCAGCGATAGGCCTGCAGCATGCGGAGGGCGTTCGGCGAGAGTCGCAGGGCTCGGCCCTGGCGCCTCGAGATCCGTTCGAGCAAGGCGTGGGCGAGCGGCTCGATGTCCTCTCGGCGCTCGCGCAGCGGAGGGATCTCGATGGGGACGACGCGCAGGCGATAGTAGAGGTCTTCGCGGAAACGGCCCTCGGCGACCGCCCTTCGCAACTCGAGGTTGGTCGCCGCGATGATCCGCGCATCCGTCGTGCGCGTCCGGTTCTCGCCCACGCGCTCGAAGGCCCGCTCCTGCAAGACGCGCAACAGCTTCACCTGCAAATGAAGGGGCAGGTCGCCGACCTCGTCCAGGAACAGGGTGCCGCGGTGTGCGAGCTCGAAGCGCCCGACGCGGTCGCGGACGGCGCCGGTGAACGCGCCGCGCACGTGGCCGAACAGCTCCGATTCGAGCAACTCCCCCGGCAGCGCGCCGCAGTTGACGACGACGAACTGACCGTCGCGGCGGGGCGACCGGGCGTGGATGGCGCGGGCCACGACCTCCTTGCCGGTGCCACTCTCGCCGGTCAGCAGGATCGTGGCCTCGCTGTGCTCGAGGCTGTTCACGAGGGTGAAGATGCGCGCCATGCCTGGGGACGCGGCGATGAGGCCCGCGAACCCCGAGGGGGCGTCTGACGAGAGCGCGGGGTCCTCGTCGGCCGGCCGCATCACCACGAGGTAGGCAATGCGCGGGTCGCACACGCCGGCGATGTGCTCGCGGAAGGGGGCCGCCGTCACCGAGACGACGCGTGGCTCGAAGCGACCGAGGCGCAGGATGCCGCGCCAGCCCTCGCGCAGTTCGCCGTCGACGAGCGCGCGCCGCAGCACGCCGGTGTCGCCGAACAGGTCCGTGCCGAGCAGCTCGGCGATGGGTCGGCCGACGGCCTCCCGGTCGGCGCCGACGCCGAGAAACCGCTCGAGTGACGCCGACGCGTGGATGATGTGGAACTCGCGGTCGAGGCAGAAGAAGACCCGGCCGAGCGAGGCGAACGCTGCGCTCACGCCGCGCCAGGCCGCCTGCATCAGCGGGCTGTCGTCGAAGGTGTCCATACGGGTCATCGACTCCGTCGCAACCTCCGTGCCGCCCCCTTGGTTTCCGTCACCGTTTCGCTGGCGGCGGCAGCGGCGTGAGTCTGATGCTTCCGGCCTGCTCCAGCGCGCGCAGGTAGCCCATCAGGTCGGCGAGTGGGAGCGGTTCGAACTCGCCCGACAGGAAGTCGCGGATCTCGAGGGCGGTCTTCTTCTGGCCGAGCAGGATGTTGAGCTCCGCCCGCATGTGCTGGGGGATACGGGCGAGCGCCGCCTGGGTGGCCTGGAACGTTTCGGCGCCGGCCCTGCCGCCCGCGCCCCGCCCGGCGCCGGCGCCACCGCCCGGGCCGGCTCCGG
>FWPU01002584.1_pt1 | contig 49267 bp, 39 predicted proteins | sample 2228361 | NCBI WGS metagenome assembly FWPU01 (sample SAMEA103939777, study PRJEB20133) | metagenome | reverse complement strand
GCCGAGGCGCAGAGGCGGGCCGAGGAGCGGTTGGAGCGTCTGGAGGCCACCGTCCAGGCCCTGGCCGAGGCGCAGAGGCGGGCCGAGGAGCGGTTGGAGCGTCTGGAGGCCACCGTCCAGGCCCTGGCCGAGGCGCAGAGGCGGACCGAGGAACAGATCCGTATCCTGGCTCAGGAGATGGTGACCACCAGAAAGCGCCTGGACCGAGGGGAAGATCGCCTTTCGCAGCTCTACGGCTGGCGGCTGGAAAGCCTCTATCGGGAGCGGGCTCATTCCTACTTCGGCCCCCTCCTGCGCCGTGTCCGGGTCATTCACCTGCCGGATATTGAAGAGGAGATAGAGGCTCACCTTTCCGAAGCCGAGGTGTTGGATCTCCTGGACCTGGACCTTCTGGTAAGCGGGCGGGTGCGCCATCAGCCGGAACTGCCGGAGGTATGGTTGGCGGTGGAGATTTCGGCGGTGGTGGACCGGAACGATGTGGAGCGGGCGGTGCGGCGGGCGGAACTTTTGCGGAAGTTGGGTCGGCCAGTCGTGGCGGTAGTCGCGGGGGAGAAAGCCACTGCCGGTGGGAGGAAGGCATCTGAAGCGCGGCATGTACTGCTGATTCGGAATGGCCAGGCCCTATACTGGGAGCAGGCACTTCAGGCGGCCCTGGCGAGGTGAGAGGAGGGCGGAAAGGTCATAGACACCGTAGGTCGCTTTGGCCGAGGGGGGGCGAGGTGCCCCCGGTTAGTTTGTCAAACTGACCTGCGGTTATGAGAATGCAGACGCAATTTATCGTGAGGAGGATATCATGCCCAAAAAGACGGTCCGCGACATCGAAGTTCGGGGGAAACGTGTTCTGGTGCGGGTGGATTTCAACGTGCCTTTGCAAGAGGGACGAGTGGGGGACGATACTCGCATCCGTGCCGCTTTGCCGACCATTCGTTACCTCCTGGAGCACGGAGCCGCCGTCGTGCTTATGTCCCACCTGGGCCGGCCGAAAGGAGTGGACGACAGGTTGCGTTTGGCACCGGTGGGGGAGCATCTGAGCCAACTCCTTGGCCGGCCGGTACGCACCCTCTCCGACTGCATCGGCCCGGGGGTAGAAGAGGCCGTTCGGGCCATGCAGCCCGGAGAAATAATCCTGCTAGAGAACCTGCGCTTTCACCCCGAAGAGGAGAAAAACGACCTCGACTTTGCCCGAAAACTGGCGGGCCTGGGCGCTCTCTACGTCAATGATGCCTTCGGCTCAGCCCACCGGGCTCATGCCTCGACCGAAGGGGTTGCCCGTTATCTTCCGGCCGTGGCCGGTTTGCTCCTGGAACGGGAACTGGAGGCCTTGGGGAAGGTCCTGGAGGCACCGGAACATCCCTTTGTCGTCCTCTTGGGCGGAGCCAAGGTCTCGGACAAGATCGGGGTCATCCGTAACCTCATCCGCCGGGCCGATACCCTGCTTATCGGCGGCGGCATGGCCAATACTTTTCTCAAGGCCCAGGGTTATGCGGTCGGGGATTCCCTGGTGGAGGACGAGGCGCTGGAGACGGCCCGAGAACTTTTCTCCCAAGCCCGGTCTGCAGGCGTCGGCTTGGCCCTGCCGGTAGATGTCGTCATCGCCGAGCGTTTCGCCGCCGATGCCGAACCTCGGATTGTCCCGGTGGAACAAGTGCCGGCCGGCTGGCGCATTCTGGACATCGGGCCGCGCACGGTGGAGACCTTCCGCCAGGCCATCCGGGGGGCCCGTCTGGTGGTGTGGAACGGCCCGATGGGAGTCTTTGAGTTCCCGGCTTTTGGTGGAGGCACCCGGGCGGTGGCCCAGGCTGTGGCCGAAAGCGGAGCCTTTAGCGTCGTTGGTGGGGGGGATTCGGTCGCAGCCCTCCAGCAATTGGGCCTGGCCGAGCGTATCGGTCACCTCTCCACCGGTGGCGGGGCCAGCCTGGAATTCCTGGAGGGGAAGCCGTTGCCCGGTGTGGAAGTTCTTCTGGATCGCTAGGGAATACCCGGATGGGCTTGCCCCCCTTTCCGTTCCAGGAAAACGTCCCCCTCTCTTCCTATACGACCATCGGATTGGGTGGGCCAGCCCGTTTTTTCTTCTCAGCCACAGGAGTGGAAGAGGTTCGACAGGCCCTGGTCTGGGCCCGCGACGAGGGCGTGCCCGTCCACATCCTGGGGGGAGGATCGAACACCATTTTCGCCGACGAGGGCTACCCCGGCCTGGTCCTGCACTTGGCCCTGCGAGGCATCGAGTTCCGCGAAGTCGGGGAGGGGGTAGAGGTGGTGGCAGCGGCCGGTGAGGTCTGGGATGATCTTGTCTGCGCCTGTGTGGAGCGCGGGCTGGGTGGAATCGAGTGCCTCTCCGGCATCCCCGGTCAGGTGGGGGCGACGCCGGTGCAGAATGTCGGGGCCTATGGCCAGGAGGTGGCCGAAACCATCGTCTCCATCGTTGCCCTGGACCGACGGACGCTCCTGGAGGTGTGCTTTTCCGGTCCGGAGTGCGGATTTGCCTACCGCCGCAGCCGCTTCAAGGAGGAGGATCGTGGCCGGTATGTGATCACTTCGGTAACTTATCGCCTGGTGGTGGAGGGCCGGCCGATGGTACGCTATGCCGAACTGCGGCGTTATCTGGAGGAATGTAGGGACCTCGATGCCTGGGGGAGCGGCCGGCCGGCCCTCCGGACGGTGCGGGAGGCGGTGTTGGCTCTGCGCCGGAGCAAATCCATGCTTGTGGACCCGGCCGACCCCCATTCCCGCTCGGTCGGCTCCTTTTTCCTGAATCCTACCCTGTCCCCCGACCGGGCGCACCGACTGGGAGAGCGCTGGCAGGCCCTGGCTGGAAAGGGGGCATTGCCTCTTTTCCCTGTGGCCGAGGGGTTTCGAGTTCCGGCCGCCTGGCTGGTGGAACAGGCCGGCTTTCCCCGGGGGTATCGGTGGGGCAATGTGGGGATTTCGGACCACCATGCCCTGGCCCTGGTCAACTACGGAGGAACGACCGGGGAGATACTGGCCCTGGCGGAGGAGATTCGGGAGGCGGTTTATGCCCGATTCGGCCTTTGGCTGGAAGTGGAGCCGGAGGTTGTAGCGGCGGGATGGCAATGAGGCGGATGAGCAAGCGGGAACGCCTGGAAGCGACGATAGCCGGGGAGGTTGTGGACCGGCCGGCCATCTCCCTCTGGCGGCACTTTCCCGGCGATGACCAGCGGGCCGAAGAACTGGCCCGCTCTACCCTGGACTTTCAACGCACCTACGACTTTGATTTCATCAAATGTATGCCCTCCAGCAACTATTGTCTCCTGGACTGGGGGGCCGAATCGCGCTACCTGGGCCACGAGGAGGGGATACGAGCGTGGGGGCGGCGGGTTATCCGGTGCCCGGAGGATTGGGCGCGCCTGCCTATCCTGGATGTGCGGAAAGGTATGCTCGGCGAGAGCCTGCGTGCGCTTTCCCTGATCGGTCGGGCGGTCGGGGAGGAAGTGCCCTTTATCCAGACGATTTTCGATCCCTTGGCCCAGGCGAAGAACTTGGCCGGAGATCGTCTCCTGGCCGACCTCCGGCAGTATCCCGAAGCGGTCCGGGCCGGCCTGGAGACGATCACCGAGACCACGGTACACTATATCGAGGCGGCACGTGCCACCGGCATCTCCGGCATCTTTCTGGCCCTGCAACACGCCACCTACGATCTCCTGAGCGAGGCCGAGTACCGGGAATTCGGCCGGCCTTACGACCTGCGCCTCCTGGAAGCCGCTCGGGGCCTCCCCTTCAACGTGCTCCACCTGCACGGCTCTCATGTCATGTTCGACCTGGTGGCCGATTACCCGGTGCAGGTCCTCAACTGGCACGATCGGGAGACTCCCCCTTCCCTGCGCGAAGCCCTGGGACGTTTCCCGGGGGCGTTTCTAGGCGGATTGCACCGGCTGGAAACGATGGTGCGAGGAACATCGGAGGAGGTGCAGGTCGAGGCCTGGGAAGCCCTGGAACAAACGGCAGGCCGGAGACTCATCGTTGGTACCGGCTGCGTCCTTTTCCTGACCACTCCTCTGGGAAACATCCGGGCGGCACGGGAGGCGGTGGAACGACGAGGAAATCCGTTATCCATATGAGAAAAAATCCCCCAAAAGTACTATTGACTTCCCCTCGGGCTGGGGGTAAAGTGAATTCCGGAATCCCCGCAATACAAGACCGGCTTGAAGCATACGGAGGTGGCCTATGCATCTGAGTCCCTGACGGTGGATGGTAAAGTTTTCTTGCCTGGAATCGAAGGAGGAATGGCAGAGATGAAAAGGCGATGGGTGGCTCCTCTCGTCGCGGTAGTGGCGCTTCTCCTGATCGGGGGGATTCCGGCAATGGCCAGCCCATCTGCGGCACCGGCACCGGACGAGGTTCGAGTGAGCCAAGCGGACAACGGCCGGCAGGTCGAACTGTCGGGCAGCCAGGTTCTGGTCGTCAGCCTAGAAGGTAACCCTTCTACGGGTTATAGCTGGGCTGTCCAGGAAGTGGACACGGCCGTCCTGCGTCAGGTTGGCGACTGGGAATGGGTGCCCTCGTCAGAACTGCTCGGCGCTCCCGGCACGCAAATTCTGCGCTTTTCCGGGGTGAGTGAGGGGCAGACCACGCTCCACTTGGCCTACGCCCGACTCTGGGAAAAGGGGGTGGCGCCTTTGCAGCGCTTTACCCTGCAGGTTCGGGTTCGCCAGCCTGCTCCGCTGCCAGAACGATCCGCACCGAGTGGCCCGGCCAAGCCCCTTGTGTCTTCCGGCGGTGGCACCACTTCCCTCCCCTCTTCCTTCAACTGGTGCGATCAGGGCAAATGCACCCCGATCCGTGACCAGGGTAACTGTGGAAGTTGCTGGGCCTTTGGCACGGTGGGGCCTTTTGAATCGGCCCTGTTGATCCACGATAACGCCCCCCGGGACCTTTCCGAGCAGTACCTGGTTTCCTGCAACACCGACGGCTGGGGCTGCAACGGCGGTTGGTTCGCCCATGACTACCATGAATGGAAGATCCCACCTGGGGAGCCGGCAGCCGGTGCCGTCTACGAAAACGATTTCCGCTACCGGGCCAGCGACGTACCCTGCGACCCACCCCATCCCCACCATGAGAAAATCGCCGACTGGGCCTATGTGGGGAACAGCAGTAGCGTGCCCTCGGTGGGTGCGATCAAGAACGCCATCTACACCTACGGCCCCGTGGCCGCAGCGGTCTGTGTGGATAGCCGCTTCCAGGCCTATAGCGGCGGCATCTTCACCGATCCGGCACCTTGCCGGCGGGTTAACCACGCCATCGTCCTGGTCGGTTGGAACGATGCCGACGGCGGCTACTGGATTCTGCGCAACTCCTGGGGCACCTCCTGGGGCGAACAGGGGTACATGCGCATCGCCTACGGCACCTCCCAGGTCGGCTATGCGGCTAACTATGTGGTCTATGGCAGCGGCGGTGGCGGCACGATGCACGTCTCGGCCATGGATATGTCGTACGCAAAAAAGGGTGGGAACGTCACCGTGTACACCACCGTGACCATTGTGGATTCCGCCAACCAGCCGGTCTCCGGGGCCACCGTATACCTGAGGATGACGCTGCCGGATGGCTCCACGGCCACCGGTTCTGGGGCTACCGGGAGCAACGGCCAGGTTACCTTTAGCATCAAGACTCGCTTGACGGGAACCTACATCTCCGAGGTAACCAACGTTACCCATCCCACCCTGAGCTATGATCCCAGCGCCAATGCCGAGACGCGCGATAGCATCGTCGTACCCTGATCCGGCCGTTTTCCGCCCTGGAGTCCCCTGCCAGATTGGGTCTGGCGGGGACTCCTTTTTCTGGCCGTAGGACCATTTCATACACGGAGGAGGATTTGTCCAACCGTTTGTCGCCTTCAAAGACCGTCGGCTTCCTCTGGGCCCTGACCGCCGCCACCCTGGGGGGGACCGTCGGGATCGCCGGCAAGTGGTTGCTCCTCTACCATGCCGGCCCTCTGCCGATTTCGGCCTTGCGAACTGTCATCGCAGCGGCGAGCCTGGCCGTGGTCCTTTTCCTCTTCTGGCGCTCGTCCCTGCGCTTGGATCGGGGTGCGCTCCCCTTTTTCGCCCTCTACGGCCTGGTGGGCGTGGCGGGCATGTACCTTTTCTATATCCTGGCCGTGATGGAAATCGGGGCAATCCTGGCCACGGCCCTCTTCTACACCTACCCCACCCTGGCTACTCTGCTCGCTGCCCTTTTCCTGGGAGAGCGGCTGAACTGGCGCAAGGTCCTTCCTCTGCCGGTGACCTTCCTCGGTTGCCTCCTGGCCGTCGGGGTGGGAAGCGGGGAGGGGATCGAGTGGCGGCCGGCCGGCATCGTTTTCGCCCTCCTTGCCGCCACCGCCTTTGCCTTTTACCCCCTCCTGGCCCGGCAGGCTCTGGCCCGATACTCTCCTTGGACAGCGCTCTTTTATTCCCTCCTCTTTGGCGCGCTCTGGCTCAACTTTCTCTGGGGAACGCTCTGCCCTTTCTTGCCGGCCGATGGCCGCTTTTGCGGAACACCTCCACCGCTGAACGAGGGCTTTTTCCCCTTCTGGGGTGGCCTCCTTTACCTTGCCCTCTTTTCCACGGTGGGGTTGTACTTGGCCGACCTCCAGGCCATCCGCCGGCTGGAGGTACGGCAGGTCGGACTGATCGGCACGCTGGAGCCCCTGCTTGCCGGCATCCTGGCCTATCTGATATTCCGTGAGCCGTTCACCGTTCTCCAATGGGTGGGGGCGGCCCTCATCCTCTCCGGGGTAGGTTGGTTGCGCTGGGAGAGGTAGCGGGTAGAGTGTAACCCTCCTCACCGCATCCTGGCAGACAGAGGAGTATAATACAACTACGAACACGTGGAGGTTCCAGTGAGCCGACGAGAGATGGTCTTGCCGGTAGAGGGAATGACGTGCGCCAGTTGTGTGGCCCACGTGGAAGAGGCCTTGCGACAGGTTCCCGGTATCCTTTCGGCCTCGGTCAATCTGGCCACCGAGTGGGCCACCTTGGTCTATGAGGAAGGAAAAACCGGGCCGGCCGACTTTGTCCGGGCCGTCCGTGGGGCCGGCTACGAGGTGCCCGAGGAGACGCTCGTCCTCCCCGTAGACGGAATGACGTGCGCCAGTTGTGTGGCCCACGTGGAAGAGGCCTTGCGACAAGTTCCCGGCATCCTTTCGGCCTCGGTCAATCTGGCCACCGAGCGGGCTGTCGTCACCTACATCCCCGGCGTTGTGGAAAAAGGGCAACTCGTGCAGGCCGTGCGAGCGGCCGGCTACGACGTGCTCGACCTGGAAGCCCTGGCGCGGAAGGGAGAGGACGAGGAGGTGCGCCGGATGCGACAGGCCCGGGGGCGGATGCTCCTGGCCTGGGGGCTGACCCTCCCCATCGTCCTCTGGATGCTTCCGGAGATATTCTGGGGCCTTGTCTGGCCTGGCCACCTGGTTATGGAAAGCGGGATCATCGTCCTGGCCCTGCCTGTGCTCTTTGTGGCCGGCCGCGGGACCTACACCTCGGCCTGGCGATCCCTTCTCCACGGCAATGCCAATATGGACGTGCTGATCTCGATGGGCACACTGGCTTCCCTCCTTACCGGGCCGGCCTCCCTCGTCACCCTCCTCCTGGAGGGGCATCCCCTCATCGCCAACTACGCCGGCGTGGCGGCGATGATCATGGCCTTTCACCTGACCGGCCGCTACGTCGAGGCCAGCGCCAAAGGCCGGGCTTCCCAGGCCATCCGCCGCCTGCTACAACTGGGAGCCAAGACGGCCCACGTCCTGGTCGGAGAGGTCGAACGGGAGGTGCCTGTCGAGGCCGTCCAGGTGGGAGATGTGATGGTCGTCCGGCCGGGCGAACGCATCCCTACCGACGGCATCATCCTAGAGGGAGAAAGCGCCCTGGACGAATCGATGGTCACCGGCGAATCGATGCCGGTGAACAAGGGGCCGGGAGACGAAGTCATCGGGGCCACGATCAACCAGGACGGGTTTTTGAAGGTGCGGGCCACCCGCGTGGGCCGGGACACCTTCCTGGCCCAGGTGATTCGCCTGGTGGAGCAGGCCCAGGGGAGCAAGGTGCCTATCCAGGCCTTTGCCGATCGGGTGACGGCGCGCTTCGTGCCGGTGGTCATCGGCATCGCCCTGGTGACCCTTGGGATTTGGTTGCTCTGGGCCCCCTACCTCAAACGGGTCGGGTCGTGGTCACACTTACCCTGGGTGGACTCGACGATGGGCGAGGTGACGCTGGCCATTTATGCGGCCGTGGCCGTGGTGGTGATCGCCTGCCCCTGTGCCCTGGGGCTGGCCACACCCACGGCGATTATGGTGGGCAGTGGCCTGGGGGCGCAAAACGGCATCCTCATCCGCAGCGGTGAGGCCGTCCAGACCATGAAAAACCTCCAGGTGATCGTCTTTGACAAAACCGGCACGCTCACCCGGGGCCGGCCGGAGGTGACCGATGTGGCGGCGCTGGACGGCCGGGAGGAGGAAGTGTTGCGCTGGGCCGCCTCGGCCGAACTGGGGAGCGAACATCCCCTGGGCCGGGCAGTGGTGGAGCAGGCCCATATCCGGAACCTCTCCATGAGCGAGCCGACCGACTTCCAGGCCCGACGCGGACGAGGGGTAGAGGCGCGGGTGGACGGGCACATCGTCCGGGTGGGAAGCGCTCGCTTCCTGGAAGAATCCGGCGTGGAACTGACGCCGCTTCGCGAAACGGCCGAACGATGGGAAGGCGAGGGCAAGACGGTGATGTGGACGGCGGTGGATGGCCGTCTCCTGGGGGCTATCGCCGTGGCCGATACCCTGAAAGACGATGCCGTCCTCGCCATCGCCGAACTGGAGCGGCTGGGCATCCAGACGGCCATGCTCACCGGCGATAACCGCCGCACGGCCGAAGCCATCGCCCGGCAGTGCGGCATCTCCCGCGTTCTGGCCGAGGTGCTGCCCGAAGGCAAGGTGGACGAGATCCGCCGGCTGCAGGCAGAAGGGAAGCGGGTGGGTATGGTTGGCGACGGCATCAACGATGCGCCGGCCCTGACCCAGGCCGATGTAGGCATTGCCATCGGCAGCGGCACCGACATCGCCATCGAGGCGGCCGACATCACCCTGGTCCGAGGCGACATTTCCGGCGTCGTCCGGGCGGTCAACCTCTCCCGAGCCACCTTCCGTAAGATTGTGCAGAACCTTTTCTGGGCCTTTTTCTATAACGTGGTGATGATTCCCCTGGCCGTCCTGGGGCTTATGCACCCGGTCCTGGCCGAGATCGCCATGGCCACCAGTTCCATCTCGGTCGTGAGCAACGCCAATCTGCTGCGGCGTGTGGACATCCGGCCCAGTTACGAGCGCAGGTAGGAGACTCCGATGTGGGGAAAACTTTTGGGCCGCAAGGGGAAAGAGACCTCGGTCGTGATCTACACCCAGCCCACCTGAGCCGATTGCCAGGCGGCGAAGAGGTTCTTTGCCGAGCGCGGCGTTGCCTACCGGGAGCGAGACGTGAGCAGCGACCCGGCGGCCGTCCGGGAGATGTTGCGTCTACTGGGCGGGCGGGTGGTCACCCCGATCATCGTTGTCGGCGGAGAGGTGCTGGTCGGCTTTGCCCAGAGCCGGGCCAAGATGGAGGAACTTTTTCCTAAAAAGGATCGTTGACAGTGCCAGAAGGAGGGGATTCTGGTGGGCTGCAGGAGGGCCTTAACGCCCCCCATGGCCATAGCCGCCGGAAGAAGTCGCGTTCCTCCTCCGTCCAGGTCCGGAGCAGGAGGAGGGTGGCTCCGTATAGGGCCGGCCCGGCCAGGAGCGCCACCGGCCAGAGTCTCCGGGCGTGAAGGAGTACCATCGGTATCCCCATAACGGCCGTCGCCAGGGCCGGCCGCCAGGCAACCTTCAGGAGCGGCAGCCGCACACCCGCTCGTCGCACCACCGCCCAGAGCGGCACCAGAAGCACCCCTTCCGTCATGATCGTGATCAGGCTGGCCGCTACATACCCGTATGCGCCGTAGCGCGGAATCCAGTAAAGGTTGCTGCCGACGTTGAAAAGCGCCGCCAGAGTAAAGGCCAGCGTGATCGTCCGTTGCCGGTTCAAGGCGATCAGGACGTACTGGGTAATTCCGTTTACATAACTGATCGGGAGAAACCAGATCAGGATGCTCAGCGCAACGGCCGAGTCGGGCAGGTATTCCGTTCCTCCCAGGAGGAAGATAATCTCCGGGGCCAGGATGGAGGCCGTCATGGCCAGGGGAAAGGCCAGCACCAAGAGCACCTTCAGCGCCAGATGGTAGGTGTGCTCCAGTCGTCTTCGGTCCTCCACCGCCAGGCGCGAAAGGAGTGGAAAGAGGGCCATCGTCAGGAAGTAGGGGATTTCGATGAAGGCGTTGGGGAGTTTATAGGCGGCGTCATAGGCTCCCACGGCCCGTGCCCCGCCGTACGGTTGCAGGATAAAGGTGTCGAAGCGGAAAAAGATGAGCACCAGGAGGTTATTGAGCATAAGCGGCAGGGCCTCCGGCACCATCCAGCGCCACAGGGAGAGGTCCACTTCCAGGCGAGGAACGAAAAGGAGGCGGCACTGGAGGTAGACGAAGAGAGCGGCATTGGCTAACGTGACCAGGAGGGAGGAAGCGGCCAGACCCACGACCCCCCAGCCGGCCACCAGCACCCCCACCCCGGCAAAGACCTTGAGGATGTTCGTGAGCAGGCCGGCCAGGGCCGGCACTTCCAGGCGTTCCTGCGCGGTAAAAAGGGCGCTCACCGCCGCGGCCAGTCCGGCCGGAAAGAGGCCGATCCCAAGGAGCCAGAGCGCCGCCTGGGCCTCTCCCGTAAGCGGCTGCGGCGTATGGCTATAGATAAAAATGAGGAGCGCACAAAAGGGCAACGCCAAGGCCGAGAGGGCCCAACGCAGCAGGGTGGTGTTGCTCAGGTAGCGGTTGGCCGCTTCCGGCTCTCGGGCTACTTCCCGCGTGCTCAGCGTGCCCAACCCAAAGTCGGTGAGCGTGGTCAGGTACTGCCCCACCAGCAAGGCAGCGATGGCATAGGCACCGTATCCTTCCACCCCTAGGTAGTGCAGGACGACAATGGCAAAGGCAAAATCCACCGCCCGGTTGACCAAACGGGCGACGAGGGGGGTGAGGCTGTTCTTGAGGACCCGCTGCGCCAGGCCGCTGTGCCCGGCCTCCACCTCCCGATAGATACGCCCCCACCAGCGTGCTACCAGCGCCACCAGGAGGAGCAGGACGATCAAACTGCCCAGAAAGAGGGCCAGTTTCAGGGCAAATCCGTCGGCCGGCAACTCGGATGGAGGAGACAACGTTACCTCGCCTTCCGAATCTCCAGTAGATCCCGTTCGTTCTGCTTCTGGAAGAGGGTGGCAAACGGCTCGCAGGCGAAGCGGATCACGACATCGCCGTCTCCGAAAAGGCCCGGCGGGTTGCAGCTTTCGATCCTGACTGCCCTGACCACCCGCCGGTAGGCTTCGCGTTCCTGACGGGAGATCAAGACAGGGAAAACTGCCGCGTAGAGCAATCCGATGACGATGACGGCCCCGGCAGCGGCCAAAAGCCACCCTCCTATGGCGGTAGCCGGGGGATTCGCTTCCCCCTTTCCGAGGAAAAAGGTGACTACCCATCCCACCAGGAGGGGAACGACCACCAGCGTGCCATAGCCGCAGCCGGCCCGCCGGCGACGGGAGACACGGTTGAAAGCCGTTTCACACTCCTCACAGAGGGGAAAGAGCAGGGTGACCAGACGCGGGCTTAGCCAACTGGAGCCGTACACCTTGATCTGCCCCCGACCTGCCGGGGAGCCGCAGACGCAGCAGATTTCGGGCAGGGAATAAGCAGTCTTTTTTCGCAGGCGAAAGCGGGCCGTCTCCATTTTACCCCTCCTCGTGGACCGTCCCGGCCGTAGCCTCGATCGGCCGGGCGGCGGTGAGGGTCAGGAGGTCGGACACACGCAAGCGCAAATTCAACCCCCGCCGGCCGGCACTTACCAGGACCTGCTCCAGTTCCAGCGCCGAGCGGTCGATATAGACGCGGAAGCCCCGCCCCAGAAGAGCCAGGGGAGAGATGCCACCGACCTTCAGCCCGGTCCAACTTTCTGCTTCCTTTTGGGTAGCCATACGCACCTTTTTCAGCCCCAGGGAACGGGCCAGACGGTGCAAGTCCAGTTCGCGGTCGCCGGGGATGAGCACAAGGAACGGCCGGCCCTCCGGCGGCACCACGACCAGCGTCTTGTAGACGATATGGGCCGGCACGCCCAGCACCTCGGCCACTCCTCGAGCCGAGTGGATTTCGGGGGAGAAGGAAAAGGTCTCATACGATATCCCACGCGCCTCCAGGAGGCGCATGACGTTGTTCTTCTCCGGAGACAAGGCTTTCCTCACGTCGGCATCTGTTTGGCATTGTACAACACCGCCTGCAGACACGCAAACTTGACACCCCAGCCGGCCCATGCTACAATCACCTCGGCCTGGGCCAAGTCCGGGGAACCCGGGCCGAGAGAGCCGCCGATAGCCGTTCGGGACGACCCGGAAGTGGAACGCCTGCGGGTGTTCCTGTACCGCAAGATGGCCCCGCAGAGCGCATCGAGTTGGCCACGCAGATGTTCGAGCGGACCCTTGTGCATAATTCCATCCGCCGGTGCTACCCGGACATGACCCTTGAGAAACCAGGGCAGCAGAGTCGCCGGCGGATGTTATCCTACGGCCTTCTTGGCCCGGCCGAAACGGCCTCCTCTGGGTGAACACCGTGGTTCAATCCGAGGGATTCTTCGGCCATGCCTGAGTGTACCCCAAAACATGAAGAAAACCCACCCCGCCGCGCCGTCGTCCTGGGAGGAACGCCGGCCGGCGTCGAGGCCGCCCTTCGGCTAGCCGGAGACGGCTTTGAGGTCACTCTGCTCGAACCTTCCCCCTTCCTTGGGGACAAACACCCGCCCGATCGTTCTACCTGGATGGCCGATGTCCCGACCCTGCTCGAAACCCTCCATCACAGGCGAATCACCGTGCTCACCCAGGCCATTGTGGAGGACATCTCCCAGGAGGACGGCCGATTTCGCCTTCAAGTACAGCAACTTCCCCGTTATGTGGACCCGGAGCGCTGCACCGGTTGCGGCGAATGCAGCGCCGTTTGCCCGGTGGAGGTATCCTTGGAGGACGGCCGGCATCGCGCCATCTACCGCCTCCCTGCGGAGCGCTCCGTCCCCAACGTTTTTGTCATCGCCAAACGCGGCATCCCGCCCTGCACGGCGGCTTGCCCCGGCGGCATCCCGGTGCAGGGCTATGTTGCCCTTGCCGGCCAGGGCCGCTTTGAGGAAGCCTATGACCTGATCGCCCGATCCATTCCCTTCCCTGGCGTTTGCGGCCGTGTCTGTCACCACCCCTGTGAGGAACGTTGTAGCCGTTCCGAGCTGGACGAAGCCATCGCTATCCGCGCCCTCAAGCGTTTCGTCGCCGACTATCGGGATAGCCGGGGCGAAACCCCGTTGCGCCCCTGGGAAAGGGCGGCCGATCCCGGCCTTCCTCCGGTGGCGGTGGTCGGGGCCGGGCCGGCCGGTCTGACCGTGGCCTGGGAACTGGCCCGCGCCGGGCTACGGGTTACCGTCTTCGAGGCGCTTCCCATAGCCGGCGGAATGATGGCCGTGGGCATCCCGGCCTATCGGCTGCCACGGGGGGTGCTGCGTCGGGAGATCGCCGCCATCCAGGCTCTGGGGGTGGAGATTCGCCTGAACACATCGCTCGGCCCCGATCTGACGCTGGATGACCTCTTTCCCCAGGGCTATGGAGCGGTCTTCCTGGGCCTGGGGGCGCACCGTGGCCGGCGGCTGGGTATCCCTGGTGAGGATTTGGCCGGGGTGGTGCAGGCGGTGGAACTCCTGCGCCAGGTGGCCTTGGCCCAGGAGTCCGGCCGGTTCGACCTGCGCGCCCACCTCCGGCAGGTCTGCGGCCGGGAACCTGGCCGGCGGGCGGCGGTCATCGGTGGAGGCAACAGTGCCATCGATGCGGCCCGGACGCTTCTACGCCTGGGGGTGGAGGAGGTGCGCCTCCTTTATCGTCGTTCGCGCCAGGAGATGCCGGCCCTCCCCGAAGAGGTGGTTGCGGCCGAGGAGGAGGGGGTCATCCTGGAGACGCTGGTTTCCCCCCGGCGTATCATCGGCCAAGAGGGGCGCGTCGTCGCCCTGGAGTGCCAGCGCATGGCCCTGGGCGAGCCCGATGAAAGCGGCCGGCCTCGTCCGATCCCCATCCCCGGAAGCGTGTTTTCCCTGGAGGTTGAGTGGGTGGTGCCGGCCGTCGGCCAGGAGGCCGATCTGGGGCCGCTGGCCGAACTCTGCGACGAGAGCGGCCGGCTGTGGGTGGATGAGGCCACCGGGCGTACCCGCCGGCCGGGCGTCTATGCCGCGGGCGACATCGTCCGGCCGGCCTCGGTGATCGAGGCCATCGGCGCGGGGAAAAGGGCGGCGCAGGCCATCTTGCGCTACCTGCGTGGGGAGGAGGAAGCGCCACCGGAAGAGGCGCGTCCGGTAGCCTGCTGGATGCCAGGAGAACTGGAGGAACGGGAACGCCAGGTCCGCCAGCATCCGGCCGTGCTTTCCCCCCGCCGGAGAAGGCGCGATTTTGCCGAGGTGGAACGTCCCTTTACCCCGGAGCAGGCGGTGGCCGAGGCCGGCCGCTGCCTGGCCTGCGGCCCCTGCTCCGAATGCCTTCGATGTGAAGCCGTCTGCCAACCTCGGGCCATCCACCACACCGCCCGCCCGCGCCGTTTGACCCTGGAAGCCGATGTCCTTATCCCCACCCCCTTGTCTGCCTCCCCCTCTCCCGTTTTGAGGAAGTGGTGGGAGGGGAAGGAGAGCAGGGGGAGCGCGGGGGAGGGCGTGGGCATTTTCTTCTGCCGCTGCGGGGAGGGGTTGACCGGCGTACTTCCGCTGGAGGAGTTGCAGTACCGGGCGGCAGCCCTGCCGGGGGTTGTCCGGGCGGAGCAGGTGCCCTTTGCTTGTCTGCCGGAGGGACGGACCTTGCTGCGTCAGGCGGCTTCCGACCTAGGCGGAGCCGTGCTGGCGGCCTGCTCCTGCTGTAACCTGGCTCAGATCTGTGCTGCCTGCACTACCCAGCGGGTGCGCTGCCGGGCCGGATTGGGGCCATGGGAGGATGATGAAGCCTCCTCTGTGCCGGCCTGGGAGTTTGTCAACCTCCGGGAACACTGCATCGGGCTCTATGGGGAGGTGGCGAGGGCAGAAGTGGCCTGGGAAATGGTAGCCGCGGCGGTGGCGCGGCTACGTGCCGGTCCGTCCGACCCCCTGCCGGCTCGGGTGAACGGGCGGCTCTGTCGGGCCTGTGGCACCTGCCAGATGCTCTGCCGGGCCGAGGCCATCCGTCTGGAAGAGGACGGGCAGGGACAGGTGCGTGCCGTGGTGCAGGAGGAGCGCTGCCGGGCCTGCGGCACTTGCGCAGCCCACTGCCCCACCGGGGCGGTGGCTTCTGGCCGCATCAGCGAGCGACAGATCGAGGCCACGCTGGAGGCCTTTCTTCCGGTCGGCTCGAACGATCGGGTGATTGTCTTTACCTGCAACTGGGGCGGGCACGGCGGGGCCGAGGCGGCCGGGATGGAGGGAAGGGTGATTCCACCCCGGGTTCGTTTCTTGCGCCTGCCCTGCCTGGGCCGGCTTTCTCCGGGCCTCCTGCTGCGTGTACTGGAACGGGGTGCTGCCGGCGTCCTCCTGCAGGGTTGCCCCGAGGGAGCATGTCACTACGATTTTGGCCGGGAAATGGCCGCCCAGGCTCTTTCCCAGGCCCGGGCGTTGGCCGAGGTTCTGGGGCTGGGTGCCGGGCGGCTGGCTTTGAGCGGGAGTACGCCGGGAGACGGGGAAGCCTTTGCCCGGGCGGTACAGGATTTCGCCGAGCAGGTATATGCAACGGGGGATAAAGTGTGGACACCCTGACGACGCTGATCGCCCGAACCTATGCCGCGGCCTGTCTGGAGTGTGGCAAGTGCACCGTCCTCTGTCCCCTGGTGCGCCACGACGAATCCTTTTCTCCGCGTCGTCTGGTGGAGGAACTGGTTCAGGGCCGGCCATCCGAGGCCTTGCATAACCCCCGGCTCTGGTTCTGCCTAACCTGTCGGGCTTGCCAGGAGCGATGTCCCCAGGGCGTGGATTACTGCGCCCTGATGCGCGGGGCGCGAATCCTGGCCCGCCAGGAAGGGGAGCGGGCCCCCTGCTCCCACGGCGGGCTTCTACAGACGGTTATGCGGTTGCAGGCGGATCCGGCCCATACGCCGCGACGGCTGGAGTGGCTTCCGGAGGGCTTGGAGATCTCTGCCAGGGGAGAAACGCTCTATTTCGTCGGCTGTCTACCCTACTTCCAGGTGATCTTTTCCGAACTGGGGCTCCCGGCTTTGGAGATTGCCCGGAGCGTGGTGCGACTGCTGAACGTTGCCGGCGAGCGGCCGCAGGTACGGGTTGAGGAGCGTTGCTGTGGCCACGACCTTCTCTGGGAGGGGGATGTGGAAAATTTCCGCCGGCTGGCGGAGCAAAACCGGGCGATGGTAGAAGGGAGCGGAGCCCGTCGCGTGGTTACAGCCTGCCCGGAGTGCGCCTATACCCTGGCGGTGGACTACCCGGCCCTGGGCTACGGACTCGGCGTGGAGGTCTTGCACCTTTCGCAGTGGCTGGTCCGGGCATTGGAGGAAGGCCGGTTGCATCTGCGATGGGAGGGACGCCGGTTGACCTATCAGGACCCTTGCCGGCTGAGCCGCTACCTAGGGGAAATAGAGGCCCCGCGCCGGGTGCTGGCGGCCCTGGGGGAGGTGGTGGAGATGGAGAGGAGCGGTCGGCTGTCCGCCTGTTGTGGCGGCTCCTGGATGGACTGCGGGGCGGTGAACCGGACCGTGCAGGTGGAGCGGCTTTCCCAGGCTGGCCGGAGCGGGGCCGATCTTCTGGTTACGGCCTGCGTCAAGTGTCAGGTCCATTTTCGCTGCGCCCAGAAGACGGCCGGACTAGGTGAGGAAGAGCGGATCGAGATACAGGACCTGGCCTTCCTGGCGGCCCAGGGGCTTGTAGCATAAATGCGGGTTCACTCACCACGTTAGCACTCCGGGCCGCCGGCATTCCGACAGCAAGCAACGGGGGCTTTTGCGCAGACCTACCTGCCACGGTAGGCAGGGGTGATAGGGAGATAGACGGGCATCCCTCTCCCGATCCAAAGTAGTGGTCGCATTTTTCGAGCCTGCATGGGCGGTGCCGCCGGCCCTTGTTCCCCTCGTGGGTCATGGCTGGCGAACTATATGGCTGGCGAGCCGTTTTGACCGACGATCTGGGTAAAAAGTCGTTCAGTTGGGGGCACACCGGGCACGGTCCTCTCTATTGAAATCCGTGTGGCAAAAGGCACATCCGGCCGGGGAATGTGGCAGGACCGGCGCACAATTTCCGGCTTGCCGTTGCATCGGGTCCGTGAAGCCCGATAAAATCGCCGGCCGAGGGGACAACCTTGTGGGGAAATGGGGTAGGCAAAGGCTTTGCCCTCGCCTACCCAGGGATTTTTCAGGGGAAGCCAAACTGGAAACACCCCTGAACGGCCCTTGACGTCATCTGCCGGGAGCGCAAGGATGTGTGTCCCAACCGAAGCCAAACTGGAAACAGCCCTGGACTGCCCTTGACGGGCCGGCGGATTGGGGGTACAATGCGCTTGTATTCAAGCCCCCAGGAGGGGCCTGCAAGGAGGCAATTGGCATGATCATCGGCGAACAGAAACCGCTGGAAGAGATTCGCAGCCTGATCGCCGGATATAAAAAGGTCCTGGTGTTGGGCTGTGGTACCTGTGTAACCGTCTGCTTTGCCGGCGGCGAAAAAGAAGTCGGCATCCTCGCTTCCGCCCTGCGGATGGCCGAACGGCTGGCCGGTAACGACCCCGAAATCGTCGAGGCGACCGTGCAACGCCAGTGCGAGTGGGAATACCTGGACCAGGTCGCCGAACAGATTCGCCAGGCCGATGTCGTCCTCTCCCTGGCCTGCGGCATCGGCGTGCAGGCTGTGGCCCAGCGTTTTCCCGACGTCTGGGTTGTCCCCGGCCTCAACACCACCTTCCTGGGCCTCCCGGAGAAGGAGGGCTTCTGGGTGGAACGCTGCCAGGCCTGCGGAAACTGCCTCCTGGCCACCACCGGCGGCATCTGCCCGATCGCCCGCTGCTCGAAAAGCCTCCTGAACGGCCCCTGCGGCGGCTCCCAACGGGGAAAATGCGAAGTCAACCCGGAGATCGAGTGCGTTTGGCAACTGATCTACGACCGCCTGGCCCGTCTGGGCAAACTGGACCTGATCCTGGCCATCGCTCCGCCCAAGGACTGGTCTACCTCCCGCGACGGCGGTCCCCGGCGCATCGACCGGCCGGACCTGCGGTTGGAGGAGGCATAGCCCGGGCCAGGCAGGAGTGTGCTATGCCGCTTCCCCAAGACAAGAAGGAGCCAATATACGGCATCTTTGAATCCTTCCTCCAGAATCAGGTTCGCGCCATCCAGCGCTTGCGCATCGAGGATCTGAACATTAACCCTTTCCTGATGCGCCTCCGGCTTCCAGGAGATCTTCGCTCTCGCCGACCAGGCAGGTGCGAACTTTCGTGGCCCGGGCGGACAGACCCTTTCCCGGATATGGGAAAGCAAAATCAACGATTTCTGCGCCGAGTTCCGACAACAATATGGGGATAGCGGTCATACGATGTGGGAACAACTCCTGGAACGGAACTCCTGAGGATGCGATGGCCTTTATCGAGAAAGACCTCCCGGCGGTGGTCACAGATCCGCCTTACTTCGTTCAGGACTCGGAACTCGCCGACTTTTTCTATGTCTGGTTGCGGCTCGGCCTCAAGGATACTTACCCGTGGTTCGCTCCGCCCTCGTCGGCCCGGCCCGAGGAGATCGTCAAGAACGACAAACTGGGCAAGACGACCGATTTCTTCAGCCGGGGATTGCGCCGGGTGTTTTCCGAGTGCCGGCGGGTGCTTAAGGATGACGGGTTGCTCATCTTCACGTTCCACCATCACCGGATATGGGCCTGGCAGGAGATCGCGCATCTTTTGCTGGAAACCGGGTTCTATATCTCTGCCACGCCCATCGTTCGGTCCGAAGGAAGGAGCGGATTTCACTCCGGTGAGGGAAACATCCGCTACGGCGCGGTGCTGGTCTGCCGAAAGAAGGTAGAAGGGCGAGGGGGAGGACAAATGGAGGGAGACCTGAAGGAGCGTATCCTCGGCGACGCGGTCTACTGGGTGAAGCGCACGCTGGATGCGGGGATGGCGGTGAGCGATGTGGATGTCTGCCATCGTGATGGCCCAAACGATTGAATGGTATAGCCGGTCGGCCGGCCTCCATTTCATCATGGAATCGCGGGAAAGGTCCGAACCGGGCGGGCGGGTTCTGCCCCCGTTGGTAAAAGGAGAAGAGCGACGATGAAAGCAGGTAGCCATCTGGAAAAGGTCCTGTGCGCCGGCCACTTTGCCGTCACCGGGGAATTGGGGCCGCCGCAGAGCGCCGATGGCGAGGTGATCCTCCGTAAGGCCCGAGTGCTCAAAGGCTATGTGGATGCCGTCAACATCACCGATAACCAGACGGCGGTGGTGCGCATGTCCTCCATCGCCTCGGCGGTGCTGGTGCTCAGGGAGGGGCTGGAACCGGTCATCCAGATGACCTGCCGCGATCGCAATCGCATCGCCATGCAAAGCGACCTCTTGGGGGCCTATGCCCTGGGCATCCGCAACCTGCTCTGCCTGACCGGAGACCACCAGTCCTTTGGCAACCACCCCACCAGCAAGAACGTTTTCGACCTGGACTCGATCCAGTTTTTGCAGATGGTGGCCGGCCTGCGCGACGAGAAGCGCTTCCTCTGCGGGGAAGTGCTCAAGGGGCAGGAGCCGCGCTTCTTCATCGGGGCGGCGGCCAACCCCTTTGCCGATCCGTTCGATTTCCGCCCCTACCGCCTGGCCAAGAAGGTGGCCGCCGGGGCCGACTTTATCCAGACCCAGCTCATCTACAACGTACCTCGTTTCGCCGAATACATGGAACGGGTGCGTCGGCTCGGCCTGCACGAGAAGGTCTACATCCTAGCCGGAGTCGGGCCGATCAAGACGGCGGGTGCCGCCCGCTATATGCGCGACAAGGTTCCGGGGATGGATGTGCCCGACGAGATCGTTGAGCGCATGGAGCGGGCCGTCGCCGACATCCCGAAGGAGGACAAAAAGGCCCGCGCCGAAGCATGGAAGCGCGAGGGCATCCAGATCTGTGTGGATATTATCCGGCAGGTGCGTCAGATCGAGGGGGTAGCCGGCATCCACGTTATGGCCATCGAGTGGGAAGAGGCCGTCCCGGAAATCGTCCGGGCGGCCGGCCTCTACCCTCGACCGACGGTGGAATGATAGGGGTACGGCACCGCTGTGCCCCTGCCTGAGCATGAGGAGATGAAGATGCCCCGTACTGTCGATCTCCAGACCTTGCCCCTGGCCCAGATCATCCAGGAGCGCTGCGGCGAGAACGTCTACCTTTGTTACCAGTGCAAAAAGTGTACCGCCGGTTGCCCGGTGGTCGAATTTATGGACCTCGCTCCCAACCAGTTGCTTCGGGCCATCCAGTTGGGACTGAACGAACGGGTGCTCCACTCGCGTACCATCTGGATCTGCGCCAACTGCCAGACCTGTGTGACCCGCTGTCCTCATGCCATTGACCTGCCCAGGGCGATGGATGTGATCAAGCAGGTGGCCGTGGAACAGGGCATCCGTCTGCCTATCGCTTCCATCCCCATCTTCAATCAGGCTGCCCTGCGGGGGATACAGATGTTCGGGCGGATGTACGAACTGGGTCTCCTGGGCGAACTCAAGACCCGTACCCTCCTTCAGGGAGCGGTGGATTTCGGGCAATTGCTCAAGGACCTGCGGATGGGCGTCCGCCTCTTCCTGAACCGCAAGATCAAGATCCTCCCGGAGCGCGGGCGCATTCCCAGAAAACTGGAACAGGTGCAACGCAGGGCCACACCGGCGGCGGTGGCCTACTATCCCGGTTGTTCCCTCCACTCCACGGCCCGGGAGTATGACCTTTCCACCCGTGCCGTCTGTGAGCGGATCGGCCTGAAACTGGAGGAGCCGGAAGGGTGGACCTGTTGCGGCACGACGCCGGCCCACGCCGTTTCCCATCGGCTAGCCACCCTCCTGCCGATGGAGAACCTGGCCTATATCGAACGGCTGGGCTATGACGAAGTGACCGTCCCCTGCGCGGCCTGTTACTCCCGGTTCAAATTCGCCCTATACGATATGGCACGCTACCCCGAACTGCGGGAAGAGGTCATGGGGCAACTGGGCTACCGGTATCAGAACCGGGTGCGCGTCCGGCACATCGTGGAGACGATGCTTGAGCGCGTCGGCACAGAGGCCATTGCCTCCCGCGTCGTCCGGCCGCTTTCCGGCCTCAAGGTCGTCTGTTACTACGGCTGCCTCATTACCCGCCCGCGGACGATCACCGGGGCCGAGCACCACGAGTACCCCGTGGAACTGGACCGCCTGATGGCTGCCCTGGGGGCCGAGGTGCTGGACTGGAACTATAAGACAGACTGTTGTGGCAACAACCTGACCCTGACCGAGACGCCGGTCGCGCTGAAGATGACCCACCGCATTCTGCACGACGCCAAGGCGGTGGGGGCGGACGCCGTGGTGGTGGCCTGTCCCCTCTGTCAGATCAACCTGGATGCCCGTCAGGAGCAGATCGCTGCCGATTTTCACGAGGAACTGGGCCTGCCGGTCTTTTACTACACGCAACTGATGGGCCTGGCGCTGGGAGTGGAGACCAGGGCGCTCCATCTGGATACCCTCTTTGTGGCCCCCCGGCCGCTTTTACGGCAGAAAGGACTGCTGGAGTAGCCGGATTCGGTGCGCAATGCGAGGGTCCGCGCGGGTGTGGGACAAGAGCCGAGGGGACGCGGCGTCGCCGCGTTCTCCCGGCTCTTTTCTTTTCGAAGCACCGCTATACTTCCTTCTCCTGCTGATGCTCCTTCTTGGCCTGGCCGCATACCAGGTTCCGGTCGTTTTTCACTTGGAAGTAGGCGGCCCTCACGATGCCCCCTACCTGAGTTCCTTCCACGAACCGGAGCAGGTGGCCTTTGCAGGGATAGACTACCGCTGGACGCGGGACCGGGCAGGGATGCGTTTCCCCGGCTTAGGCCGGCAGCCGCTTGAGGTACGTCTGCGGATGTACTCCCCACGTCCGGCCGGCCTCTGGCTGGGAGAGACACCCCTTTTCTCCTCTACGGTGAGCCCCCACTGGCAGGTCTACCGCCTTCTTCTCCCACCGGAAGCCTTGCCGGCCGGCGACCTCATCCTGGAATTCCGTACCCCGACCTTTCGTCCCCCGGGCGAAGGGCGCGAATTGGGCCTGGCCGTGGACTGGGTCGAGGTGCGCTCCATCGGGGCGGGCCTGACCGAACCGGCCTGGGGACAGGTGGGCGCCATCCTGGGAAGTCTCTTCCTGGCCTACCTCCTCCTGCGCCGTTGGCGGTTGGGCCGCCGGTGGAGTACCCGCCTTCTCCTCCTCGGGAGCATTCTTCTGGGCTACCTCTTGGGCTGGCATCGTCTTGGCCTGACCCTCTTTACCATCCCGCCGGTGTTGCTTCTGGCTGCCGGCCTCCTCCTCACCGTTCTCTTGCTGCCCCGGTTGGAAAGGTCCTGTCTTCCGGTCCGACAGGTCCGGCTGCTCTGGGCCGTCCTCCTCCTGGGCTTTTTTCTGCGGCTGGGTGGGATGCTTTATCCCCAGTTCCGTTCCAGCGACCTCCTCTTTCACGTTCACCGGGCCGAATGGTCCTGGGGTGGGAAACTTTTCTTCACCGCCGACCTGCCCGATGTGAACCTGCCGGCCCCCTATCCTCCCGGGCTGTACATCGCCATGGCCCCGGCCGCGCTTTTCTCGGCCGACTTCCCGCTGGTGATGGAGACGGTCGGAGCGGCGCTGGACGCCCTGGCCGGCCTGTTCCTCTACGTCCTGGCCCGCCGGCTGACCGACCGCAGCGATGCGGCCTTTTTCGCCCTTCTTCTGGCGGAGGCGGCTCCGGTAACGTTTTTGATCTTTTCCTGGGGGAACTATACGAACATGTTCAGCCGGGTAACCCTGTTGGGGGCGTTGACCCTGCTGGCCGCCGGCCGTCGGCCCTGGCGGATAGGGGAGTGGCTGCTGCTGGCCGGTGCTTTCCTCCTTACCCTGCTCGGCCACTTTGCCGACAGCCTCCTCCTGGTCACCTTTGTCCTGACCGCCGTCGTTCTGGGCGTGCTGACGGCGGATGGACGGCGGCGGGGCATCCCGGTTCTGGGGGCACTGGCGCTGGCCGGCGTAGTGGCTCTGGTGCTTTACTACAGCGCCCCACCGGTCGGGGAGGCCCTTCTCGGGGGACTCCGGAGGCTCGGGCAGGGAGAAGGGCGGCCGGACGTCTTTCTCAACCCGTGGCCGCAGTTTCTCTCGTTCGTCCAGCCTCTGCCGGTCCTGCTGGCGTTGCCGGGCCTGGCCCGGCTTGGGCGGTCCGGGCGGGGCTGGACAATGGCCGTGCTGGGGGCAGCGGGTCTTTCGGCCCTGCTCTTCGGCCTGGGGCAGGCCTGGTTCGGCTTTTCCTCCCGATATAGCCTCTTTATCCTGCCGGTGCTTGCGCTGGGGGCGGGGGCAATGCTGGCCGGGTTGCGGGGTAAAGGGATGGCCGGCCGGCTGACAACATTTCTTCTGCTGGCCCTGGTCCTCTGGAACGGTCTGTGGTGCTGGGGATGGACCATCGCTTTCGGGCAGCGTTAAGGGATGCCCGATCGGACAGCGTAAGCCCGTTTTCCTCGGGTCAACCACCGCGTGGGCGAAGGCGTTGCCTTCGCCTACCAGGAGAGAACGTCCAACCCCAGGGAACGGGGGAGGTCGTCCTCGAACTGCCGCGACACCGGCAGAACGCCGTCCCCGCGGGAGGGCGGCCGGCGCACGACATCCCCCCGGGGGGGATTTGGCCACTATCCGGGCTCGGGCAAAACACCGCCGAGTTCTTGACAGAAGCACGCCCCCGTGATATACTTTATAGAACAAAATAATTCAGCCGAAAATATCGGCCGTTCGGAGGTTCCGGCTGCGCAAAAGCAGGGGGAAACGTTATGGAAACACCGGAACAGGAACTGGAGGAGATGGCCGCCCTGGTTCCTCGTCTCGTCGGAGCGTTCCAGCGGAACTTTTCTCGGGAACTGGCCCGTTTCGGATTGACTTTCCCCCAGTTTATCGCCATGAACGTTCTGGAGCGCTTTGAAGGGCCCTGCCGGATGGGCCCGCTGGCCGATGCTACCCTGCGGAGTGCCGCCTCGATGACCGGGATCGTGGACCGTTTGCTGGAGCGGGGACTGGTCACAAGAGAGCGACATCCGGGAGACCGCCGTTCTGTGCTGGTACAATTGACAGGGCAGGGACGGGCTCTTTTGGAGGAGGTACGGGAAGCCCGCCAGCAAGCCGTTCGTCGCCTGCTGGAGAGCCTCCCGGATGCCGAACGCCGGCATCTACGAAAGATCATCGGCATGTTGATTGCGGTTCTGGAAGAGGATCGGGAAGCCGAAGTCGAGAAGTGAGGATACCATAGCCTTAGTGGGCGGGGAGGGATTCGAACCCTCACGCCTTTCGGCCCATGCTCCTAAGGCATGTGTGTCTGCCGTTCCACCACCCGCCCACCGAATTATGATAGCACAGGGCACCTGGCCGCGCAACTTTTCGGGTCGGCGGATACATATCCGTGGTGGAGCCTACCTGTTGGGCAGCCACTGCGGATGGAGCCGGTCGGAGGGGTCATCCGGCCTATGACCGGCCGGCTGCGGCCCGCGAACGTCCCACATAAAAGCCTAAAGCTACAGCCAAGGCGGTGAAGAGGAGGCCCGAAGCCATAGAGAGGGAAACAGCCTCCAGGACGTTCTGGTTGACCAGCACCCACTGCTCCAGTTTCGCCAGCCAGTCCAGTGCCAGGGTGTCGAAGGAGCCGAATTGCGACGGGCCATGTGCCAGGAGCAGGGAAAGGTAAGCCCAGCAGACCCCGACCAGCAGGCTGAGAACGGGCAACCAGAGTGTCCAGGGGAGAAATCCTTCTAGAGGGGCCGGAGACGGAAGGCGCTCCAGAACTCCCTGGGTGACCGTGGCCGGAGCCTTCTCCAGCGGAAGTTGGCGTAGCGCTGCATCTACTTCGTTCAGGCGGGAAAGGAAGGTGCGACAGGCCGGACAATCCTCCAGGTGGCGGGCCAGCGGTCCTACGCCCAGGGTCAGCCCTCCCTCCAGGGTTTCTTCCAGGATGATCTGCCGCGCTTTTTCACAATGCATCGTTATCCTCTCGGAGAAGGGCCTCGGCCAGCGCCTGTCGGGCACGAAAGAGGTGGGTCTTTACCGTACCCACGGGTATGCCCAGCACCTGGGCGATCTCTGCGCAGGAAAGTTCTTCCTGGTAAAACAGGTTCAACACCAGACGGTAGGGAAGCGGCATCCGCTCCACCTGCTCCCGGATGAACGTTCGCCGTTCCTCTTTCCAAGCCGATACGGCCAGGTCCTCCCCCGATGTCAGTTGCGGGGGACGGATACCGTCCAGACTGACCGTTTCCCCTTCGCGCCGCCTTTGGCGCAGACGGTTCAGGCCGTGGTTGACTACAATGCGGTACAGCCAGGTACGGAAGCGGGCCTCGCCGCGAAAGAAGGGCAGGCCCTGCCAAACATGGAGGAAAACCTCCTGTGTCAAGTCTGCTGCCTCCTCCGGGTCGCGTAATATCCGCCGGGCCAGCGTATAGACATAATCTTGTTGTTCGGCCACCAGTTGGGCAAAGGCTGCATCGTCCCCCTGCCGGCAACGTTCCAGAAGGGCATGTTCGGGCTCCTTCATCGGTGGCTCCATCGCTCATCCGTCCTCCTCCGTCGTCCTTTCCTCTGTCGGCGGAGACTTTTTTCGCCTTTCGCCGCCGACAAAGTAGATCAGGACCATACCCAGACCGACAAAGAGGGGGATCAATCCACCCAGCAGCCAGGGGCCGGTGCCCAAAGTGGCCAGACCTAAAAAGAGGGCCAGGCCGACCATCGTCGTGATCAGCCCGGCCCAGAGGATTCCCCGGGGCGTGCGGTGCTCCAGTCGTTCCAGGAACGATTCCTCCGCCAGGGGGATGCCGAGTTGTGCCAGGTGGACACGCTCACGGTAGTGGATATACCGGATGACGGCCAGGAAGGTCAGGAGAACCGTTGCCAGGAAACAGGGACTCAGAAGAATGACCGCACGCAACAGGTCCATTGCCTTACCTCCTCACCTGGGCAAGATTCTCATCCGGCTTCATTTTACGCAAAGCCCCCCGTCTGTCAAGGGGAAGCCCGACGGGTCCGCCGTGGCTTCCAGGCCTCCGCCAGCCTCTGCCAGAAGTTTGGCCCTGCTGGGGTCAGGAAGCCGGCCTCGCGGAACCAGCGGAGCGTGTCTGCCACCGTCTCGGGGATGGGACGTGGTGTGTATCCCAGTTCGCGGCTGGCCTTCTCGTGGCTGATGCAACAGTTGCTGACCAGGATGCTCACCGACTCCTCGGTAAAGGCCGGCCGACTCCCGCTCAGTCGGGCATAGAGGGAGGTCCATCGGGCCACCCGCCGGGCCCAACTTGCCGGCAGGCCTAGCCGGGGTGCCTGCACCCCGCTGCATTCCTCCAGGTAGGACATCAACTGACGTACCGTGACCGCCTCGCCGGAAAGGATGTAACTTTCCCCCCGTTGCCCCCGTTCGACCGCGGCGATCAGCCCCCAGGCCACATCCCGCACGTCCACAAAGTCATAGGCGCCGTGGACGTAAAGCGGCATCTTCCGCCGGGCCACCTTCAGGAAGAGCCGGCCCATCTCCGAGGGCTGGAAATCGTAAGGACCGATGATGCCGGTGGGGCAGACGATCACCGCGTCCAGTCCCCGTTCCACGCCGGCCAGCACCTCCAGGGCCGCCCTGGCCTTGGAACGGCCGTACTCGGTCGGAATACGCTCCGGGTCAAAGGGCTGTCGCTCGTCGATCATCGTGCCATGGGGCGGCTCGACCATGGCATGGATGGAGGCGGTGTAGACCAGCCGCTGCACATTGCAGCGCAACGCCGCCTCCACCACGTTGCGCGTGCCCAGGACGTTGACCTGGTGCAGGAGCGTTTCCCGGCCGGGGGCAATCGTAATCAGGCCGGCCAGATGGTAGACGGTGTCGGCTCCGCGAAAGGCCCAGAGGAGCGCCCCCAGGTCGCGCACATCGCCCAACGTCACCTCCACCGGCAGGCCGGCGATGGGTCGGGTGTCATCTCCGGGCAGGACCAGGGCGCGCACGCGCTCTCCCCGGGCCAGAAGGGCCCGCACCAGGTTGTTTCCCAGATGTCCGGTCGCTCCGGTAACGACGGTCTGCATCGCTTTCTTCCTCCTCTCAGGTCAACGTTCGATGCCCAGCGGAATCGGTTTTACCGCTCCCGGGCTCGGCCGGTGTCCTTCGGCCGGAGAGGGGGCTGGCCGGTAACGCAGGGCTTCTCTGCCCAGACGTCGGTAGACCAGATTGGTGGGGAAAAAGCCGATCACCCCCTTGCCCAGATAGGAACGGGCGCGGAGCAGGCGTCGGACGATGGCCGGGTAACTGTACAGGCGGCGCACCAGCCGGTTATAGCCTTCCTGGAGTTCCTCGGGGCGCATCCGTGCCGGATAAAAAGTCACCCGGGTGGCATCGTAGTGACTCCAGTCGAAATCCCAGATGCGGCCTTCTTCCAGCAACCGTTCCCGAAGTGCCGTGCCGGGGAAGGGGGTGAGGATGGTCACCTGAGGGATGGCGATCCGGGTCCGTTCGATGAAATCGGCCGTGCGGGCGAAAACCGAGGCATCATCGTGGTCGAAGCCGACGACGAAGCAACCGATGATGGCGATTCCCCGACGATGGATGCGGGTGATGGCCTCCTCGTAGTCAAGAATCTGGTTGACCCGTTTGTTAGCCTCGGCCAGGCCCTCTGGAGAAAGCGATTCGAAGCCGATCAGGAGGGCCCGGCAGCCGCTGCGTGCCGCCAGGTCCAGGAGTTCCTCGTCATAGGCGATGGTCAACGAGGCCTGGCCGATCCAGGTCATGCGTTCGGGGATAAGGGTCTGGAAAAGTTCGCGGGCATAATCAGGCCGGCCGACGATGTTATTGTCGGTGATAAAGACGGCCGAGAAGCGCCGGTCCAGGGTGCGGATCTCGGCCACGACCTCTTCGATCGGCCGATAGCGCATCTGCCGGCCGAAGAAAGCCGTGGTCGAACAGAAGGTACAGTTAAAGGGGCATCCCCGGGAGGCCTCCATCTTGGGCACGGGGAAGTAACGGCGGCTGTCCAGGAGGTCCCAGCGGGGCATCGGCAGGCCGCGCAGGTTGGGCTTTTCGCCCCAGTAGAAGCGTTGCCAGGAGCCCCGTTCCACATCCCGCACGACCTGGGACCAAACCCCTTCGGCCTCGCCCAGTACAACGATATCGGCGTGCTGTGCCGCCTCGTCGGGGAGTAAGGTGGGGTGGACTCCACCCAGGACGACCGGGATACCCCGGGCTCGGAAGGCATCGGCGATGGCGTAGGCGCGGGGGGCATTGGGAGTGAGGGCGGTGATGCCCACCAGGTCGGCCGGCTGTTCCAGGTCCAGGGGGGCCACGTTCTCGTCCAGGATGGCGACCTCGACATCCGGCGGTGTGAGCGCGGCCACGGCCGGAAGGGTCAGACTGCTCATATAGACCCGCCCGAAGAGGCGCACGTTGGAAGGATGGGCCGGTTGGATCAACAGAATTTTCACGCAAGCACCTCCTTGAGTTCTCTTTTGTTGATTTCTTGGACACAGAAGTGTAGGGAACGGTTTCACATCGGACTGGTTCGCCATCTACTTGCGAACCGTGAAAACCTTCGGGTATAATAGGCCCATCGTCAAAAGGTTGCCTTCAGGAGGTTCCGGTGGATTGGAACGAAGTGAATACGGCCCTGGAGCGCCACATCCGGCCGGCCACCTTTCCCCTGGCCCTTCGAATGCTTCCGGTGGGGGAAGAGGCTCCTGAGAAGGCCCGCCGGCCCTGGCGCGACTTGGGCGTCCGAATGGCTACATGCCAGGTCTGGAACACGGCCCGCCGTTACGGCTGGACGCTGGCCGCCGGCCTGGAGGACCTGAGTTGCCCGCCGGGCAAGGTCGTGCTGGGGCTGGCTCCGGCCCTGCCCTATTACCTGGAGGGAAACCTCTGCGCCGGCATGTACACCGCCAGCGCGGAAGCGGGTGCCCGGACGGAGGCGGCCACTCCCCGTCTGGAATATGGCCGCTACGGTATGCTGCTTGTGGCTCCGCTGGCCCGGGTGGCCTTCGAGCCCGAGGTCATCCTCCTTTACGGCAACCCGGCCCAGATCCTCCGCCTGGTCATCGCCGCCCTCTACCGGCAGGGCGGCCGGCTGGAATCTTCTTTCAGCGGCCGGCTGGACTGCGCCGACATCCTGGTGGATACCCCTCGTCGGGGCCACCCCCAGGTCATCCTGCCCTGCTACGGCGACCGCATCTTCGGCCAGACCCAGGATGAGGAACTCGCCTTTACCCTGCCGCCGACCGCCCTGCCGGACCTCCTGGAAGGGCTGGAAGGCACCCATCGCGGCGGCATCCGCTATCCTATCCCCTCTTTCCTGCGCTATACCGGGCAGTATCCGGCCACTTACGAACACCTGGAAGAACTGTGGAGGAAGGAGTAAAGGGCGGATGGATGCGCTCCTGGTCTGGTGGCTGCTCCTCGAACTTCTGGGCCTCTTGGCCTTGCCGCTGACCCTCTTTCTCTTCCGCAACCTGCCGGATCGGGGCTACCCTTTCGCCCGCCTGGTGGGAATTCTCTTCCCCTCTTTCCTGGCCTGGTTCCTGGGGATGTGGCAACTGGCCGGTTATGGGCCGGCCCTGCTTTCCTTTTGTCTGGCTTTTCTATCCGTGCTCTCTGCCTGGCTTCTCTGGAAAGAGCGCGGCATTCTCCGATTCCTTCGGGAACGGTGGCGCCATGCGCTGACCATAGAGATCTTCTTCGCCCTGGCCCTGTTGGGCGGTGCTCTCCTGCGCATCTACGGAGGGTGGGGAGGGCCGGCCATCAACCACACCGAGCAGCCCAGCGACTTTGCCCTGCTGAACGGCATCCTCCAGAGCCGGACCCTCCCGCCGCAGGACCCCTGGCTGGCCGGCTACAGCATCAACTACTATTACTTCGGCTACTTCCTGGCCGCCTCGCTCACCCTTCTCTCCGGCTTGCCCTCTTCGATCACCTTCAACCTCCATCTGGCCCTGCTCTGTGCTCTGACGGCTACCGGGTGTTTCAGCCTGGGGTATAACTTGACCCTGGGCGTGGTTCCCGACCGGCGGAGGGCTCTGGCCGTGGGGGCTTTGGCCGTTCTCTTGACCCTTTTTGCCGGAAACCAGGTAGGAGCCCTGCAAGTGCTGACCGGCAGCAATCAGGCCACATCGCTCCAGGCCGGCGAGGTCTGGACCGTCCTTCGGGCCCGGCTATCCGGCGAATCGGGGCCCGTCGCGCTGGGGAAACGGGTCCATTTCCTCGGAAGCGACTTTGGTGGCGGCTTTGAGGAAGTTCGGCCGACGCCGGGGAGACAGATCGCGGATTTCGACTGGTGGTGGCCCTCCCGCGCGCTCTGGGACGAACTGCCTAACGCGGCCGGCCGCGCCCGTATCCAGGACCAGGGCGTAACCGGGGCCGCCCTGCTCAACTGGCGGGCCTTTGTCGGGCCGGAGGAGGCGGCCCGTTCCTATGCCATCACCGAGTTCCCCTTTTTCAGTTTCTACCTGGGCGATATGCACCCCCATGTCATGGCCCTGCCGCTGGGCCTGCTGGCCCTTTCGCTGGTCCTCAACGTCCTCTTCTCTCCGGAGCGCGGCCGGCCGGGGTTGGCCTCAGGACGTGGGGGCTGGTTCCTTCTGGCCCTGAACGCGATTTTCCTGGGAAGCCTCTATGTGACCAACAGTTGGGACTTTCCAACCTACCTGCTCCTTTATCTGGTTGCCTGGTACTGGCGCTGGCGGAAAGACCTCGTTGGCCCCTGGACGACGCGGGATTCCTTCGCCCTCCTCCGGGACCTGGGAAGCCTGGTGGCCCTCTCCATCTTCTTCTACCTGCCCTTTTACCTCACTTTTCGTTCCTTTGCGGGCGGGCGGGCCATCCCGGTTGAGATTGCCCAGGCCCCTATCGTGGAAAGGATCGTCAGCCTCCCTATCGTTTCTCGGTTCCTCCAGACGGTGGGGCCGGTGCTCTGGGACAAGACTTCCCTGTATACCCTAGGGGTCATCTTCGGCCTGTTCCTCTACCCGGCTCTCTCCTGGCTGGTTGCCAGGGCTTTCCGAGAGCGAGTTCGGTGGGGGGTATGTTACTGGGCCGGATTGGCTCTGGCCCTGGCCGTGGTCGCCGCCGTGTCGGCCGTGCTGCTGGACCCGGCCCGCCCGTTCCTCTTCGTCCTGGTCTACCTGAGCCTGGTGCCGGCCTTCATCTTCCTCTACCCGCTCCTTGCGCGCCTCACGGCCCTGGGGCTGAGCCGCTGGGGAACCCGGTGGGATGGGGTTTTTCTGTACCTTTCCCTGGCGGTGTCCATCGGGCTGGCCGTTCAGCTGCACTTTCACTTGCTCCTCCTTTTGCCGCTCATCGCGCTGGGCTGGCGGCTCTTGCGGAACAGCCGGCCGGCCGAAGCGATGGCCCTCCTCATGCTCCTGCTGGCCCTGGTGCTCCTCCTGGGATGTGAAATTTTCTACATCCGTGACGTTTTCGACAATCGGATGAACACCGTCTTCAAGTTCTACTACCAGGTCTGGGTGCTTCTGGCCGTTATGGGCGCTTGGGCGGCCGGTGAGGTTCTGCGCGTCTATCTCCGCCACCCCCTGCCGGCCGCCCTCTGGGCGATTCCGTTCCTCCTGCTCCTTGCGGGCGCGTTGGTCTATCCGGCCCTGACCCTGCGGCAATCCGTTTCCGAAGTGCGGGAGTGGAATCTGGACGGCCTGACCTACATGGCCCGCCTCTATCCGGGGGACTATGCCGGCATCCGCTGGCTGGCCGAAAACGCCGCGCCCGACGCCGTCGTTCTGGAGGCGGTGGTGGATGCACAGGGCGGCTCTGAGTGGGGCTATACCGGGCGCGTCTCCGCCGCCACCGGACGGCCTACCCTCCTGGCCTGGAAGGGGCATGAGGATCAGTGGCGCTGGGGTGATCCCGAAGCCTACGCTTCCCTGGGGGTACGCTTTGCCGATGCTCAGCGCCTCTACGAGACCACCGACCTTGCTGAAGCCCGCCGCCTGTTGGAGCAGTACGGCGTGGATTACGTCTTTATCGGTTCCGTGGAGGCCCATTACCCGGCCGAGGGCCTGGCCAAATTTGCCCAACTGGGCCGTCTGGCCTTTGAGGCACCAGGCATCCAAATTTATCGTATTGGAAAGTAGGGGCGTTGCTCCGATGCCTTGAACGGAGGTTGTCTTGTTGGAAACGAGCGATGTCACAGTGTGGTTGCGCGAGGCCGTGTCCGACTTTTTCGCGGTGGAGGCGATCCTACTGGACGCCGAGCGGGCCGGCCTGGTACGTCTGTACGGCCGGTTCTTGGGAGATCCGGCCGATGCCTATCCGCTTGTCCAGGCGAGGATGAAACCTCTGGCCTATACCCCGCTTTTCCGGGAGGAAAAAGGACGCCACCTGATCCTTGCCCTGCCCGGCCGGCCGCCTTCTTCCCGTCCCAACCCGAAGGTGGCAGGTATCCTCCTGGCCCTCACCGTCCTCTCCACCCTCTTTGCCGGGATGGAGTACGACCCGGACCGGCCCTTCCTCCTGAACCTGCTCTCCGGGGTTCCCTTCGCGGCGACCCTTCTGGCCATTCTCCTGGCCCATGAGATGGGGCATTACCTGGTGGCGCAGCGTCTGGGGATTCCCACAACGTTGCCCTACTTCATCCCTATGCCCCTGAGTTTTCTAGGGACGATGGGTGCCTTTATCCAAATGAAGGCCCCCCCGCAGAACCGCCGCCACCTTCTGGCGGTGGGGTTGGCCGGCCCACTGGCCGGCTTGCTCGTGGCCGTCCCTCTTCTTATGCTGGGACTCTCCGCCGCCCCTATCGAGCCGTCGCCGGTGGGCCGACCTTACATCCTGGAGGGCAACTCCCTCCTTTATGCCTTGCTCAAGGTGGCTGTCTTGGGTCGCTTCGTCCCGGACTGCTCGCCGGGGGCGAGGGAGACGTTTCCCGAAATCGTGCGGACGGCGCTATACGGTTGCCCCTACGGTCGGGGCTGGGACGTAATGCTGGGTCCGGTGGCCTTTGCCGCCTGGGCCGGCCTGCTGGTCACGGGGTTGAACCTCATCCCGGCCGGGACCCTGGACGGGGGGCATGTGGCCTATGCCCTGCTGGGGAAGCGGGCCCGCTACCTCACCTGGGGGCTCATCGCTGCCCTGCTGCTTCTGGGCATTCTGTGGAACGGCTGGTTCATCTGGGCCGCGCTCATTTTTCTCCTGGGCCGACGGCCGGCCGTCCCCCTGGACGATGTCACCCAGCTGAAGCCATCCCAGGTGGCCGCGGGCATTTTTGTCCTTGTCCTCTTCCTGCTGACCTTTACGCCGATCCCGTTGCTTCTTATCGCCCCGTAACCTCAGGCTAACTGCTCCGGGGCGATATAATCGCCGTAACGCTCCCGCGCTTCCCAAAGACGCCGGCGTTGCTCTTCCAGAAGCCGGAAGACGACTTCGGGGGTGTCCGTGATCTCTGTCCGATAGATGCGCTCGATGCGCTCTACCTTGGCCAGGTTCTCCGGCACTCGGACCGTGAACTGGGAACGATAGGCTTCGCAGGTGTAATCCTTGCCCAATACCTCCCGGAAGAGCCGGCGCAGGTCCTCATAGCGAGGAATCCAGCCGGTCGGCGTGCGGATGGCTCCGACCTCCCCATGGACGCGTTGCTCCATCCACTTGTACCAGACCCGCTTATCGGCCCTTTCGTTGAGCCATTCTCCTGTCTGCCGGTCGCGCAGGAAATAGTTCACGGAAAAGATCAGCGGCGGATGCTCCAGCCCCCGGCCAAAGTCCAGGTTGTTCTGGATGTAACGCCCGATCGGGATGGAGAGGAAATCCCGGTTGGACATCGGGTTGAACTCGCGTACGCCCTCCTGACCCAGCGTGGCGGCGGTGGTCTCCGATTCCAGGGAAGCGCCCTTGGTGATGATGCCGTGTTCCCAATCGAAGGACTGCTCCACCGGCACCCAGGTGTCCGAATCCCGGCCGCCGTAGACGATGGCTCCGACAACCACGCCTTCCGGGTGATCTCGCAGCGGGCTCATATTCTTCAGCAGGTTCATATCCAGGGTGAAGCGGGCATTGGGATGGGAACAGGGGATTTCCCGGCCGGAGGCATCCTTTTTCCCGATCCACCAGGGGCCGGAATGGTTTTCCCCTTTGGGCGGAATCTCCCCATCCTTGCCGATCCAATGCACGGCCCCTTCCGGAGTCACCAGGACGTTGGAGAAGATGATCTCACCGGGGCGGTGAAGCGTCTCCCAGAGGATCGGATCGTCGTGGGAGTTGATGCCCTGGATGATGCCAAAGATACCCTTTTCCACATTGACGGCCCGTGCCTTTCCTCCGGCCCGGCGCAGGTAGACGATGTCATCACCGACGATTTCCTCGCCCTCCATCATCGCCGTCGAGGTCTTGCCGCAGAGGGAGGGGAAGGCCCCGGTGAAATAGGTTACCCGGCCGCCGGGCCCGTGGATACCCATCAGGAGCATATGCTCGCAGAGCCAGTCTTCCTGGGAGGCATGGTAGATGGCCAGGCGCATGGCCAGTTTCTTCAGTCCCAGGGTGTTCCCGCCGTACTGGGTGTTGACGCTGTAGACGGTATCCCCGAGCAGGTCGATGAAAACGCGGCGCAGGTGCAGATTTTTACTCGTCCGGCGTTCGTCCACTTCGCCCTGGGAGTGGAGGAACTTGAAGAAGCGGGCCCCCGTCCCCTGTCGGAGGAATTCCTGATACCCCGGTCGGTAGAGCAGGATTTCGCTGTGGGCCACGTAACTGGAGTCGGTCAACTGGACACAGGGGATGGCAAAGGGGGAGGCGGCCGGCCCCAGGCAGAAGAAACAGACGAAGAGTTCGTGGCCGCGCATGATGCCAGGGAGGATGCGGTGGATTTCTTCCAGCGCCTCGTTGCGCTCCCGTGTGTCTATGCCGCCGCCTAGGTCCATGCCTTCGGACACAAGGATGCGGGTGTTTTTGCGGTCGCGGGCCATGTCGTCGTAGTTATCAAAGTGGACGGTATGCCCGGCGATGGCCAAGGGACATTCCTCCCCATCCCGCAGCGCCGCCTGGCGGATATAGGCCACGTCTTCCGGGGAATCGTCGCAGACAAAGACGCGATCCGGTTTGCATAGGCGGATATATCGGGCCACAAAGTCGAGCACCTCCGGCTGCGGGATACGGGCCAGTTTGGCGTAGTGGGCTTTATCCAGACGCGAGCGGAGAAACGCCGTTGTTTCTTCCATTGATTCCTCCACGAAAAAGACCCGCAGGACAGTAGGCGCCCTGCGAGTCCGTCGATTTTCTGGCGGGTTTTTGACAGCGCCGTTGCTGTCCGCTCGAGAAGCCGGCGAAGGGATTCGAACCCCCGACCCGCTGTTTACGAAACAGCTGCTCTACCGCTGAGCTACGCCGGCCTATAACTATAGTATACCACAAATGGGCGGTTTTGTGAAATCGCCAACGCCCGTTTGCCTTCAGCTCAGGGCTGTGGTATACTGAGGCCATCGAGATATGTACACTTCCGTGAAAGACGGTCGAAGATGGCGGCGAATCTGCTCCTGCAAGCCGAAACTCTGGTCGAGCAGTTTTGTGAGCGGCTGGATGCTTTGCTCCGGCAGGCGCAGGAACGCCGGAAGGTTCTGGAAGGCGAAGCACGGCAACAATCTCGTTTTTTGGACGAACTTGGAGCACGCCTCACCCTGGCCCGTCCGGGTGGGTTCTCGGCCATGGATGCAGAGCGCCTTCAGATCGAGGAAGTTCGCCGGCAACAGGAACAGACCCTGGCCGATCTGGCCGAAGCCGAGGAGAGCGCCCGTCGGCTGGAACTGTTGCGCCGTCAGGTGGAGATGAGCGGACGTTCTCTGCGTCAGGCGGCCCTGCAACGCTACGACCCCTGGGAACTGGCTTTGCGTTCCCAGGTCCTTTATGGACGTGAACAGGAGCGCAGTGCCCTGGCCCGTGAGGTACACGACGGGCCGGCCCAGGTGCTGAGCAACGTCGTGATGGGCTTGGAACGCTGCCGTCAGGCCAGGACACCGGAAGAAACGCAGACCGCCATGGACGACCTGGTGCGGGACCTCCGCCTGGGCCTGCAGGAGGTACGTCGCTTTATCTATGACCTGCGTCCTTCCCCCCTGGCCGAAGAGTCGCTGGGGCGGCAGGTCGAACGCTACATCCGAGACCTGGAGACGGCCTACCAGGTGGCCGTTGAGTTTCGTTGGGGGGAGTCGCCACAAGACCTCTCGCCAGAAGAAAAAATTGCCATCTATCGCATCGTCCAGGAGGCGCTCCAGAACGCCCGGCGACATGCCCGGGCCGGGACAATCTCCGTGGAGGCCTATGTAGAGCCAAGCGCCTGGGTCGTCCAGGTGTCCGACGACGGCGTGGGTTTCGACCCCACCTATCCCTGGCATCAGGAGGACCACTGGGGTCTCTACGGGATGCGGGAACGTGCCCAATTGATCGGGGCGGAATTGCGGATCGAAAGCCGACCGGGCGAGGGAACCCTCGTCCGCCTTCGTTTGCCGCTCCCTCTCCAGAACCGTCAGTGAGGTCTGAAGATGGAGAAGGGGACCGAGGTGCTGTCTATCCTGATCGTGGACGATCACCCCCTTTTCCGGCAAGGGGTTCGGGCCACCTTGGAACGGGAACGCGACCTCCGGGTCGTTGGAGAGGCTGCCGACGGGCAACAGGCCATCCAGATGACCGAGGAACTCTCCCCGGATGTCGTGCTCATTGACATCAGCCTGCCCGGCTTGAACGGGCTGGAGGTGGCCCGGGTGATCAAGCGGCGTCAGCCACAGGTCCACCTGATCGTCCTGACCGTCTATGAGGACGACGAACAGCTCTTCAACGCCATCCGGGCGGGGGCTTCGGCCTATTCCTCCAAAGACATCGATCCCTCGGGGCTGGTACGGATGATTCGAGAGGTCGGTCAAGGCACGTACCTCATAGACGAACACGTCTTTTCTAAACCCCACATCGCCACCCGGGTGCTCCGTCAGTTCCGGGAACTGGCCGCCGCCGAGGAGGAACTGGGAGCACTTTTCTCTCCCCTGACCGGACGGGAGGTCGAGATCCTCGACTGCATCGCCCAGGGGATGACCAACAAGGAAATCGCCGATCGCCTCTGTATCAGCAACCAGACGGTCAAGAACCACGTCACGTCTATCCTGCGCAAACTCCAGGTCAACGACCGCACCTCGGCCGTTATCTATGCCCTGCGGAGGGGCTGGATTCGTCTGGGGGTGCGCTTGGAGGAAGGCGCGAGGGGGCAACTGGAGGACTAGTCCAGACAAGGAGGGCATCATGTTTGTCATCGGTGAGAACATCCAGATTCGAGCCACCCGCGTGAAAGAAGCGCTTGAAGCGCGCGACGAGGCCTTTTTCCAGAAGATGGCCCGCTCCCTGGTTCAGGCCGGTGCCCACATGATCGATCTGAACATCGGTCCCCGCAAGAAGGACGGGCCGGAGGTTATGTCCTGGCTGGTGGAGACGATCGGCAGCGTCGTAGAGACCCCTTTCTCCTTCGACACGACCAACCTGGAGGCCATTGCCGCCGGACTCCAGGCTGCCAGGGGGCGTAAGAACATCCTGAACCCGGGCTCCATCGTCGGCGATCCGGTACGGATGGAGCGGGTCTTTTCCCTTGCTGTGGAGTATGGGGCCGGTGTGATCGCTCTAACGCTGGAGCAGACCGGCATGCCGGCCAACGCCGAGGCCCGCGTCTCCATCGCTGCGGAACATCTCATCCCCGCTGCCCAGGCATATGGCTTGCCGATGGAAGACCTCTACATTGACCCGGTGGTGCTTACCGTCAAGGGGATGCAGGAGCATCCCAAAGAAGTTATCGAGGCTGTACGGGCTTGCAAGTTGGCCTTTGATCCCGTTCCCCAGACCGTTTGCGGCCTTTCCAATGTCTCCAACGGCGTTCCTCATGAAAACCGCAGCCTGATCAACCGCACCTTCCTGGTGATGCTTCTTGGGGCCGGCCTGGATGCCGCCATCTGCGACCCCCTGGATCGGGAACTGATGGAGTGGGTACGCATCGTGGAGCAGCGGGACGAAAGCGCACCCCTAGGGCGATCCCTGGTACGGCTTTACGATGCCGTGCAAAGTATGTCGCCCCTCGCTCCCGAAGACGTAGACATGGCCGATCCCGATCAGGCTGCCCTCTACAAAACGGTGCGTATCCTGCGCAATGAGGTTATCTTTGCCGATGACTACCTGCGCTTCTGAGATGGTTGTCCGGGCGCAGGAGCGGTTGTAGATCGAGTTGACGATCCAACCTGCGACCGTGAGCATAGGGAAACACATAGAGATTTCCTCCTCGCTACGGCTGGGGCTGGAACGGGTAGTACAACACGCCTGTGAGCGCTGCCGGGTGTCGGCCGGCCTTCTCTTCCACGAAAAGGCCGGCTTCCTATATCCTGTGGTGGGTGTTGGGCTGGGAGGACTTTTTCCAGATCCCTTGCCCGTCCCTGGCGAGGGGAGTGCCTTCCCGGACCCGCCGCCCGCCTTCCAGGCGGCCTTCCCTCATTGGTTTCCGTTCCCTCTTTCCTGGCAGGGCCGCCGAACCGGATGGCTTCTCCTGGGCAGTCGGGAGGAGATCCCCACGAGGGTCCGAACGTATCCCGAGGAGGCCTTTTATCTGGATTTGCTGGGCCTTTTGCTGGTGGGTTGGGAGGAGGCAGCCGGCCGGGAGGAAAGGATGCGCACGCTGGCGGAGCAGACCCGCCTGGCGGAAAAACACTCGGCCCTGCTGCGGGCCATCGGCGAGGTCAGCCGGCAGGTGTTAAATCTGTTCAACCCGACGCTCCTGCTCCAGAATGCCGCCGAGGTATTGGTCCACCATTTGGGCTATGATTACGCCCACGTCCTCCTTCTGGAGGATGATACATTGGTCCTGCGAGCCTGTGCCGGACGGGCTGGCCGGGCCATCCTCGGCCGACGCTTCCCCCTGGGCCAGGGCATCACCGGCTGGGTGGCTGCTACCCAGAAGCCTTACCTCTGCAACGATGTGCCGAGCGACCCGCATTATATCCTCATCGACGAATTGGGCGATGTCCGCTCCGAACTGGCCGTCCCGCTCCGTAGTGCAACGGCCCTCATCGGCGTCCTGGACATCCAGAGCAATACCCCGGACGCTTTCGACGAGGCCGATTTCCTTGCCCTCACTTCCCTGGCCGACCATCTGGGCATCTCCCTGGAAAATGCTGAACTCTACACCAGGCTACACGACCGCATGGCCGAACTGGAACAGACTCGGGCTCGCCTTTCCCAGGCCGAACGTCTGTCTGCCCTGAGCGAACTGATCACCGGTATGGTGCGCGAAATCAGCGAACCTCTCACCGCCATTATCGGCTATGCCCAACTCCTCCAGGATACCGTGCAGGACCCTGAAATTCTCCAGGACCTGGAAAAGATCGTCCGGGAAGGCCACCGCGCTGCCCGTATTGCCGGGGAGCTCCTGACCTTTGTTCGGCAACGCGAGCCTCGCTTCACGGCTACCGATCTCAACGACTTGGTACAAAGGGTCCTACCTCGCTTGATGGCCGAATTGCAGCCGGTCGAGGTGGAGATGAACCTGGACCCCGACCTTCCGCCGCTTCGGGCCGATCCAGCCCAGATCGAACAGGTGCTGGAACATCTTCTCCGAAACGTCGGGCAAGCCCTCAGGAAAGCGACGGAGCCGGCTCGCCTGACCTTGTGTACCTTCTGTAGGGAGGATCCGGATGTCCCCGGAGGACGCTGGATCGTCCTGGAGGTCGGCGATACCGGGCCGGGAATTGCACCGGAGGTCCTGTCCCACATCTTCGACCCCTTTTTCACCGCCTGGCGGGAGCTCGGAGAAAGCGGACTGGGTCTGGCTATCTGTTACAGCATCGTCTGTCGGCACGGGGGAAAGATCTGGGCCGAGAGCGGGCCGGGCAGGGGGGCGCGCTTCTTTGTCGAACTGCCGGCTTTCTCCCCGGGAGAAGGACAAAATGGCCCGTAAGGAAAGTCCCGATCGCCCGATGACGGTGGTCATCGGCTTGGGCAATCCTATCCTCCGTGACGACGGTGTCGGCTTTCATGTTGTGGAGGCCCTGCATGGTCGGCTAGACGAGCGGCGGGTGGAGGTCGTCCGGGCCTCGATGGGTGGTTTCCGCCTTCTGGGGGCGCTGGCCGGCCGCCGCCGGGCCGTCCTGGTGGATGCTGTCCGCCTGGGCGGAAGGCCCGGTCGGGTCTACCGCTTGAGCGCGGAGGACTTTCGGGGCAGCATCCGGGCCGCTTCTCCCCATGAGGCCGGGCTGCCGGAAGCCCTGGTCCTGGGGCGACGCCTGGGAATGGAAATGCCCGATGTGGCCGTTGTGGGCATCGAGCCGGCCGAAGTGGAAGAATTCGGTGAGGGTCTGACCCCGGAGGTGGCTGCCGCCCTCCCGGAGGTGGTGGCGCTGGTCCTGGCAGAGGCAGAGCCGGAGTTGGCGGCGGCCGTCCGAGCGCAGGCCCGGGAGGGACGGCTGCCCTGTGCGGCCGCCTTTGCCCTGGCCCGACAATGGCGTCTTGCTCCCCGTCAAGTGGCCGATTTCGCCGATGGGTTGGGCCTACGCCTGGGTTGGTGCCAGCTGGGGCTTTTTGCCGGGCCGAAGAAAGAGGCCCGGCCTCGAATGGAAAACGGGGAAATTTCCCCGGACCTGCGAGGGGCGGTGGAGGAAAACCTGGAAGGAGGGCAGCTATCCTGTGCCCGGGCCTGGGCCATCGCCCGGCGGCTACGCCTGGAACGCCTGACCGTGGGGCAAGCGGCAGACGCATTGGGCATCCGGATCGGCCGCTGCCAGTTGGGGTGTTTCTAGGGGGATCAGTGGGAGCGTTCCACGGCAAAGAGGGCGATTTCCTCTAGGTGGGATCGAACGGGGTCGGCGATCCCCTGGAGATGGAGGAGCGCCTCCCGATGGTAGCGGCTGGCTTCCTGTCGGGCCCGCTCCGGGCCGGAAGAAGTCCGCACTCGCCGAAGCGCCTCCTTGACCTCTTCCGGAGGCAAGTCATCGCCCAGGCGTTCCACCAGACGATGGAGGAAACCGTCGGTATCGTCATAGGCCACGGCGTAGATGAGGGGTAGGGTAACGAGGCCACGCCGGAGGTCGCCGCCGGTCGGCTTGCCCAGTTCACGCTCGTCGGCCATGTAATCCAGCACGTCGTCCACGATCTGAAACGACATTCCTAGGGCAAAGCCGAAGCGTCCCAGGGCAGCGATGGTCTCTTCCTCGGCACCGCCGCAACGGGCACCCACCTTGCCGGCCGCCTCAAAGAGCACGGCCGTCTTCCGGGCCACCTTCAAGGTGTACTGCTCCAGCGCCTCTTCCAGCGGCTCGGCCTTCTGGACGGAGCTCATTTCGCCCTCGCAGATGGCCACGGCCGCCTCGCCGATATAATCCAGCACACGGATGTCGCCGGTCCGGGCGATGGCGCGGGCCGATAAGGAAAAGAGGTAGTCGCCGGTCAGGAGGGCGACGTCGTGATGCCACTTCTCGTGGATGGTCGGCCGGCCACGGCGGCACGGGGATTGGTCGATCAGATCGTCGTGCACCAGGCTGGCCGCGTGGATGAGTTCTACGGCCGCCGCGCCGTAAACGGCCGCTTCCGGCACGGTCCGACTCCCCACCCGTGCGGCCAGGAAGGTCAGGAGGGCGCGGAGCCGCTTGCCACCGGCGGTGAGGAGGTGGATGGCCGGCCGGGAAAGAAGCACCATCGGGGAGGTTACCAGTCCCCGCAGGTACTGTTCCAGCCGGGCCATCTCTTCTGCCAGTCCTATCTGGGAGAGGAGTTCCGCCATCCCGGGCCCCGCTTTCAGGGAATGACCGCCAGGGTGCGTGCCTGGCTCCAGATCTCTTCCAGGCGGTAAAAATCGCGCCGTGGCGGGTCGAAAAGGTGCAATACCACCGTGCCAAAGTCGATAAGAATCCAGCCGCTTTCGGCCGTCCCCTCTACCCGACGGGGGGGAACGCCCTGGGCTTCCATCTTTTCCCACACCTCGTCGGCAATGGCCTGAAGTTGTCGTTCGCTTGCGCCGCTGCAAATAAGGAAATAGTCCGCGATGATGGAAATTTTGCGCAAGTCCAGAAGGACGATGCGGCTGGCTTTCTTGCCGGCCGCCAGTTCCATGAGGGTGTCGGCCAGTTCCCGTGGTTCGATGGTGCTCCTCCAAAAATTTCCGCGTCGCAATCGGCCATCTCCGGCCGGCCCGTATTGTACTACAGGCCGGCCGGAGACGCAACTTGTTTGGGGAAAGGGGGCTTTCCGGCTTTCCCCGTCGGGGGTTATCGAAGGCATGGCACAGACGACCCGGCCGGTCGAGCAGGCCCTGCCCGGAGCGGAAGGCCAACCGTGGCTTCGATACGCACGTTTCGTGTGCGACCCACCGACGGATGCGCCTTCTGCAAAACTTGTCTGAAAAGTAGGACGGATAGGCGATCGGGTCGCAGGAAAATGCGGTTGACACCCAATCCTCTCCGGTATATAATGCGAGACGGAAAAGGCCCTTCCAGCGGCCGGATGGGGTGAAGCATGAAGATTGCCGGATGGCTAAAAAAACTCGGTGGGGATGCTTCTTCCCGTGCCCTGGAGCATCTCGCCCCGCGGGTCAAGCAGATCAACGCCCTGGAGCCCCAGATGCGGGCGCTCAGCAACGAGGAGATGCGCGCCCGCACGGAGCAATTTCGCCGGCAAATCGCCGAACGCACCGCCCCGGCCCGCCAGGCCGTGGAGGAAAAGCGCGCCCTCCTGGATGCGGAGACCAACCCCGAGCGCCGCATCGTGTTACGCGACGAGTGGAGACGGCTTCGCCGGGCCCTCTTTGAGGAGGAGCAGCGCATCCTGGACGAAATCCTCCCGGAAGCCTTTGCCCTGGTGCGCGAAGCCGCCGTCCGTGCCATCGGCCAGCGCCACTTTGACGTGCAACTCGCGGGAGGGATCGTCCTCCACCAGGGCAAGATCGCCGAGATGAAGACCGGCGAGGGCAAGACCCTCACCGCCACCCTTCCCCTCTACCTCAATGCCCTGGTCGGACGGGGTGCCCATTTGGTGACCGTCAACGACTACCTGGCCCGGCGCGACTGCGGCTGGATGGGCAAGGTCTTCCACCTGCTGGGCCTCTCCACCGGTGTGATCATCCCCGACTTCTCCGGCATCTACGACCCTACTTACACCGACGAGCGCGTCCTGGGCCACGACGAACGCCTGATGCACCTGCGCCCGATCTCCCGACGGGAAGCCTATCTCTGCGACATTACTTACGGCACCAATAACGAGTTCGGCTTCGACTATCTGCGCGACAACATGGCCTATAGCCTCTCCGACATCGTCCAGCGCGAACTCTACTATGCCATCGTGGACGAGGTGGACAACATCCTTATTGACGAGGCCCGCACCCCGCTTATCATCTCTGCCCCCGACGAGGAATCGTACCAGAAGTATATACGCTTCGCCCGGGTGGCTCAGGCCCTGAACCCCGGAGATTATGAGGTGGATGAAAAGGAGCGGATGGTTACCCTCACCGAGCAGGGGGTGGAGCACGTGGAGCGGCTCCTGGGCATCGACCACCGACGGGGAGAAAGCCTCTACGATGAGGCCCACGCCGAACTGACCTTTTTCCTGGAAGCCGCGCTCAAGGCCCGTTTTCTCTTTCAGAAGGACGTGGATTACGTCATCAAGGACGGCGAGGTGGTCATCGTGGACGAATTCACCGGGCGCATGATGCCCGGCCGTCGCTGGAGCGATGGCATCCACGAGGCCATCGAGGCCAAGGAACGGGTCATCTACGGCGAGCCGGTGGAGATTCAGCGCGAGAGCAAGACCTTTGCCACGATCACCTTCCAGAACTATTTCCGCCTCTACCAGAAACTGGCCGGCATGACCGGCACGGCGGCCACCGAGGAGGAAGAGTTCTTCAAAATCTACGGGCTGGAGGTGGTGGTCATTCCTACCCACCGGCCGATGATTCGGGTGGACTATTCCGACCGCATCTATGCCCGCGAGGAAGGCAAGTTCCGCGCCGTCGTGCAGGAGATCATCGAAAAGCACAGGCGTGGGCAACCGGTGCTTGTGGGGACCACCTCGGTGGAGCGCTCCGAACGTCTGAGCCGAATGCTCCAGCAAACCCGTATCCCCCACGAGGTCCTGAACGCCAAGCACCACGAGCGGGAGGCGCTCATCGTCGCCAAGGCCGGTCAGAAGGGGGCCGTCACCATTGCCACCAACATGGCCGGCCGCGGCACCGACATCGTTCTGGGACCGGGCGTGGTCCGCTCCGAGTGTCTGGACCCCCAGACCGGCCTCAGCCGTTGCTGTGTGGGCTGTCGGGACGATTGTCGCACCTGTTTCAAGGAGAGGCGCTTCGACGAATGCGCCGAGGACGTCCCCTGTGGCCTCCATATCATCGGCACCGAGCGTCACGAGGCCCGACGCATTGATAACCAGTTGCGCGGACGTTCCGGCCGACAAGGGGACCCCGGTTCTTCCCGCTTCTACGTCTCCACCGAGGATGATCTGATGCGCCGCTTCGGCCCCGGCGCCGACCGTATGCGGGCCGTCCTGGAGCGCTTCAGCCCCGATGACGAGACCCCCATCGAAGCCGGTGTGCTCACCCGGATGATCGAGCAGGCTCAGGTACGTGTCGAGGGCTACCACTTTGACATCCGTAAGCACCTGGTCAAGTACGACGACGTCCTCAACCGCCAGCGCGAGGTCATCTACGCCGAGCGGAGGCGCATCCTGGAGGCATCCGATGTCCACGGGATGGTGCTGGCGCGGCTGCGAGAAGAGATCGAGGCACGGGTGCAGGAGGCGCTGGAGCCGCCGGAGAGGAAGAGGGATTGGGCGCAAGATCGGGAAGGCCTTGTTGCTGCCCTGGAAGGAGTGGTGGAGAGCATCCAGAGCGGCCGGCAGGGACGGCAGTTCAGCCGGATGCCCCTTTTCCCTCTGATTGTCCAGGCGATTGTGGAGGACCTGCGGGAGAACCCGGCCGTTCGACCCCTGGTCCAGATGCAGGCCCTGCACCGGCGGCTTCTGGACAATGCTCTTCCGCCGGCCGAACTCCATGCCGAAGTGGCTGCCCTGGCCGAGACAGTCCAGACGGCCGGCCTGGCAGAAGCGGCGGCCGTCCTGTCCTCTCCGCTCGACGGCAGCGACCCCACGGAGGTCGCCTCTCGCCTGGAAGCGCTATCTCCTCTCCTGGTCCGGCCGGCCGCGGAGCTCCTGCGGGCTGACCTGGCCGGAGTGGGCGAGGAGGTACTGGCCTACCGCCGGGCACGGATCGAGGAACAGGTCTTCCGGACGCTCGAACATTATCTCTACGAGGAGGAGCCGGACGAGCGGGGGCTGCACCTCTCACGGCTCTATCGCGAGTTGACCCAGGGTCTCCAGCTCACCCTGCCGGCCACCGTTACCGCCACTCGCTGGAGTCGGATGGAGCCGGCCGCCATCGAGGAGGAGGTGATGGGCGCCCTGGAGCGCAACCTGGAAGAGGACCTTCGCCGCCTCCGTCAGCACATCCTGGAACAGGTCTCCCGGGCTGTGGAGAACTGGCAATCCACGGGCGGGGTCTGGTGGTTGCTTACCGACTTCCTGGGCGAATTAGACCGTCTCTCCCGGCTTCCTCCCCGCCCGGTCGCCGAGGTGCTGGCCGACCTTCCCCCGGAGGAGATTGGGGAAGCGATCTACCGGATGGCGGTGGCTTACCTGGAAGACCGCGAGCGGCGTTTGGGCGGCGGACTCCTGCGGGAGATCGAGCGAGCCTACCTCCTCAAGGCGATGGATCGGGAGTGGGTGGACTATTTGACGGCGATGGAAGACCTCCGCCAGGGCATCGGGCTGCGGGCCTATGGCCAGCGGGACCCTCTGGTGGAGTACCGTCGGGAATCGTATTACCTCTTCCAGCGCCTGCTGGAGCGCATGCGGGAACAGAGCCTTTTTTACATCTTCCGCGCCTCTCAGGCTCCGATCCTGCGCCGGTCGGTCGTCCCCACCCAGGGAGCGCGGATGCCGGTTCGGGCCCTCAAGGAGAAAGAAGGTGGTAAGAAGGAGCGACGCAAGGCCAGACGGCAGACCGCTCAGGTGCCCGTTGCGCCGGCTCCTACCGCCGGGGCTCCGCTCACGGGCAAGAAGCGCCGCCGGAAGAAAAAGAGGTAGGGAAACTGCCGGCCGATGCCTTCCAAGGTTAGAGCCTATACCGTCCTCCTCCTGGGGGTACTCATCGTTGCCTGGGCCTCTATTTTGATTCGCTGGGCCGGGGGCGGGGCGCCGTTGCCGTTGGTCGCGGCCGGACGTTTCCTTCTGGGCTGGTTGGAGACATCCGGTCTGGTCGGAAGCGCAAGACCTTCTCCCCTGGCCATCGCCGCCGGCCGCATGGGGTTCGCTGCCATCCTCCTGACTCCGGTGGTTCTGTCCGGCGGTGTGCCTCACACGCTGCGCGTCTTGGGACGAAAGGATATTTTCCTACTTCTGGTCTCCGGCCTGGCCCTGGCGTTGCACTTTGCTTCCTGGATCGCTTCCCTCTCCCTGACCACTGTGGCCAGTTCGGTGGTGCTGGTGACCATCAATCCTCTCTTCGTTGCTCTGGCCTCTCACTTTATCCTGCGGGAGCGTCTCTCCCGTTTGACCGTCGCGGGAGTTGTGCTGTCCGTAGCCGGAAGTATCCTCATCGGCTACGGGGACGTTGCCCTGAGCGGCTGGGCCCTTCTAGGGGATTTCCTTGCGCTTGTCGGAGCGCTCTGCGCTTCGGCCTACTTCCTTCTGGGGCGTTCTTTGCGACAGAGACTTCCCATCCTGGCCTACATCTGGCCGGTCTATACCGTCTCCGCCCTGGCCCTGCTCCTCACATGTCTGCTCGGCGGGCAAGCGCTTTCCGGCTACACGGCGGAGAGTTATCTTCTCCTGCTTCTCCTGGCGCTGGGGCCGCAACTTCTGGGCCATTCGGCGCTGAACTATGCCCTGGGACACCTCTCGGCCACCCTGGTTACGGTGGCCGTGCTGGGGGAGCCGTTGGGGGCGGCGGTGCTGGCCCTGACCTTGTTGGGGGAAATGCCGCCTACCACCTCGCTCTTCGGCGGGGCGCTCATCCTGGTGGGGATTCTCCTGGTCAGCCAAGGGGAAAGCGCTCTATCCTGAGACCGGCTCAGCAAACTTCCCGGAGAAAGGCCAGGCGGAACGGGCGGATGTCCAGGAGACGTTCCCAACGGGCCAGGGCACGGTTGAGAAGCGCCGGGGAGACCTCCGAGCCTTCCTCTTGGGCCATCGTCCCGGCATCGCTGCGGGACAGGAGAAAAAGAAGTGCAAGCGCCTGCACTCCCTTGGAAAGCGGTCGGTAAAGGAGCATCCGTTTTCCCTTCACAAAGTGGCGAAGGAAGCGTTCCAGGAAAAGGTCGGCGGCCCGGGCATCGGCCCAGGGGAGCGCGTCCCAAGCCATCTCCGGACAGTCGCTCAGCCACTTCAGCACCCGGATGGCCCGGTCCACTCCTTCCTCTCCCTCGGGACTGTCGGCCAGCACCTCGCGATGATCGTGGGCGTTCTTCCCCAGATGTTCGGCCACCCGGGCCAGCCCTTTCGGGTCGGGTATGGAATCCGGGCCGGAGGGCATAAGCCTCCGCCATTCCTGCTGCAGACGCTCTAAGGCAGACGAAGGATCGCTTGCCAGAGCCCAGGGCGAGGCCAGAAGGGCCTGCTCCCAGGAAAGGTACTCCGCCTGCCCGATTTCTCGTTCCTCATCCAGCGGAATACCCTCCGGCAGGGCGTAGATTTCCTCCATCTCCGAGGCCAGGGCGGCCAATTCCTGCCGGCGGGACGAAAGCGGTTCCCCTGAGTCGTAGGTGCGGAAGAGGTTCGGGCATTCAAAGGTGAGCGAGAAGATGGCCTGGTCGGATAGGAGCACGGGATACGCCAGGGGAAAAAGACGGCAGGGGAAGGGCTTGGCCGGGTAGCCCAGTTCCTGCTGGACCCGGCAGTGCATCTCCGGGTCGAGAAAGGCGCAACGGGTAGGGTGGTTCTGTGTAGCGATGGTTTCCTCCAGCCGTCCCCACTGGGTTCCGGGGCGCGGGAGAAAGAGCCGGCCGGCCTCGGGTGGGATAATTTCCTCCGGCCGGGGGAAAGCCTCCAGCAAGCGCCGTTCCTCCGGAGAAACCGGGACAGCATAACGGCAGCAGTCACCGCATTTCAGGCAGGAATGGCGGGCATCGTCCACCACATAGACCATCTCCGGAGTTATGGGAGGAGGCGGCCGGCCGTCCAGGATGGGTTGCAGGAGGAGATCCTCGGCTTCGTGGGCGCGTTGCCAGGCTGCCAGAAGTTCCCCCTGTTCCGGGTCCATAAGAAGCATTCGGTCGGCCAGGTCGTCCAGGAGTTCCAGGACGTCGTCCATCTTCCAATGGAGAAGACGGGACAGTTCCTGGGGTGTATGGCTCCCGTCCAGAAGGTCCAGGAGCGGCCGGGCTTCTACATCCAGTTCAAAGAGGCTACGTCGGACCGGGTCGTAGAGGAACACCGTTTCTCCCGGCCGGCCAGGGACGAGTTCCAGGTCGGGCCGCAGGCGGGGCCGTTCGATCTCCATTGTGCACCTCTGCTCAAGGGACGGGTGCCGGGGTGCAGGTGGGCAGGACCAGCACGCTGAGGAGGACGCTTCGGGTGTTGTTCGTCTCGTCCGACTCGACGATGCTATTTTCCACGTCCACCGTGGCAGTGACCACACGGTGGAGGACGATGGCCGGGCAGACCACTTCGATCCAGGCACCGGGGTCCAGGCCTTCCAGTCGCCAGCGACAATCCTCCAGTCCCGGTCCGACCAGGTCCAGGTAAAAAGTTCCGGCCGGGGCCAAGCCCCTGTTACTCACCCGGACGGCGATACCGCTCGGTCGGCCACAATCAAAGGGCGTGCTCTGACCGGAACGCACCGACTCCACCTGCAGGTCCGGCAGAGGTGGTCCCCCTCCGGGCGTCCGTGGGGACGTAGGGGAAGGGAGGTGCGTAGGTGTGGCTGGCGGAGGTGCGGGAGTATAGGAAGGGGCAGGGATGGGCGTG
>FWPU01001834.1_pt1 | contig 49305 bp, 36 predicted proteins | sample 2228361 | NCBI WGS metagenome assembly FWPU01 (sample SAMEA103939777, study PRJEB20133) | metagenome | reverse complement strand
CCGCTGGTGATAACCAGCGTATTGGGATTGGCTGACTTGATAGCGTTGTACGACTTGGCCAGTAGCGGCACGTAGTTCGCGCCGTTGATCTGCCCGGCGGGCCATTCGCGATCAATGTTCATCTCGTTCCAGATTTCGATGGCATCCGCGCCCGCCGCGGCCAGGCTGGCCACATACTGTGCGTAGGAGTCCTGGTAACCGGAGTTCATCACCTGACTCTTGTCACCGATGACCGAGAAGAGAATCTTGAAGCCCGCTGCATGAGCTTCCGCGATCAACCCCGTCGCGCCTTGCCCCATGCTGAGTTGCATCTTCACCCATTTCATACGAGCGCGGTTGAGCGCGTCGCGCGTGTTGGGGTACAGGCCAGTGATCTGCCCACCCATTTCATACGAGCGCGGTTGAGCGCGTCGCGCGTGTTGGGGTACAGGCCAGTGATCTGCCCACCGATTTCAAACGAGCCGCTCACCGCCGAGCCAGCCACTGGCGCGGGCAGGTTAGGATTGGTCGTCGTAGTGGTCGGGGCAGCCGCCGTGACCTCGTCACAAACGGCGATGATTTGACGGTTGAAGCTGGTACGCACTTCATACTGCTGCCCGGTCAGCGTCGTGATCAGGAAGCGCCAGCCGAAGTAAACCTGGCGCGGCTCCTCGCCTTCTTCCAGTGTCCGGCAACTATCAATCCCGTCCACGAATTGGTACTCTTCATAGAACCATTGCTGCACCCAGGTGAGGTCCTGGCCGGTAGCCTCTTCCAGAGCAGCGCGCGCGGCAACAAAAGCCAGCCAGCCGGGGTCTTCGGGAGTGGGAGTGGGTCCGGACTGCGGCGCAACCTGCCGATCGCCGGTCATGACACTGCCCGCGCTGACAGTCAGCGGGGTCAGCCCAACGAGCGCGATCGCAGCGGCAATCAGGGCATAGAACAGGGTCTTACGATTCCTCACGGCAAACGTCCTTTCGCGTCTCCAAGGTCTGACGATCTGGGAGATGTCGGAAAATCGGCTTGGCCCAACATGCAGAAACGACAAGGCGTCTCTCGGGGCCAACTGACCGGCTATTGTGAACGAAAAACGCTGATTTGTCTACAATGATTTGCCTACTGAAGGCTGACGAGCACCCCTTCAAGAATCGTTGCTCACCCCTCTTTTCCAGACATGGAGGAAGGCGAGGCGTTCAAAGAGTCGCTGATCTGCCCCTGCAATTGAGTTGTGTAGAGATCGTAATACAGGCCACGTGCAGCCAGCAGTTCCTGGTGCGTGCCGCGCTCCACGATACGCCCATGATCCATGACGATCACCTGGTCAGCCCGGACGATGGTGCTGAGCCGATGCGCGATCACAAAAGCGGTGCGCCCTTCCAGCAATTTGGCGAGCGCCGCCTGCATCTGCAACTCGGTGATGGTGTCCACGCTGCTGGTCGCCTCGTCCAGGATGATGATAGCCGGGTCAGCCAGCAACGCGCGAGTGAAAGAAATGAGCTGCCGTTGACCAGCGCTCAGGCGCGAACCGCCTTCCTCCACCTCTGTATCGTATCCCTTGGGAAGCTGACTGATGAACTCATGCGCGCCCGTCGCACGGGCAGCCGCTTCGATCTCCTCGTTAGTGGCCTCGAGTCGCCCATAGCGCAGATTCTCGCGGATAGTGGTCGCAAACAGGCCGGTATCTTGCGGCACCCAGGCTATTTGGCTGCGCAACGAGCGCAGGGTAACCCGGCTGATATCGTAGCCGTCGAAGAGAATTTGCCCGCTCTGCGGCTCGTAGAAACGCCCCAGCAGACGCACGAGCGTGCTCTTGCCCGCGCCGGTGTGCCCCACCAGGGCAACAGTCTGCCCTGGCAACACACTCAGGGAAATGTCGTGCAGTACATCGGAGACCTGCTCCGTCTCGTCACTACTTCCTGCTGCCGAAGCGGGCGCGGGGGCGTCCGTCAACAGGCGCTCCGGTTTGGTGTAGTGGAAGTTGACGTGCCGCAATTCCACAGCGCCGCGAATGCGCGGTAACTCAATAGCATCGGGAGCATCCACGATTTCTGGCTCGGTGTCCAGCACCGTGAGAATGCGTTCGCCCGCCGCCGCGGCCTCCTGGAACTGATCCAGGCGCATCGCCAGGTCGCGGATGGGATCGAAGAACATGTTCAAATACAGCAGAAAGGCCACCAGCGTACCAGGGGACATCTCGCCTGCCAGCACGCGCGCACCGCCGAACCCCAGCACAATCGCCACACCGACTTGCGAGATGATGTCAATCCCCGGCATGAAGATGGAGGCCAGCTTGTCCGCGCGCAGAGAGGCGTTTAGTTCCGTGGTGGATACCGTGCGGAAACGTTGCTCCTCACCGTATTCGCGCACAAAGGCCTGCACCACGCGCATGCCGGCCAGGTTCTCCTGAAGCGTCGCCGAGACCACGCCCACCGCCTCGCGTACCGCGCGATAGCGCCGGGTAGATTGTCGTCGCCACCATACCGTCAACGCAGCCATGGCGGGCACGATGGTGAAGGTGAGCAAAGCCAGTTGCCAGTTGAAGACCAGCAACAAAATGATGATGCCTGCCAAAGTGAGCGAACTGCTGATCGTATTGATCACCGCCCAGGTGATGAAGTTCTGCAGCGAGTTGCTATCTTCAGTGATGCGCGCCATCAGGTCGCCCACGCGATGATGATCGAAGTAGCTCAGGTTCAGGTCGAGGTACTTGAAGAACAGGCGCTGGCGGATGCTCATGATGGCGTGCTGTCCCACCCACACCATGTTGTAGAGCTGCACGCGCAGACCTACCGCCTGAACGATGAGTACGATCAGGTAGGCCACGCTATAGCTCAGCAATGCCGATCGGTCACCGCGGGCTAGCCCTTGATTGATCGCCTGGCGCACCAGCGTGGGCGCAATCAGCGCGCAGGACGACGTGATGAGCATCAGTCCCAGAATGCCCAGGATACGCCTCCGGTAGGGCCGCACGAAGGTCAGCAGGCGGCCCAACGTCTCCAGCACCGGGCGTTCGAGCTTAGCGCTCATGGTCAATGCTCCTGGCGGGCGTTGCGACGAGCGGAGGCGGTCAGTTCGGCACGGCTCTGTTCGTCCACCGCGCGATCTTCCACCGGCGGGGCCGCCTCTTGCGCTGGCATCACCTGATCGTCGGAGAGGCCAATGCCGCGAATGTCTTCGGCTGGGGGCTGCCCGTCGGACTGCAAACGCCACAGGTGAGCATAGCGCCCGCCTCGCCGCACCAGTTCGGCGTGCGTGCCCTGTTCCACAATGCGCCCGTGTTCGAGCATGATGATCTGATCAGCGTGCATGACCGTGCTGAGCCGTTGCGCAACGACGAGAGTAGTGCGGCCAGCCATCAACGTTTGCAGAGCGGCGCGTATTTCGTATTCGGTGCGGCTATCCACGCTGGCAGTCGCGTCGTCCAGAATCAGGATGCGCGGGTCAACCAGCAGTGCGCGGGCAATGGCGATACGCTGCCGCTGCCCACCGGAGAGCGTGACGCCGCGCTCGCCGACCAGCGTGTCGTATCCTTCGGGGAACTCCATGATGAAGTCGTGAGCGCGGGCAGCACGGGCGGCGCGCTCAACCTCCTCGCGCGTTGCCTCTGGGCGACCGAAGGCAATGTTCTCGTGAATGGTCGCGTTGAACAGAAAAGTGCTCTGCATCACGTAACCGACCTGCGAGCGCAGAATCTTCAGCGGCATATCCCGAATGTCAATCCCGTCAATGGTGATACGCCCCTCGGTCACATCGTAGAAGCGCGCGATCAGGTCAATGAGCGTGGTCTTCCCGCTGCCGGTTGTGCCTACAATAGCCGTCACCGTGCCCGGCAGGGCCTCGAAGCTGATGTCGTCGAGCACTTCCACTTCCGGCTCATCCTCGCGCGCGCCGTAAACGAAAGAAACATGCTCGAAGCGAATATGGCCGCGCAGACGGCCAGGATTCATCGCCCCCAGGCGCGTCTTGATCTCTGGTGTAGTGTCCATGATGGCGAAGATACGCTTACCGTTGGCAATGGCGCGCGCTGTAATGTCAATCATGAAGGCCAGGCGATGCGCTGGCAGTGCGAGCAAGGCAACGTAGCTATTGAATTCGATCAACGTACCCAGGGTGAGGTCTCCGTCCAGGACGCGCTGCCCCCCGACAAATAGCAACAAAAAGGTGAGCGCACTCACGATGAACCAGATGGCAGGCTGAGCCAGCGTGAAAATGCGCGCCATACGTATCCACGCCTGCAACACCGCGTCATTGTCCTGCTCAAACCGCTGACGGGCGTAGTCCTCGCGGGTGAAAGCCTTGACCACCACGATCTGCGACAAGTTCTCCTGAATTCGGGCGTACATTTCGCCCCGCGCAGCCCTGATCTTCCCAAAGAGCGGCTCGATGCGGATGCCAAACAGGTAGGCCACGGTGAATAGCACAGGCAAAGGCAGCAGAAACACCGCAGCCAGCGTTGCATTGCGGCTGAACATGATGCCATAGATAGCCACTAGCAAGACGACCAGATTGATCGCGTCGCCGACCACCACCCCCGCAAAGAAGCGAATTTCGTCCACATCACCAATGGTGCGGCTCATCAATTGACCGATGCGGGTGCGATCATAGAAAGAGAACGGCAGGCGCTGCAGGTGAGTGAAAAGGTCCATACGCAGATCATAGGCCACTTTGCGCCCCAGCCATTGTGTCCCATAGCGCTGCCCAAAGTTGACAGCACCGCGCACTACAGCCATCGCCACGATCAGCCCAGCCGTCGCCGTCAGCATCTGCTGATTACTCCAACTGGATGGGAAGAGCGATGCTCCCCGTCTCTGGCCCAACGCAGTATCAACAGCATTGCCGATCAGCCAGGGGCCAAGTAGCGTGAACAGGGTAACCCCGATCAAACAGGCATAGACCACGACAGCCACACGCCAGTAGGGACGCATGTAGCGCAGGATACGGAGAAGTATGCTCATAAGCCGCCGCCCCGAATTGGTGAGCGTTCTTCGGCAGAGATTCGTAGTGCGCCCGGCAATGGGGTTGCTACTGTCAGCAAACGCTACAAGGATGCGGGGCTTTCCCAGCCCAAGCGCGATCGCCAGTCGGACCTTCCCTGCACCGGCCCAGGCAGGTACGATCTACCCCCGACAAGCCCCGCATTATAGCGCACCTGCACGCAGGAAGTCCAGCCGGTTTTCCACACTTGCGCAAAGACGCAACTGTACAACGATTAGGCCAGTAGTACCTTTTGTCAGGCCAGGAAGTGGCGGAATACCATGGCTGAGCCAGGCTGGTACGCCTATACTGAGAGCAGACGAAAAAGCAGATAAAACGTTCACTTTTCGGCACTGTGAGATTCGAGGAGCAGCATCATGCCATTCGTTCCATTGGGCAACGAAGCGCTGGCTCAGGGCGCGCTAGATGCCGGCGTATCCGGCGTATACGCTTATCCGGGCACGCCTTCCACTGAGATCACCGAGTATGTGCAGCGCTCGCCGGAGGCGCGGGCTGGCCGGGTACTCGGTACCTGGGCTACAAACGAGAAGACCGCCATGGAAGCCGCGCTTGGCATGTCCTACGCGGGCAAGCGCGCCATGGTTTGCATGAAACACGTTGGGCTGAACGTTGCCGCCGATCCCCTCATGAACTCGGCTATCACTGGCGCACACGGTGGCTTGCTCTACGTTGTCGCCGACGATCCGTCCATGCACTCGTCGCAGAACGAGCAGGACTCCCGCTTCTATGCGCGGTTCGCGCTCATCCCCGCCCTGGAGCCAGGCAGTCAGCAAGAAGCCTACGACGCTCCCTTCTACGGCTTCGAGCTTTCGGAGAAATACCACATTCCTGTGCTGATTCGCATGACGACGCGGCTGTCACATTCGCGAGCCGACGTGATCCGACGCGCAGCGCGCGCACAGAATGAACTACGCCTGCCTGCTAACCCTCTGCAGTTCGTATTGCTTCCCGCTGTGTCGCGAGCCAATTACGCCGCGCTCCTGGAGCGACAGTCCGACTTCCAGGCCGAATCCGAAGTCTCACCTTTCAACCGTTATGAAGACGGGCCGGATACTTCGCGGGGGATCATCGCCTGCGGGATCGCTTACAACTACCTGCTGGAAAACTTCCCAGACGGCTGCCCCCATCCCGTGCTGAAGATCGGGCAATACCCCCTGCCAACAGCGTTGATAGAGCGACTGATGCAGCAATGCGCCGAAGTGCTGGTATTGGAAGAGGGTATGCCGCTGGTAGAAGAGATGCTGCGCGGCTACCCGGTGGCGAATGGCAGAGTGCACGGGCGATTGGACGGGCGACTGCCGCGCGCAGGCGAACTGAGTCCCGTTGCCGTCGCACAGGCGCTAGGGCGATCGGCAGAGACTGCCCGTTTCGAGGTGCCGCCAGTCGTCAGAGACCGTCCCCCACAGCTTTGCCAGGGTTGCCCGCACGCCGACACCTATCGCGCCCTCAACGAAGCGCTACAAGATTACTCGAAGGGTCGTGTTTTCTCCGACATCGGCTGCTACACTCTGGGCGTGTTGCCTCCCTTTAACGCGATCAACTCCTGTGTGGACATGGGCGCTTCGGTGACCATGGCCAAGGGCGCTGCCGATGCCGGTTTGAGACCGGCGGTAGCCGTGATCGGTGACTCCACCTTCACTCATTCGGGTATGACCGGCCTGCTAGACGCGGTGAACGCAGCTTCGCCTGTCACCGTGATCATTGTAGATAACCTGACCACCGCCATGACCGGAGGGCAGGAATCGCCTGGCCAGGGACACCTGGAATCCATCGCTGTAGGGTTGGGCGTGCCGCCCGAACATGTGCGAGTGATCACGCCGCTGCCGCGCCGGCACCAGGAAAATGTGCAGGTCATCCGCGAAGAATTGGCTTATGAGGGTGTCTCGGTGATCATCGCGCGGCGCGAATGCGTCGAGACAGCCAAACGCAAGAGAAAGGCTGAAGCATGAAATACGATATGATTCTGGCGGGGGTCGGCGGACAGGGAGTGCTCTCCATTGCGGCCACCATCGCCCTGGCTGCAGTGAGCGAGGGACTGCGCATCAAACAGGCGGAAGTGCATGGCATGTCGCAACGCGGCGGAGCCGTGCAAAGCCATCTGCGCCTGAGCGACCGCCCCATTTTCTCCGATCTGGTTCCCGAAGGACAGGCCGACATGATCCTGGCCATGGAGCCGATGGAAGCGCTGCGCTACGTGTCGTTCCTGTCGCCAGCAGGGGTGATCGTCACCGACAGCACGCCCGTCATCAACATCTCCGATTACCCCGATCCAGATGCGGTGTTGGCCGCCGTGCGAGCATTCCCTCGCGCTCATCTGGTAGATGCTACCGAGATCGCCAAGGGGATACACAATCCGCGCGGCTCGAATATGGTACTGTTGGGGGCCGCGTCCCTGTTTCTGCCTTTGAGCAGCCAGGCGATGGAGACAGCCATTGAGCAGATGTTCATTCGCAAAGGCGCTGCCGTCGTCGAAAAGAACATCGAAGCCTTTCGCGCCGGGCGACAAGTCATTCAACCCGCCTGAGCGCCCCACCTCGCCAGTATAGAAAACCGGGACAGGATACCATCCGGCCCCGGTTTGTCTTTCTGTCAGGCGTTGCCTGTCGTCAGGCCTGGACACGCACCGGCGTGCCGATGGGTGCCCAGTGATAGAGCCACTCCGCTTCCGGCGTAGGCATGTTGACACAGCCATGACTCATAGGCTGGCCAAAATTACTGTGCCAGTAGGTACCGTGCAGCGAATACCCCTCGTAGAAGTACATCACCCATGGGACGCCAGGCAGGTAGTATCCGGGACCTGTCATCAACTGCGCATCGTACTTGCGGTAAATGCTGAAGTCTCCGGCGACGGTTGGTGTGCCCCACAGCCCTGTAGAGACCAGCACATTGCGCACCAACTGCCCGTTCTCATAGGCGTACACACGCTGATCGCTCAGGTCAACGATGATCTGTTTGCCCACGGTAATAGTCGGCGCAGGCGCGCTCTGGTACACCGCCTGCGGCACGTCCACGACCGTACCCGGCGCAGGAATGATCAGCGTCTGCCCGCTGTATATCTGGTTGGGATTGGTGATGTTGTTCACGGCGGCAATGGCTGGCCAGGTCACACCATAGGCGCGCGCGATGGCCGCCAGATGCTCGCCCGGCTGAACCACATGCGTGCGCTGACCGGTGACCGCTGTGTTGGCAGGCACCGGCGCTGCTGACGCCACCGTCTCCGTCGCTCCGGGGATGATCAGTTGCTGCCCGGCGTAAATCCGGCTAGGATCGGCCAGACCGTTGGCACTGGCAATGTCAATCCAGCCCACCCCATAAAGCTGGGCGATGCGGCTCAGCGTCTCGCCCCGCTGCACCGTGTGATAGACCGGATTCGCAGCGGGCACAGGGGCCGCTTCCACAGGCGCGGGAGCCGGAGCCGGATCGGGGTTAACCGTAACAGGAGCGGGCGGAGCACTCGGATCGGGAATGGTCAGCACCTGCCCCGCATAAATGCGTGTCGGATCGGTGATGCCGTTGACAGCAGCCAGATAGTCCACAGTGAAACCATAGCGCAAGGCGATGCGGAACAGATTCTCGCCCGGTTGTACCACATGCGTCGAGCCTCCCTGAGCAGCCGCAGGTACGGGCCGCAGGTACAGACCAAGAGCGATCAGCAGGATGAGTGCGAGGCCAAAGCGATGGCCCCAGGTTTTCGCGCAGGTTGTGGCCGGTGTCATTGTGTCGTCTCCCTTGTCAGGCTGGCGCTGGCGCATCACGCGAGCGTCAAACAGCGCGAAGCGAACGATCTACGGCTCAGTGTACAGGGAATTTGTACGGCTGGCAATCGCCCTGTGACAGAAAGAGGCCGGCAGTGGGTCAAACGGCGCTCAGGCGTAGCGGGGGCGCACAGATGGCGCCGTCTGGCAAAGATGGTTTCCGTCTGCGCGGCGCTAACCGCCCCCCCATGCGCGAATGGCCAGCACCAGCGGACGGCCAATGCGCACGTCGCTTTCCGGGTAGAACAACTCCCACACCCCATAGTAGCAACCAAAGAGACGCGGTGCCGTGCCGGTGAAGACGATCGCTGGAGAGTTCTCGGTGATCCCCACCGGCTCTTTGATGAAAAAATTCGATTGCTGTTGCCGGGCGAAGTTCAGCCCAGGCCGCAGATTCGCCCCGCAGACATCGGTCAGGGGAGTCAGATCAACCGAGCGGTCAGGGTTTTCGGTCAGGTCAGGGTTGAAACTCAGGCGGGCACCGGCGGGCCAGGCACAGGTACCTGTGTTCTGCAGCACGATCTCGAAAGAGAAATCCGTATTGGCCCGCACCAGACGCGGGTTGTTGACGTCAGTCACTGGCGGTGGCACATTGTGCCTGTCCGGAGCGATCACAATATATTCCAGGTGACACGCAGCCAGAGTCTTCGTCATATTGGGTGTAGGAGTGGCCGCTGTCTGTTGCTCGAAAAACAGAAAGGCAGCAGTGCCTGTCAGGTCTGGCGAAGGCGTCGGAGAAGGAGAGGGGGGCAGTGTGGGAGTCTCAGTGGGAGACACCGTATACGTAGGGCTGGCCGTGGGCGTGACCGTCGCTACCGCAGTGGGCGAAGCCGCGCGCTCAGGGGTCGCCGACACAGCCAGACCCGGCGTATTCACGCCCCCCGCCACCATCGCGGGGGTCTGTGTGCCGACCGCCGCATCAGGTTGCCGTGTCGGAAGCACCGTGCCAGAACGATTGCGCCCCAAGACTACCACTGCCACCACTGCCAGGAGCATGGTCAACCCTGCCACAACCAGCACGCGCACGAAGGGCCGATTTGCGCTCGGCACCTGGGCCTGGGGCAACTTCTCCAGCGGCAGAATGGGCGTGTCGGCATTCTGCCCCTGAGACACAGTCGGGGCAAGCGGAGGCGAGACAACGGCTCCACCGGCAACTTCCAGTGGCAAGGCCAAAGCCTCCAGCGCTTCCAGTGCATCGGCGAACTCTTGAGCGCTCTGATAGCGGGCCTCTGGCGCTTTGGCCAGCGCTTTGCAGATCACCGTCTCCAGCTCGGCGGGAATGTCGGGCACAATCTCGCGTGGCCGGGGCAACGGCTCGTTGACGTGTTTGAGGATGATCGCCAGGGGAGTAGCCGCATCATACGGCAAACGGCCTGTGACCAGTTGATACAGAATGACGCCCAGTGAATAGATATCGGAGCGCTCATCCCCCGCCTCGCCCAGCCCTTGCTCTGGCGACATGTAAGCGGGCGTCCCCACCATGCCTCCGCTGGACGTGACATGCGCGCCGGTCAAAATCTTGGCGATGCCGAAATCCGTGAGCACCACGCGCCCGTCATCGTCGAGCATCAGGTTGGCGGGTTTGACATCGCGGTGAATCATGCCGCGTTCGTGCGCATAGGCCAGTGCCTGCGCGGCAGCCTTGACGATGCGCAGGGCCTCAGCGAGCGGCAGGCGTTCCCCCGTCAGCCCCAGATCGAAAAGGCGATCCTTGAGCGTCGGGCCATTGATGTACTCCATGACCATGTAGTAGCTCTCGCCCTCGGCATCGTACTCGAAGTCGTAGACCTGGACGATGTTAGGATGCTTCAGGCGGGCCACGTTGCGCGCTTCGCGCTCGAAGCGCTCTTTGAACTCAGGATCGTCGGCCAGGAAAGGGTGCAGGAGCTTGATCGCCACATAGCGGTCGAGCGCGGCGTGATAGCCCCGGTAGACTTCCGCCATGCCACCGCGGCCAATCCTGTCAATGACCTCATATTTACCAAGGGTACGTCTGGACACCGCGACTATCCCTGCGAGTACCACTTCACAGGCCAGGAGTGCTCCGCACCAGTATAGCCAAAAGACGGGCAGCGCCCAAGCCCGTTTCAGCCAAAACAACCGTTGACCCGCCCCTGTCCTCAGGGTATAATCCGCCCGATTTCACCACACGCAGACATCCGGTGCCTTTCACCGGCGGAATTGAAACCCTAAGGAGCACGTCCCATGACCACCGACAAGCCCGCGCCCACCTCAATTGACGACATTCACCCGAAGATGGAGCTGAAAGGCGTCGTCAAGAAGATCGACCTGTATGGCGCACTGGTTGATATTGGCATTGGTCGCCTGGGTCTGCTCCATATTTCGCAGCTCTCGCACGATCACGTCAAGAACGTGTCCGATGTGTTGCACGAAGGGCAGGAAATCACCGTCTGGGTTCAGGACGTTGACCGCCAGAAGGGGCGCATCGGCCTGACCATGATCAAGCCCCCTGCCCTTGACTGGAAGGAAATCGCTGTCAATAATGTATATCGGGGCACAGTGGTACGCCTGGAGAAGTTCGGCGCGTTCGTTGATATTGGCGCAGAACGTCCGGGCCTGGTGCACGTGTCCGAACTGGCCTCCGGTTACGTCAGTTCACCCTCAGACGTAGTTAGCGAAGGGGATGAGATCGAAGTCAAGGTGATCAACGTAGATCGCCGCAAGAAGCAGATCGATCTCAGCGTGCGCGCACTCGAACAGGCCGCCACCCGTGCCGCCGACGACGAAGAAGACGAAGAGCTGCCTACCGCCATGGAACTGGCCTTGCGTCAGGCGCTGGAAAGCTCAGGGATTGCTATGCCCCTGCGCCAGTCCAAGAACAAGCGCCGCGCCAAGAAAAACAAGCGTATGGCAGAACACGAGGAGATCTTCGCCCGTACTGTCCAGCAACACATCAAGGAGTAACTCCTTGTCCTGAAGGGGACGTAGCTCAGACGGGAGAGCGCCTGCTTTGCAAGCAGGAAGTCAGGGGTTCGAGTCCCCTCGTCTCCATGACAAACAATCAGGCGGTGCGCATCAGCGACACCGCCTTTTTTCTCTTCGTTCGTCTGCTTCTTTACGAGCGCAACGGCTTCAGAAACACGTAGAGCCGATAGACGCCCACGATCAGCAACAACGAGATCAGCACATAAGAGGTCACGCACCACTGACACCACTTATCCAGCACGGCGGCCTCGACGTAGGTGAGGTACGTCTGGAAGATCGTCCCGAACAGCGCCATACCGACTACCAGGGTGCGCCCGTAGGCCGCGAACAGTGCCACCTGATCTTCCAGCACGACGATCGCCAGCATGACCAGATAGCCGACCAGTCCCAGCAAAGCCACGGGCACGCCGAATGTCTCGGCGTAGGCGCTGTTCTGCACGGCGGAACAGTCCACCTTGCCCACGTCCACACAGGCGGTTTCGTTATTGGTCAGCTCGGCCCACGTCATGTACCCCGCCACCAGTATCCCCAGCACACACAACACGGCTGCCGCCAGCCGCGCCCAGTCAGAACTTACTATCGCGGCGGTCGCCAGAGCAGGCTTTTCGGTCTTCGCAGTGTCCACCGCCTCTATGCCTCCCTTAATCTGGACAGAAACCAGTATACAGCGGCCACTTTTCATGTAAAATATAACGCAAAAGATTCATTTCGCCCGTTTTTCCAGAACTTTGGGATCGCGCCTGCTGCTCCAACAAGACCTTTGTCGGCGCAACTTCCAATCGTTATACTTGACATTATCTCTAGAGAACTAGCCCGAAGAGGAACCGGCATATGCAAGCGACTACGGCTGTCGACATCTCCAGTATTCTCGCTGCATTGCCCGATCTGTCTCGCAACGATCAGGCGCTCATTGAGCGCGCCTTCCGTCGGGCCGAAGAAGCGCATCGTGGTCAGATGCGCAAATCCGGACAACCCTATATCGCCCATTGCGTCGCCGTGGCGCAAATCCTGGCCGACATGCACCTGGATGCCACTACCATTGCCGCTGCCCTGCTCCATGACATCGCCGAAGACACCGGTGTCACCATCGAAGATATCGAGAAGGAGTTCGGCAAGAAGATCGCGGAGCTGGTAGAGGGCGTCACCAAGTTGAAGAAGCTGCCTACCGACGTAGGGAGTATGCACGGCGGCAAACCGGGCGACCGCGAAATGGAATATCTGCGCAAGATGTTCCTGGCCATGGGGGCAGACTTTCGCGTCATCCTGATCAAGCTGGCCGATCGTCTGCACAACATGCGTACTCTGGGCTACATGCCCCCTCACAAACAAATCGAGAAGGCCAAGGAGACGCTGGAGATTTTCGCGCCCATTGCCAACCGGCTGGGCATCTGGCAGATCAAATGGGAACTCGAAGACCTGGCCTTCCGCTATCTTGACCCGCAGAAATATCGCGAGATCGCCTCACAGCTCGACGAGCGCCGCTCCGACCGTGAGGCGTATCTCAAGCGCACCATTGCCTACATTCAGGAACACTTCGCCCGCGAAGGGCTGAAGGCAGAGATTCAGGGCCGTCCCAAGCACATCTACAGCATCTACCGTAAGATGGAGCGCAAGAATCTGCCCTTCAGCCAGATTTACGACGTGCGCGCCATCCGTATCATCGTGGATACGGTGCCGCAGTGCTATCAGGCGCTGGGCATCATCCACAACATCTTCCATGCCATCCCCGGCGAATTCGACGATTACATCTCTTCGCCCAAAGAGAATCAGTACCGCAGTCTACACACGGCGGTGCTCGATAAAGAGGGCAAGACGCTCGAAGTGCAGATTCGCACTGCCGAGATGCACGAAGAAGCAGAATATGGCATCGCCGCCCACTGGCGCTACAAGGAAGGGCGTTCGTCCAGCGCTGCCGAAGCGGCTTTCGAGCGCCGCCTGGAGCGCATCCGTCGTATGATGGAGGAGGTTCAGGAGACCGGCCCCACCGACGCCAACGGCTTTGTCGAAGGGGTGTTGGAACAGATCAGCCCAGAGCGTATCTATGCCTTCACCCCCAAGGGCGACATCATTGATCTGCCCGAAGGGGCAACCCCCATTGACTTCGCCTACTACGTCCATACCGAGGTCGGACACCGTTGCCGCGGTGCAAAGGTCAATGGCAAGCTGGTCTCGCTGGATTATCAATTGAAGAATGGCGATCGCGTCGAGATTCAGACGGCGAGCCGTGGCGGTCCCAGCCTGGACTGGTTGAATGCCGACCTGGGCTACGTACGCACTGCCCGTGCCCGCAACAAGATCAAGCAATGGTTCAAACGGCAGGAGCGGGAAAAAGCCATCGCCTACGGCAAAGAAGTGCTGGATCGCGAACTGCGCAAGCTGGGCAAGAGCGCCATGCCGCGTGACGAAGTCGCGCAGATGCTGGGCTACGCGCGCGCCGACGACCTGATGGCCGCCATCGGCTATGGCGAACTCACGGGCGCGCATATCAGTCTCCGTCTGCTCGAAGCCGAGCACCCCGCCCCACTGGAAGAAACGCTCGAAGCCACCGTCACGCGCAAGGACGAGCCAGTCAAGGCCGAAGGCATGCGCATTGACGAGACGGGCGGGCTGCTGGTCACGCTGGCTCGCTGTTGCAACCCGACCTACGGCGATGAGATCATCGGTTTCATCACCCGTGGCAAGGGGATCACGGTGCACCGCGCCGACTGTAAGAATGTGCTGAACACCAACGAGCCAGAGCGCCTGATCAATGTCACCTGGCCGCCGGATAGCGAGCAGGTTTTCCCCGTGCCGGTGCTGGTCGTCGCCTACGATCGCGAAGGGCTGATGCGCGACATCGGGGCAGTGATCGCCGACGAAAAGGTGAACATGTCCAATGTCAACATCAGCACACGCCAGAATATCGCCACTTTTGAGCTGACCATGGAAATCCACGACCTCAAACAGCTTTCGCGCATTCTGGCGAAGCTAGAACGTTTGCCTAACGTGGTCGAGGCTTTCCGTCGCACGGCCTGATGCCCCATGCGCTTCCTTGCGTTCACTTTACGTTCGCACCGCGCCTGGCTGCTCGGCGCGACCTTTCTGGCACTGGCCGCCCTGGCCTGCGCGACCTTCCGCGCGCCGGGCGAACCCGCCCCCACCCGTCCGCCGACTGCCTCGCCGGCCACACCCACCTTCACGGCAACCGTCACGCCAACATCCACTGTCACGCCCTCGCCCACCCGCACTGCCGCGCCTACGCGGACAGTTACGCTCAGGCTCTCCGCCACTCCTTTTGTGAGCAGGCCACGCCAGTCAACCGCCACTCCGACGCCCTCGCCAGTGCCCTGATGTCCTGACCCGCCTTCAGCCCGCATCGTCCTGTCTTCTGTTGAAAAACAACCGACTAGTCTGTGGGTTGTGCTCTGTCCCTTATTCGTGTATAATGCAACCAATAAAGTTGATAAGTCTGCTTTTATAACAGAATAACCAGCTTGCACTAGTCCAGAAAGGGGAGGCTTTCCTTCTGGATGGAGAGAGACCTATGAGCAAGATGAACCTTTTTTCTCAGGCACAGGAACAACTGCGTAACCTGCCCAGACGGATATCGCTGGTTGTCATTCATCCCGATTTCCACGGCCACAACAGACTCCTTGGTCAGGTTCTCGCCGACCCCGCTCTCAGGGTTGTCTTCATCACTGTCCCCCATCCGCACTGTACGCTCACGGAATTCGTCGCCCTGCTGCAGGACGCGCTGATCTCGCAATTGAGGATTTCGCTGAGTCTGCCGACCTCAGCCAACGAAGCCGCTGCTGCTCTGGCTGGTGCGCTGGGCGACGCCAGAAACGTGACACTGGTCGTCAGCGCCTACGACTATATGGACGCCGCTGAAGTTGATCCGCTGATCCTCGCCCTGGTACCGCAGTTGCCGGAAGGCGTGCGCCTGATTCTGAGCACCCGTCAACTGCCTATCGCGCTGCTCAAAGCGCCAGCGCTGCGCTCGCGCACGGCGCTGGTGCCCGTCAATCCCGACAAGATGATCCTGGACTACGCGCAGCCGACCGACAAGAAAATCCTGGAAGTGCGTGCCCTGGGGCCGGGCCGGGTGTTGATTGACGGACGCCTCATTGATCACTGGGATGGTGTCTTGCCGCGCACACTATTCTTCTATTTCGTAGATCGCGGCATGACCACTCGCGACGAGATCTTCCACACCTTCTGGCCAGCGCTCAGCACCCGCGAGGCGACCAACGTCTTCCATGTCACCAAGCGCAAGATCAGCGAGATTCTGGGCACCGACCTGACTGTCTACTGGTCTGGCTTCTATCGCATCTCTCCGGAACTTGAGTTGCACTACGACGTGATCAAATTCGCCGAAGCGGTGCAGAATGCGGCTGTCGCTGAGGACAACGAAGCGCTACAGTTGCTGCACAATGCCATTGACCTGTATCGCGGTCCGTTCCTGAGCACCATTGAGCAGCCCTGGATCGAGCAGCGACGCGCCGAGCTGGCTTCCAACTACGCCGAAGCACTGGCGGTGCTGGCACGGCTCTATGCCAGCCAGCAAAGTCCGCGAGAGGCCCTGGGCTATTTCCTGCGCGCCGCTGCAGCCAACCCACAGCGCGAAGACCTGGTGCGTCATATCATGGAGCTGTATCACGGGATGGGCAGGTCAGCAGACGCGCTGGAAGCCTACGAGCGACTGAAGAAAGAATTGCAGCAGACGTTGGGAGTTTCACCCAGCCCTCAAACCGAGAAGCTGGCCGAGACTATTCGCGCCAGCCTGTGACGAGGGGAACCGCCTGCAATCCTGAGCGCCAGCAGCGCCTGGCCGTTCGTCGCTATGGGCTATCAGTGTGAGCGTCCGTCACCGTCTCTTTTAGAACAGAGAGCGCAATGCGCGGCTCCAGGCGCACCACTGCGCTGACTGCCTCGTTGGCCCGCGGCAGCGAAATCACATAGTCGCCCCTGGTACTACGCCCTCCCTGAGGGGCCAGCCCCAGGCGCATGGACTTGGCCTTGCCCCGGTTGGTCACCACCACGATCGTATCATCTGGAAGTCCCACGGTAGCAGCAGCCAATCCCTGTGCGTCTTTGGGCAGCTTGATCGTGATCACGCCCTGCCCACCGCGCCCCTGCACCGGATACTCGGTCACAGGGGTGCTCTTGGCCACGCCCGTATCGGTGCACACCCACACGTTGGCCCGCTCGTCGGCCACGCCGGCCCCTACCACACGATCGCCCTCTCCGAGCAACTTGACCGCCCGCATACCGCCTGCCCCCAGCCCCGTCGGGCGCACCTGGTCCACCGCAAAGCGAATCGCCTGGCCCTGAGCGGTTGCCAGGATCACCTGATCGGCATCGCCGACATATCCCACCCAGATCAGCCGGTCGCTGGCCTCCACATCCATGAACTTGAACGGCTTCGCCATCAGGCCGGGCAGGTCCTCCAGACGCAGGCGCTTGATCTCGCCCAGAGCCGTCACCGCGGCCAGATACCCTTCCTCCAGGCCGGGCGGCAACGACACGGCACAACTCAGCACATCCCCCTCGCCCAGAGCACACAGAGAGGCATAGGCGGTGCCCTGCTCCGGACTTTCGCTCTGCGGCAACAACTTGACCGGCACCGTCGCGCACATCCCGTTTGTCGTGAACAGATACAACGTATGAGTGGTGTTGCTGGCCAGCATCGCGAGCGGCGGATCTTTCACCTCGCCAGTGATTCGCGGTGCGGTATCGCCGAAAGTTCGGCTGAGCAAACCGCCCGTCGTCACCGTCACCCAGGTATCTTCATTCGGCCCCAAGAAGTCCGCCGCTTTTACATCGCCTGCTGCGCCAGCATGAATCACCGTGCGGCGCGGATCGGCGTAGCGGTCGCGGATCACGCCCAGCTCGCGCGCTACTTCCATGCGCATCATCTTAGGGCTGCTCAGCAACGCCTCCAGCATCTTGATCAGTTGTAGCTTTTCTCTGTACTCTTCTTCGAGCTTGCGCCGTTCGAGCGCGGCCAGCCGCCGTAACTGCATCTGCAGGATCGCTGTCGCCTGCGCGTCGCTCAGCTCGAAGCGTTTGCACAGATTGGCGTGCGCCGTCTCCACCGTCCGCGAGCGCCGGATGGTATCAATCACTTCGTCCAGGTGTTCAAGCGCTTTCAACAGACCTTCCAGAATGTGCGCCCGTTCGCGCGCCTGCGCCAGATCGAACTCACTACGCCGCCGCACGACTTCCAGCCGGTGCTCCAGATACACCCGCAATGCTTGCTTGAGGCTGAGCCTGCGGGGTTCCCCGTCCACCAGAGCCAGGATGATGATGCCAAAGGTGCTCTCCAGCGGTGTGTACTTGAACAGATTAGCGATCACTTCCAGCGCATCCGCCGTGCGCATCACGTCAATCACAATACGCAAACCATTTCGGTCGCTCTCGTCGCGCAGATCGGCGATCCCCTCGATCCGCCCCTCGCGTACCAATTCGGCGATCCGCTCGATCAGGCTGGTCTTGTTGGTCTGGAAAGGTATCTCGCTGATGATGATCCGGCTGCGACCGCGCCCCAGTTCTTCGACATGCAGCTTGGCCCGGATTTTGATCTTGCCCCGCCCGGTGGCGTAGGCGGCACGCAACTGATCTTCCTCAGAGCCATTGTCATAGGTATACACCACGCCGCCTGTGGGGAAGTCTGGCCCTTTGATGAACTGCATCAGTTCCGGCACGCCGATGCTGTCCATGATCTCCCAGTTTTCCAGCATGAAGATCAACGCATCGCATACCTCGCCCAGGTTGTGCGGCGGAATGTTGGTAGACATCCCCACCGCGATACCCGACGCCCCGTTGACCAGCAGGTTGGGAATGCTGGCTGGCAATACGGATGGCTCGCGCAGTGTCCCATCGAAATTGTCTACGAAGTCAACCGTGTTGCGCTCAATGTCAACCAGCAATTCCTGCCCCAGTGCCGTGATACGGGCCTCGGTGTAACGCATGGCGGCGGGCGCATCCCCGTCAATGCTGCCGAAATTGCCCTGCCCGTCTACCAGCGCATAGCGCATGGCAAAATCTTGCGCCATGCGCGTCATGGCCTCATAGACAGCCATATCGCCATGCGGATGGTATTTGCCCAGCACCTCGCCCACGATACGAGCGCTTTTCTTGTAGGGCGAGTCAGGGCGCAGTCCCATATCGTACATGGCATAGAGGATGCGTCGCTGCACCGGTTTGAGTCCGTCCCGCGCATCAGGGAGTGCCCGCGCCACGATCACGCTCATGGCGTAATCAAGATACGATTCCTGCAACTCCCGATTGATGTCGCGTTGTCGTATCATCCCGATATCCATGGCTGTCTCCTGTGCCGGATGCCTGTCATGGCTGCCAAACGCCGTGTAGTTTAAGAAATCGCTGCCCGTCTGTCAATTCATGCCGGGCACCTGACTTCAGAACACATGTTCTGATGATCATTATAGGGCACTTTTTCCAGCCCTGCCAGTCTCTCATCCTGCCAGGCATATTCGGATATGGAGGCAGGCTTCTTCAAGGGGAGCCGCCGAGGTCCCAGACAGACGCAGTCCGTTTTCTCCTCTCTTCTCTGCGTCCTCTGTGTCTCGACAGTTCAAAATGACCGCCCTGACCATGACGCCAGATGTCCAGGCACTGGCCCAGCGAGTGCGTGCCATTCCCTCACCTGCCGCGCAGAGAAACCTGCCCCCTCACCTGCGCTTGCACCCAAACGCTCACGGAGGAAAAGAGCCATAGGCGCGTCGCCCGCACGATATGTGACGCCTGCGCTGCTCTTGTGCTAGACTTTCCGACATGAGCAAACGTTATTCCCTGTTCACCCTGTGGCTTTTCTTGCTGCTTGGGCTGGCCGGGCTGAGCGCCTGCGGCGAAAAGCGCCAGCCAGTGCCTGTCTATGTCACGCCGACTTCGGAGCCTTCTTTCACCGCCACCATGACAGCGCTGCCCACCGATACTGCCGTCCCGCCCACCTCGCCGCCAGACACCCAGGTTCCCAGTGCCACGCCTGCCTGGGTTGCGGCTGCGCCGACAGCGACACCCACCCCCTCTGGCCCACCGTTGCCCTTTGGCCCCATTGTGGCTCCTACCACGCCGGCCATACCGTCTCCCACCAGCACATCCGCTGGCCCTACACCGGTTGTGCCGTTCGGCCCAATTGTCGGGCCAGGGCACACGCTCGTGCCTACCGAGACTGCCTTGCCGCCCACATTGGGGCCTGTCCTCATTCCGACTTCAATCGCCAGTCCGCCGCCCGGCGTTGCTCTGCGCCGCGATTTGCTGGGCGTGCAGATACATCCGCACATTGACAGCCGCGAGTTCGATCGCGTGCTGGCTTATGCCCAGAGTCTGGGTGTGTCCTGGATCAAATATCAGTTCAACTGGTCCGTCCTGGAGTCCGCACCTGGCCAGTTCACCGAACTTTTCTTCATGCTGCGCCAGTATGTCCAGCAGACCCACAACCGGGGTTTCCGCGTACTGATCAGTGTAGCCAAGGCTCCCGGCTGGTCGCGCACTCCTGACCCCGACGGCGTGCTACGCGAAGACGGCCCGCCGAATGATCCCCAGGCGCTGGCCAGTTTCCTGACCAACGCTCTGAACACTATTGGATATGACGCGGCGGGTGTTCCCTATGTCAGCGCCGTCGAAGTGTGGAACGAACCGAATCTGCAACGCGAGTGGTATGGGCAACCCCTCACGGGCGAAAGCTACATGCGCTATTTCCGCCCCGCCTATACGGCCATCCGGCAATTTTCCCCACAGATCGTCATCGTCACCGCCGGCCCGGCCCCAACCGGCGACTCGCACTGGTCAACCAACGACCGCACCTGGCTACAGCAACTCTATAACGCCGGACTGGCACAGTATGGAGCTGACATTGCGGTTGGCATTCACCCTTACGGCTGGGCCAACCCGCCCGATGCCCGTTGCTGTCACAACCCCAGCCGTGGCTGGGACGATCAGCCACAATTCTTCTTCCTGGACACTATCGAGCACTATCGGCAAATCATGGTCGCCAACGGTCACAGCGCCGCGCAACTGTGGCCAACTGAATTCGGCTGGGCGACTTTCGACGGTATGCGCACAACTGCCGGTGTCCGCCCTGCCGATCCGCCGGACACGCCCTATTTCGGTTTCATCACTCAGTGGCAGCAGGCCGATTACACACTGCGCGCGCTGTATCTGGCGCAGGAACGCGACTATCTGGGGCCAACGTTCCTGTGGAATCTCAACTTCGCCACCATCCCTGGCGCTGTTGACCAGAGCGATCCTCAAACGGCCTATGGCATACTCGACAGCGCCTGGCAACCCCGTCCCGTGTACAGTCTGATTCAGCAAGCGCCCAAGCAGTGATCGGCAACTCCGATAGCCCCAACAGAAACGCCCGTTGTCCTGCTGAACAACGGGCGTTGTTTCCTTCACAGCCTGTTCGAGATCAATCCTGCACCAGAGTCAGGCTGTAGGTGCCCTGCGTGCCGCCGAAGTTCAGGCCGTAGTGTGTGGCGATGACGTAGTACGTGCCCGACGAGGCCAGGGTCGCCTTGTCAATCACCGAATTGGGATTCTCGCCAGGGACCACATCATCGTTATAGTCCACCTGTATCCCTTCCGGCGAGATCAGGTAGAGTGCTGGATCGAGCGTGCCCCCTGTCGCCTCCATGCCGATGGTGACGATATCACCCTGTTGCCCCTCGAACGAATAGACCACGAAGCGGCGCTGATCCGTGATACTGCCCGACACCGTCTGCCCGTAGCTGATCGGGACGGCGCTGCCCAGGGCCGTCTGATAGTTGAGCGTGCTGGCATTGGCCATCGAGAAGAAGCCACCCGGCCCAGCGATAGCCGTGCCATCCGGCGCAACTGTGAAAGTGATCATATAGCGCGCGTCTGGGCTGATCGGTTGTGAGGTGTTGATCACCGACTGCCCCTGCACGTTCACCGATAGCCCAAAGTTGACTGGCGTGTTGTCGTTACAGGTGTTCTGGTACCATACCTCGACCTCGTACACACCCGGCAACAGGCGGTTGAGCGGCCAGTAAATGTACGAGACGGGCGAAGTCGTCGTGTCCACACAACCCACGTTGCCATCGGCTGCCAGAACACCCCCACTGGTGATCACCGGCACATCATCGTACACCGACGCCCCATTGGGATCGCGCACCAGCAGTTGCAGGTCGGCGTTGGTCGTCCATTCCAGCTTAATTTCGATGGACCCCTGCGGCAGAGCGGCTCCTGCCGCCGCCTCTGGCGTGACGGGGGTCGGGGTCGGCGTGCCCGCTGCTGTCTCGGCAGCCGTCAGCGTCAGCGTATACTCACCTTCCGTGCCGCCGATGGTCAGGGCATAGCGCGTCGCCAGGATGGTGTACGTGCCGTCCACGACCAGGTTGCGGGTAATACGCGAGTCCGTCGTGTCCTCGGCGTCATCGTTACTGGCCAACGGTGTCCTGTCCGGGCCGAGCAAGACCAGATAGGTATCCAGGCTGCCAGATTGCGCGCGCATGTCAATATTTACCGTGGTACCCGCTGTGCCTTCGAAGGAATAGGCCTGGGCCGGGCTGGTGTTGGTGATCACGCCGGACACGGTGCTGCCTACCGCAATGGGGTCAGCGGCGTTGATTTCATTGGCGAAGACTGCCAGATCAAGGCCAGCGTTGACGCCGCCATTGACCAGCGTCCATTCGGCGTTGGCGTCCAGTTCCAGACGGGCCAGATACTCCTGGCCAGGGTTGAGCGTCCCACTGAGGCTCTGCGGATCGTCTCCATTCACGGAGGCAGAGAGGGTGAATTGCTGCGATCCAATCGTCCCGCAGGCATTCGTGTAATAGATGATGACCTCATAGCTACCCGCGGGCACCGTACCGGCAGGCCAGGCGATAGTCTCCGTGGGAGCGCTAGCCATTGCCGCGTCGCAGTTGGCGTTCACGTCTGCGTCGAGCACACCGCCGCTGGGCGCGCCGGGGCTAAAGCGCTGTACCGTCCCACCTACCGGATCGCGAACCTCCAGGTTCAGGTCAACCGCAGCATTCCAGCTCAGCTCGAAGACAATGCCGCCGCTGCCGAGCGTCACCGTCTGTCCGCCTACCTGCTGAATGCCGCTCAGTTGCAGTGTGAACGAGCCGCTGGCGGTGCCCTCTGCCCCGCTGCCGCGCATCACCCAGATGTAGAACGTGCCCGAACTCGGCAGTGCCACATCGGCCAATGCAGCCGTCGTAGCAGACTCCAGATCGAGGTCCTGAGCAATGACCGAGCCGCGCTCATCCGTGATCAACACCACAGGAGTCAGTTCGGCCACTTCCGTCGTCACGTCCACTGTGATGGTATCCCCTGCGCTGCCTTCCAGGCTATACACCTGCACGAAGCGGTCAGCGCTCAGTGTGCCCGTCACAATATCGCCTACCGTGATCGGGCGTCCTGCGTTGCCCTGCGCCGCTGCGGGCACCACCACCGCCAGGGCCAGCGCCAGCACCAGCACACCCCAGGCCATAAGGCTGGCCCCGCGACTCCACACGCAGAAAGAGGGTTTTCCGTCCATCATAGTCAACATCACTCCTCAATGACGGGCGACAGCAGAGCGCTGCCGCTCACAAGCGCCTCCAGTGTAGCCAATCGGCCCGGCAAAGGCAAAGGTTCGTCGCTCTGATTGTCCGCCTCATTGCCCAGTCGTAGGGAAGACGCCCAGAAAAGCCAAAGAGGCGCAGGGCAGATCAGCCCGGTCTGACCGGCTGTGGCGTTGCTGCCTGCTCGTACCCCAGCACAACAAAGTTGGTGGTGCCCGCTTTCACCGTGATAGTGCGCATCACGCGCCGCCCGTCTACCATCACGCTGATTTCGTATTCACCTTCGGGCACGTCGCCAAAGACGAAGTTCTCCTGCCAGCCAGGATCGGGTACCACATGCCAGTCGCGCCGCTGACCAGGCTGCTTGGGCTGTATATAGGTCGTCGTCGTCTGCACCACCCGCCCCCGACGACTCAGCGTGACCGTGATGTCCTCGACCATCCGCCCGTCGGAGCCAGTCACCCGCCCGGCCACCACCCCGTGCCCCAAATAGGGAGCAATCCACAACAGAGGGTTGTACACCGAGAAATACTTGTTCTCTCCCAGTCGAACTTCCATGTGCACATGTGGCCCGCTGACATCGCCTGTGCCGCCGATCAGCCCAATAATATCGCCCGCCTCTACATGTTGCCCCTCTTCGACCAGAATGGCGGCCATGTGTGCGTAGAGCGTGAAAATTTTCTGTCCACGGAAACCGAAATCGTGCTCGATGACCACCACATTGCCGTAGGCCGGGTACACGTCAATGTCGCGCGTCTCCAGCAATTCGCCCCCATTGCCCGCAAAGACCACCGTTCCCGCCCCGCCGGCCCGAATTGGTTCGCCTACAGGGTTGGGGATGTCTATGCCATGATGCACACGCCACTGATTCTGTGGCCCGTCCGAGCCAAAGGTATAGTAGAACAGGCTGGCGCTGTTGGCGCTGGCATCCACCGGACGCATCAGCCAGAAGTGATCGTTGGCGTGTGGGCTAAGCGGCACCTGTTCTGGCGGCGGCGCGAAACCCAGTTCTTCGGGCGTCTCTGGCAGCAGGACTCCCGTCGGGCTAGGCACAGGCGTCGGCCCGTCAACTTCCAACGGTGGCTCGGTCGGGCGCGGTGTGACTGTTGGCCAGGGCGTCCCTTTGATCTCCACCGGCTGGAAAATGACCGCCTCTGTGACCGTAGGAGGCAACGTCGGCGGCACATAGGGCGACATGGCCAGGTCGGGCGTGGTGAACGGCGTGGCCGCGACTGCCAGTTGTGTCTCCAGCGCCACCTGCCAGTCGGCAGGCGGGGCATCGGCGGGGGTCACAGTTGGTGCTGGCACCGCCACCAGCACCTCCGGCTGACTGTTCTGCCACAGATACAGCCCCACCAGGCCAGCCAGCGCCAGCACGATCAGCAGCCCTTGCAGATGGCGGGTGTGTTCCATCACGATTTCGCCCCCACGAAGCGACAGCGTCCGGCAAGTCGTGTATGGGATACGTTCATTGCTGGTCTGGCGGAATGGGTGTCGGCGTGCGGCGGATTGCTGGCGTTGGAGACTCAGTCGGCAGCGGTGGCGGCGGCGGAACCTGTGTGGCCGCGCTCAGGAATCCTTGCAACTCCTCCGGAGTATACAATTCGAGCATGGCCGCTTCCCAACTGAGACCTCCCGTCTTGACAAACGTCCAGAACTGGATTGCGCCAAAGTTGTATTGCCACGTGCGCTGAGCCGGGATGCGCTCCCAGCCGAAATCCTCGGCCAGTTGAGTCAGGTCTACGTAGTAGCCCGGTGGCGGCAATGCCTTGAGCCGCCCGCCCTGCTCATAGTCGGTCACATCTCCGCTGGAGCGCGCGGCGAAGTCCCATGGCAGATCGCGCAACGGCTCACCCAGCGCGCCATTCTGTGCTTCGGCCACCACCCGCACGAAGACTCGCCAGTACGTGCTGATTTCCTGATCCTCACGCACCACTTCGATTGGCGCAGGTGCAGGATTGTAAACCAATGTCCGGTCAATGGCGAAGGCACGCCCCGTATAATGCCAGTTCTGACGCGGCTCACCGGGATCGGGCGGGCGACCCTGCGGCCAAAACGCATCTTCCAGCGTGCCCAGGAAGTCGTAGCCCACCTTCTCCAGCACTTTGATGCGCAACGCCTCGAAGGAGTCGTTCACCCGGTCCGACAGATACGCCTGTGGCGCTTGCACATTGTTCAAGGGGGCCAGCCCATAACGACCGGTTGCCTGCAGCCGTTCGTTTTCCGTGTAGAGCGCCTGCACCGTCGGGTCGGGTGGCACGCCACCGCTGGCCACCAGCGACGCTGGCAGTGCCGCCGCGTTCCAGTGTGGATCAACCGCGCGATAGGGCAGCGTGAGCGCGTCCGTCGCCGCCCCAAAGCTACCCACCGTGCCGGTGATCAACTGACTGCGCTGCTGATAATCGAGTGTGTACAGCACGCTGCCATCGTTGGGTGCCCACGTCGGCATACGCCCCCGTCCCACCAGGATTGGCACCGCTTCAGGTTGTTGAGCAGGTTTGACGTACACCCCCTCGACCCCGTTCACCCGCGCCGTATACGCAATACTGCTGCCGTCATGACTCCACGCCGGATGGTTCTCGTCCACATCAGGCGTATTGGTCAGGTTGACGGCGCGGGCATCGCCTCCGTCCGCATCCAGGCTCAGGATGAAGATATCGCGACTGCCTGCCCGCCAGCTTGTGAAAGCGATGTGTCGCCCCCCTGGCCCCCAATCCGGCTCGATGTCAGGCCCAGGGGTGAAGGTCGCGCGAAAAGCGCCCTCACGTGCCGCACGTTCCGGGTCCGAACTGATGATGTAGATATCCAGGTCTTGCGTCTCGTCGTTATAGCCCTCATAGGCCAGAAATGCCCCGTCCGGACTCCAGGTCGGCGCGCCCTCGAACCCTGGTGTATAGGTCAGGCGCGTCGTTGCCCCTGTGTCCACCTGCATGATATACAGTTCCCAGTTGCCGTCCCGATGGCTGGCGAACGCCAGGCGCGTGCCGTCGGGAGACCAGGCCGGATCGCGATCGTCGGCGGGATTGTTGGTCAGGCGCAGCGGCCCGCTCTCGCCCACGTTGATCACCCAGATATCGTCCTGGCCGTTCTCGCGCAGGGTGAAAGCCACGCTGCCTCCCGCTCGCAGCGGATCGGGCAACGGAGTTGGCGTCGGCTCAGGAGTCGGGAACAGGGCTGTCGGGAGCGGCGTATCCACTGCCTGCGGCCATCCCCCGCTGCCTGTCGGCATTTCTTCTTCGTCCGTGCCCTGAATGATCAGCACTGCCAGCATCATTAGCAACAACAGGACAGCGAACGCGCTGAGCGCCCGATTTTGCGCGAGCAGCGGGTCTTTCACCACAGCGGGCTTCAGCTCGGCTTCGGCGGCGCGTTGAGCCATCAACTCGCGCCGCCCGATGCGCACCGTCCCTGTCTCATAGGCTGATTCAAGGGGGGGCCTCCCACGGCGAGCGATGCGCCCGGCGATGCCGCCTATTCTCTCTATGAAAGCGATAAGCACCTGCAACACGGTGCCGACCGCCGCCAGCAGGGCGCGCAGCAGACTCGCCACCTGCTCTACCAGCACCATCGCCAGCCATGCGCTCACGCGCAGGGCCGCATTGCCCAGCCGGTCGGTGACGCGAAATGCGCGAATCAGCATCGTCCAGCCCTAATGGTGTGTGTGTGACCCCGCCATCCACTGCGGCGATCCTCGCAGATGTCACGTGCGAATTCTACATCCACACCCGCGCCCAAGACAAACCACGCGGTCTCCATATCCTCATAACCGCAAGTCCTCAGCAAAGGCGCTCAGCGCCGCTGTGCCGCCCGTGTGCCAGAACAACACGCGCTGCCCTACGCGAAACTCACCGCTCCGCACCAGGTCAATCAGCCCGGCCAGCGCGCGCCCCGTGTAGACTGGATCGACCAGAATCCCTTCCAGCCGGGCCAGCAGCCGGATCGCCTCGCGCTCCCGTTCGGTCACCACCGCATACCCTGCCCCGCAATAGCGATCGTTGACCAGCACCTGTGCCGGATCGGGTTCCCAGTCCAGCCCCAACGCGCTGGCTCCGGCGCGAACCAGTTCTGTCACTCGCGCAGCCAGTCTGTCAGCCGGCATATCCACGCTGATCCCCAGGATACGAGTTGTCGCCAGCAGTCCGCCCAGGTGCGCCCCCAAGAGCAGGCCCGCCTGCGTGCCGCCCGAACTGCTCGCGAACACGTGAGCGTCGAACCACCCGCGCGGTTCGATCTGTCCTGCTACTTCGCGCATGGCGTCCACATACCCCAGCAGACCGTGTGCGCTCGACCCGCCGTAGGGGATGACATAGGGCCGATGTCCGGCTTCGCGCAGCGCCCGTTCCACCTGCGCGATGGTTCCAGTGTACGGGGCACGCTCTTCTGTCCAGTGAATCTCCGCCCCCAACAAATGATCCAGCAACAGGTTGCCGCTCAGTTCAGCCGGTGCCACTCCGCCAGGTGCATACAACACCAGATGTGCTGCCAAACCGAGACTGGCCGCCCCCGCTGCCGTCTGCCGGGCGTGATTGGACTGCGTCGAACCCGCCGTAATCACGCAGTCCGCGCCAGCTTCGACCGCCTGCGCCAGCAAGAATTCCAGCTTACGCGCCTTGTTGCCCCCTGTTGCCAGCCCTGTCTGGTCGTCGCGCTTGACAAACAGCGCCGGGCCTCCCAGGTAGACGCTCAGGCGGGGCAGCGGTTGAATCGGCGTAGGTAGAAACGCCAGCCGGACGCGCGGCATCCGGTCGAGCGCAGCGAAAAGATCGCGAGCCGCAGACATTTCGGCTACCTCCGTTTTGTGATCGCACCAGCCGGAACCAGTATACTGTATCCGCAGCAAGCCGCACGAGTACGCAGGCGCTGCCACGAATCCTTCGAGGGACCAATGGATGGCTACCTGCCCAGTCCCGCCGAGCGCGGCACGATCGTGCTGATCACCGGCCCACGACGCAGCGGCAAGACAACCCTGCTCCTGCGCGTTTGGCAGGCTGCCCAGGCCCACGGCCTGAGCACAGGCGGCTTTTTGTCTGTCGCCCGCTTCTGCGGAACCGAAAAAGTGGGCATTGACGTGATGGACGCCGCGACCGGCAGCGTTCAGCCGCTGGCCGTACTGGGGACAGGCGGCCCAATTCACACTGGCCATTACAGTTTCGATCCAGAAGGTATTGCCGCTGGCCTGCGTTTCGCCCAGGCCGGGCGCGCTGCCGACGTGTTCTTCGTTGACGAACTGGGGCCGCTGGAACTGCAACGCGGAGAGGGTTGGGCAGCCGTGTTGCCTTTGATCGTCGCTCGTGCCTTCGGCGTGTGCTTCGTCGTGATCCGTCCAGAACTGATCGCCCTGGCCCGCGCTCGCCTGAGTCTGGAAGATACCGCGCCGACTCTGTCCGTTGACCCCACCACTCGCGACGCGCTGACCGACCGGTTGATCGCCTGGCTTCGTCAGCGTCGGCCCGGCTAGAGACTGTTATGAACTTCTGCGCCGTATCTTCCCCTCACCCCTGCACCCCTCGCCCACTCTCGCGCAAGTGCTCCCCTTCTCCCCGCCTTGCGAGAGCTCAAGGGCGGGTCACCATTGAGAGCATCTCGAATGGGAGACTGTCGCTAACTTTACCTCACCCCCGCTTGGCGCTCACGCGCCTCGCTGCCCCCTCTCCTACGCGGAGAGGGGGCAAGCCGAGCGCAGCGAGGCTGGGGGTGAGGTAAACTGGAGCGAGCCAACCTTTACGCTTGCTCTAGCTCTGTCCGCCCCTGAACCCGCGAGGGAGAAAGGACCGGGGGATGAGGGGAAAAAGTGCATAACACGCTCTAGCGATCCTTTTTCGAGAAGATCACCACGGTTCCGCTGTGCTTGCGCTTGCGCTGCTCTTCCTCGTCCAGGTCGAGCGCGCCCTCCAGCACCATGCTGATCAGCCCGACCAACAGCCCGCCCAATACTGCCCAGCCGAAGCCGTCTACCTCGAAGCGGCTGCCTGCCAGCGCATCGGTGATCAGCAGCAGAATGCCGTTGATTGCCAACGCGAACAGTCCCAGGGTGAGCAGGATGAGCGGGCAACTGAGCACCCAGATCACCGGCTTGAGCACAGCGTTGACCAGACCAAAGATGAGGGCAATGACCAGCAACGTCGTCACGCGGTCATCGCGTATGTGAATCCCAGGCAGGATGGCTGCCGTCGCCGCCAACGCCGCCGCATTGATCACCAGCCGCAATAGAAACGTGCGCATTGTGCATTTTCCTCTTGGGCGGCTCAACCCGCCCGCTCGAACCGGCCAAAGTTGTAATACGCCGCGCACGCCCCTTCAGCGGAGACCATTGGCGCGCCCAGCGGATGGCGGGGCGTGCACTCGCGCCCAAAGGCGGGGCATTCGTTGGGCTTCAGCACACCTTTGAGCACGTCGCCCGCGCGACACAGCGGCGACTCCGTCGCGTGAATGTGTGTCACAGCGAACCGCCGCGCCGCATCGAACGGGGCGAATTCTTCGCGCAGACGCCAGCCGCTCTGCGGGATCAGCCCGATCCCGCGCCAGTTGCGATCGCACGGCTCGAAGACCGTGTTGATCAAGTCCATTGCTGGGCGGTTGCCGCCCTCCACTACCGCTCGCGCGTAGGCATTCTCGACGACAGCCCGCCCCTCCTCCAACTGCCGCACAGCCATCAGAATGCCCTGCACGATGTCCAGCGGCTCGAACCCCGTCACCACCATCGGCACACGGTATTTCTCGACCAGGGGGTGATATTCCCAGTATCCCATCACCGCGCACACATGCCCGGCCAGCAGAAACGCCTGCACGTCCACGTCCGGCGCGCTGAGCAGGGCGTCGAGCACGGGCGGCACGCGCACATGCGATACCAGCATCGAGAAGTTGGCAATGCCCCGCTGCCGTGCCTGGTAGATCGCCATGGCGTTGGCAGGAGCGGTCGTCTCGAAGCCGATCCCAAAAAACACAACTTCTTTGTCGGGATTCTCCAGAGCGATATTCAGGCACTCCAGCGGCGAATACACCACGCGCACATCGCCACCCCTGGCCTTCACCTGGAACAGATCGCCCTCAGAACCGGGGACGCGCAGCATATCGCCGAAAGAAACCAGGATCGTCCCCGGCAGACTGGCGATGGCGATCGCCTGGTCGATCAGCTCCAGCGGCGTCACGCACACCGGGCACCCCGGCCCGTGAATCATGGTGATCGGCTCCGGCAATAGCTGATCAATACCATGCCGGATGATCGAGTGTGTCTGCCCGCCGCACACCTCCATCAGCCGCCAGGGCCGCGTGGTCAGACGGCGAATCTCGTCGAGCACTTCGCGCACACGTCGGGCATCGCGGTATTCGGTGATGTATTTCATGCTGCCCGCCTCTCGTCAGAATAGAGCGCTACTGCGCTGTTTCGTCACCTGCTTCGCCCAGTTCTTCGTCCAGCAAACCGATCTGATTGAACAGCTCCAGCGTCTTCTGCGCTTCGGCCTCGTCAATCAGATTGAGGGCAAAGCCCACATGCACGATGGTATAGTCCCCCACCTTCGCTTCCGGGACGTAGGCCAGGCAGGTCTCGCGCACCACCCCGCCAAAGTCCACCCTGCCCATCTTCAGGCCGTTCTGCTCGTAGATTTCGATGATCTTCCCAGGAATGCCCAGGCACATTGTCGTCGTCTCCGTCTTCAACCATAGCGCACTGTGTAAGCCGCAATAGCCGCCTGCCCCAGCGCCAAACCTCCGTCGTTGGGCGGCACCAGCCGGTGCGTCAACACAGTGAAGCCGTCCTGCTCCAGCCCCTGCCGCGCTGCACGCAGTAGCGTGCTGTTCTGAAACACCCCCCCGCTCAACACCACCGTCTCGACGCCCGTCTCGGCACGGGCCAGCTCGCACACCTCGCGGATCATCTGCGCCACACCGCGATGAAAGCGCGCCGAGAGCCGGGGCACAGCCACCCCAGCCCGCAGATCGCGCAGCAAGGCCGCCAGGAGCGGCGCGGGGTCAATTTCGAATCCCTCCGCTGGCGCTTTCTGGATTACCAGGGGATAGGCCGCGCGTTCGTCGGGATCGGCTGCCACTTCCAGCCAGATTGCCGCCTGCGCCTCATAGGTCACTTCTTGCAGTACGCCGGCCAGCGCCGCCACCGCGTCGAACAGCCGCCCCATGCTGGAAGTGAACGGCGCGTTGAGTCGCCGCTCCAGTTGCTGACGCAGGATCGTCTTTTCCTGCGCCGAGGCGGCGCGGACCGGCGGGAGATCGTCGTCCCAGGGCAAACCGGCGCTCCACAGATGCGCCAGCGCCATGCGATAGGGGCGCAGCGTCGCCGCATCGCCCCCTGGCAGGGGCACGTAGCGCAGATGGGCAAAGCGCCGGTATTCACCATAGCCGCCGATCAAGACTTCGCCACCCCAGATCGCCCCATCCGGCCCCAACCCCGTCCCGTCGAAGATCACCCCGATCGCTGGTTGGTCGGGCGGAATCTTGTGTTCGGCCAGGCAACTGGTCAGATGCGCATGATGATGCTGCACGGCCAGATGACGTTCTGGTCGGCGCAAGGCATAGCGCGTCGCCAGATAGTCCGGATGCAGGTCGTGCGCGATCACCTCCGGCTGCACCCGGAAGAGCAGTTCCAGATGCGCGATGCTGTGTTCGTAGGAACGCAGCGCCTCATAATTGCTCAGGTCGCCAATATGCTGGCTCATGAAGGCATACCGATCGCGCGCCAAGCAAAAGGTGTTCTTCAGTTCAGCGCCCGCCGCCAGCAACGGCGGCGCGTCGAACGGCAGCGGAATCGGATAGGGCGCATAGCCGCGCGACCGACGCAACGGCACAATTCCCTCTTGCCCTGCCCTCACTACAGAATCATCGCAGCGGATGTGAATGGCGCGGTTGTGCAGCAAGAACGCATCGGCCAGCGGCCCCAACCGCTCCAGTGCATCTTCGTTCTCTGTGGCGATCGGCTCCTCGCTGTAGTTGCCGCTGGTCATCACCAGCGCAATCGGGAAGTCCGGCGCGCGCTCCAGCAACAGATGATGCAGCGGCGTATAGGGCAACATCACGCCTAATTCGCGTAGCCCTGGCGCAACATCCGGCGCGATCGGCCCACCGGGGCGCAGCGGCAACAGCACGATCGGTCGCTCCGCCCCCTGCAACACGCTGGCCGCCTCCGCGCTGACTTCGCACACCGTCCGGATAGCGTCCAGATCGGGCATCATCACTGCAAAGGGCTTGGCTGCCCGTCCCTTGCGCGTGCGCAGGGTCTGCACAGCTCGCGCGTTGGTGGCATCGCACGCCAGATGAAAGCCGCCCAGCCCCTTGATCGCCACAATGTAGCCGGCCCGCAACAATGCCCGCGTCGCCGCGATCGGGTCGGCGGGCAGTCCGTCCCATCCCACCGGCGCATCCAGCGCCGGGCTGCGCAGCAACTCCAGCCGCGGCCCACACACCGGGCAGGCATTTGGTTGCGCGTGAAAGCGGCGATCCAGCGGGTCGTCATATTCGCGCTGGCACTCCGGGCACATAGTGAACGCCGCCATGGTCGTCTGGGGCCGGTCGTAGGGGATATCCTGAATGATGGTGAAGCGTGGCCCGCAATTGGTGCAGTTGGTGAAAGGGTAACGATAGCGCCGGTCCGTCGGGTCGAAGACTTCGGCCAGGCAGTCAGCGCACGTCGCCACATCGGGCGAGATCGGCTGATAGGCCCCTTCCACCGCCTGGCTGTGCTGAATCTCGAAGCGCGCATAGCCGTTGGCGGGAATCACCTCCACAGTCACCGTCTCAATGCGCGACAGCGGTGGCGCTTCCCTGCCTATCGCAGCCACGAAAGCATCCAGCGCCTCGCCCGTCCCCTCAACTTCGATCTCCACCCCCGCCGAGGTATTGCGCACCCAGCCGCGCAAACCATAGCGTAGCGCCAGAGTGTAGATGAAGGGACGAAAACCGACGCCCTGCACCACGCCGCTGACATGAATGCGCCGGGCGACCACATCGGAAGTGCTCACGTTATTTCGCCGTGCCCCGCCCATTGATCTGTGCGCGCAACCACGCCAGCCAGGCGTCGAAGCCCTCGCCCGTGCGACAGGAGATGGGGAAAAAAGCCACGCCAGGGTTGAGCACTTCCACCCCGCGCCGGAAGTACTCCACATCAAAGCCCATGTATTCCTGCAAGTCCATCTTGTTCAGCAGCAGCACATCCGCCCCGCGAAACATCTGCGGATATTTATAGGGCTTGTCAGCGCCCTCTGGCACACTGGCGATGACCACGTTGAGATGCACACCCAGTTTGAACGCCGCCGGACAGATCAGGTTGCCCACGTTCTCGATGATCAGCAGATCGAGCGCGTCCAGGTTCAGGGAAGGCAACGCGCGGAAGACCATATTGGCGTCCAGATGGCATTCGCCACCCGTATTGATCAGCGAAACGGGGACGCCCATCGCCGCCAGCTCGCGCAGATCGAGGTCTACGATGTCCCCATCCATCACGCCAATGCGCACCTCGTCCATCAGCGCACGCACCGTGCGCACGATGACGCTTGTCTTGCCTCCGCCGGGCGAGGCCATGACGTTGAGCGCCAGTACCCCCGCCTGATTGAGCCGTCGGTGCACTTCTTCGGCCAGTTGATCGTTGGCGTTCAGGATATTCTCTACGACCGGAATCTTGTTGCTCATAGTCCTTCCTCAATGGGCTTCTTCAAGACCGGGCTGCGGTTCGCTCAGGTCAACCTCGATGCTGTCCAGGTAGAACTCGTCTCCCCCCACCACGCTTACCGCGAAGCTGCCGCAGGCTGGGCAAACGTAATCGTCGCGGCTTAGCGCGAACGCCTGGCCGCACTCGCGGCAACGCAACTGTGCCGGGATACGTTCGAAATGCAGTACCGCCCCCTGCGCGATCGTGCCCTCGCTGATGATATCCCAGTAGAACTGCACCGAGTCGTCCACAATGCTCGACAGCTCGCCGATCACCAGGTTGATCTCGCGGATGCGCACCGCGCCCGCCTGCTGTGCGTGACGCAGGGCGATTTTCAGGATGTTCTGCGTGACACTCAGTTCATGCACTGGCACGCATCCTTTTTCTAAACCGGCATCATGTAAATCATAGCATGGACTGCCGGAGCTTCCAGGTGACAAAAGTGAGGTCGCTGAGGTGCTTTTGCGCGGAGACTCGCGTCAGCAGCGCCGCAAACCCTAGAACCCCTGGTAAATCCATTGCGGCGCGCTATCCGCCGTGACGATGATCACCAGCACCAGGATCGCGCACAGCAGCAGCGCAAACAGGTTCTCGCGGCTGAAGATGCGCCTCAGCAGGCTATGGAGCCAGGTCATCATCAGTCCCCTTCCTGAATACCGAGCACCTGCTCCATGAACTTCTTGCGGTTAGCAGCGCGCGCGATCTTCCCGCTGGAAGTCTTGAGCAGCCACTTTGGCCCTACCAGATGCACATAGCGCGCCGTCACGTCGGTCGTCTGCACCACACGGGCGCGAATCTCGCGGATGATACGCCCCTGTTCCTGCGGGTCCTGCGTGTCTACCTCACAGACAACCGCAATGTCTTCTGTGCCCAGGTCTTCGTTGGGCACGCCGAAAGCCACCATGCGCCCCGGGTGCACTCCCTCGATATCGTTGATCGCGCTCTCGATATCCTGCGGATAGATGTTCTTGCCGCCGACGATGATCAGGTCTTTCTGCCGACCGGTGATATATAGTTCTCCGTCGGCCAGATAGCCCAGGTCGCCTGTGAAATACCACCCATCCTCCAACGCCTTTGCCGTCGCATCGGGGCGACGATAGTACCCGCTCAGCATACAGTTGCTGCGCAAGGCTACCTCTCCCACATGGCGTTCAGGCAGATCGCGGCGGGCAGCGTCCACGATACGAACCTCGGTGTGCGGGATCGGTCGCCCGCACGACACCATCACCACCGTCGGGCCGTCGCTCCCATCGGATGGGCGCGCGATGCCCTGTTCCATCAATGCTCTGCGGTCAATCACATCCAGGCGGGGGGGAACGCCCAACTCGCTTTGCGTGACGGCAAAAGTGTTCTCCGCCATCGCATAGCACGTCTGCAGGGCGCGTCTGTCCAGGCCGAAGGGGGCGTAGAAATCGCCGAAGAGGACATGGCTGTCGTGTCGCACCGGCTCAGAACAGTTGATCAGCGCGCGCAGGCTCGATAGATCGATCCCCTCCAGCGCCGCCCTGCGCACCCGCGTCGCCATGAAGTTGTAGGCGAAGTTCGGCAGCCAGCACAACGTGCCCCGGTAGTCGCGAATCGCTCGCAGCAGCACCAGCGGATCGCGCACCCAGTGAAACGGCGACATCAGCACCAGGTGCACGCCCTGCACAATGGGCATCAGAAAACCAGCGATCAGCCCCATGTCGTGATAGAGCGGCAGCCAGCTTACCACCACATCGTCCGGGCGCAGATCGATAGCCGCACTGTAGGCCGCGATCTGATTGAGCACCGCGCCATGCGCCAGCATCACCCCTTTTTGCAGCCCTGTGCTGCCAGACGAATGCTGCAGGAAGGCCGTGTCTGTCGGTTGCGATGGCGCTCGTTCCAGGTAATCGCTCAGATTTCCTTCCGGTTCCAGGTCCTCGACATTCAAGAGGACCGCCAGGGTAGGAATCCCTGCCAGTTTCTCGCGCAGAGCGGGCAGCATCTCCGCATAGGTGATGACCGCCTTCACCTGGGAGAGCGTCACCAGTTGCCGCACGCTCTCGTAATAATGCTCGGGATCGAGCTTAGGCGTCAGGAAGGGCATGATCGAAGGGATCGCTCCCAGCAACATCGCCCCCCAGAAGGCGTACAGCACCTCTCCCCCATGCTGCAAGACCAGTACCACCAGGTCACCGCGCTGCACACCAGCCTTTTCCAGCGCCCGCGCATAGCGAGCCGCCTGCTCAAAAAAAACGCGACAGCCAATCGTCCGTGTTTCGTCGGGCTGAATGAGTGTCAGGGCGGTGCGATCGGGAACGCTCTCCACCAGATGGCGCGCGCAGGCGATCAGAGTGTCCGGGATGTGCTCCAGGCGCACAGGCAGAGAAAACCTCGGCGGGTTGCTCGGTGTTGTACTCATAGGCGGTTCGATACAGTTGCGTGCCAGCGCATCGTTGCGCCGCTCCAGCAGGCCGAATTATAACCGGTTCGTGTCCGCTGCCCAGCGTTTCGCCAGCATCCCCCAACGGTGCTACAGGGATTACACCACCCGCTGAAAGAGTCTTTAGGGCGAAGTGTACCTTTGGTTTTTGCGCGAAACAGTGTAAGCTAGTTCCTGCGCCGAACCAGGATCATGGGGGAAGCGTCTATGGATCAGGAAGTCAGCGGAATCACCCAGACCCTCTCGCGCGAGCGCTGGAATCAGGCTCGCCGTAAGGCGTTCTGGCAGAAGCTCTCCAGCTCGCTGGGACTGAGCAAGCAGCCGGTCAACCTGCTGTCGTTCGAGGAAGTACAACACAAGCTGCGCCTCACGCAGAGTTCCTACCGTGGCCTGCAGCAGGTGGAACTGGACAAGATCGTTGGCAGCGTAGGGCGCTACCATGACTTCACGCGCACCTTTCTGCCCCTCATCGAGGGCGATCGGGTGCGCTGGCAGCGCATCGCCGAATTGCAGTACGAGCAGGGGTTGCCCCCTATCGAACTGTACAAGGTTGGCGAAGCCTACTTCGTCAAGGATGGCAATCACCGGGTCTCTGTCGCCCGCGAGTTTGGAGCCAAGACTATCGAGGCGTATGTCTGGGAGTATGAGACGCCCGTTGGCGGTCTGTCCGTAACTGCCGGAGACGTGCTCGACGATCTCATTGTCAAAGCGGAATATCGCTCCTTCCTGGATCGCACCCGCCTCGATCTCAGTCACCCGGAGCAGAATATCGTCCTCACCGAACCAGGTATGTACCCCGAACTGGAACTGGAGATCGAGCTTTACCGCCAGAATCTGGAGCGCATTGATGGCGAACCGCATACCTATCAGCAGGCGGCGGCTGACTGGTACGAGATGGTCTATACCCTGGCGGTAGACATCATCCGCGAGTCCGGCGTGCTGGAGATTTTCCCAGGCCGCACCGAAGCCGATCTCTACGTTTGGGTGACGCGACACCGCAAAGAACTGGCCGAGCAGTACGGCGAAACGCTGCACCTGCGCGACGTAGTGGCTCGCATCGCCGAGCGCCGCCGACGTCCGGCCCTCTGGGAACGCGTCGTGCAGACCACCACGCGCTCGGTCAAGGCCCTGGTAACTACCTTTGCCCCGCCGCCCAGCGCCGCCGAGGAATTCATCATCCCGCCCCGTGACGATGAGCCAATGGGACGGCTGCTCGCTTCGTTACAGACGACCGAGCCGGAGATGACCTATCGCGGTGAGCGGGGCGAAGCCTGGCGCGCCTGGCGCAGCGCCCTGCGCGCCAAAGTGACAGAACTGCTCAGCCTGAACTATGTGCCAGCAGATGGCGCGGCGGTCGAGATCGTGGAGTACACCACCGTCAGCGGTGTCGAGCGCACCAAGCTGTTGTTGCCAGCCACCGATGGCTTATCCATCCCGGCCTATCTGCTCGCCCCCGCTGACCGCGACGGCCCGCTGCCAGGTCTGATCGTGTTTCCCGGGCACGGCACCATCCGCGAAACCGCGGGTCTGGAAACGGGCCTTCCTCAGGCCAACGCGCTGGCTCTGGCTCAGGTGGGCTATATCGCGCTCACTTTCGAAGAGCGTGGCTTCGGCGAACTCGGCCAGGTGGATCACGAGGGTCTGGATAGCGCCGCCCGCCTGCTGGGCCGCACCTGGCTAACCATGATCCTGGAAGACGCCCTGCGCGCTCTGGACTACCTGCAAAGTCGTCCCGATGTGCAGGCCGATCGCCTGGGAGCCACCGGCCTGGGCCTGGGCGCAGGGCTGGCGCTCTACCTGGCCGCTCTGGACGAGCGGGTGCGTGCGACGGTCATCCAGAATTACGTGGGCGGGGGCATTGATGTGCTCGCCGTGCGTGGCCACGGCTGCGACTTCGTGCCAGGGCTGCGCCGCTACGCCGACTGCAGCGATGTCGCTCGCCTGATCGCTCCTCGCCCCGTGCTTTACGCTTATCCACGTGGACGAGCCACCACACGCATGGCTCGCCTGTGGTTCGACCGCACCCGCCCACTCTACGAATCATTCCGCTGCCCCGACCGACTACGCTTCGTCGAGCACGAAGCGGGCACGCGCTACCATTGCCCACCTGCCCGTCAGTGGTTCGATCGCTGGCTGATAGAAGAAGAAGATACCAGCGTATTGCTGTGGGCACCCAGGGAATGATCTCGGTGTGCAGCTAGATGGTCACCATACGTCCGGCGTTGAGAACAAAGAGGGTCGCGCTGTGCTCGTCGGCCCCAGGGGGTGTGGAACAGGTCTGGCGGATGAGCTGCAGCGCCTCGTCGAGCCGTTCTTCATCAACGCCCACCAACAACGTATCACTGCGTCGCCGCAAGAAGCCGCCCAGACTGCTGAACTCGGTCACCTGGAAACCGGCATCGAGCAGTCTGCGTAGCAGCGCGTCGTGTTCTCTGCGAACCACCACGATGATCAGCTTGGTGCTCATGTCTGCTCGAAATGCTCCACATCGAGCACGAACACGGTCGCGCCGCCCACTTCCACCTCGACGAACGCGCCCATCATGGCCGCCGATTCCACCAGATTGGGGCCAGCGGGGATCAGGCGGGTGCGGCGTTCGCACGTCTGCTTAAGGATGCCGATCACCGCTTCGACCGCCGCATCGTCCACGCCACAGAGCAGGGTGGTATTACCTACACTGAAGAACCCCCCCGTGCTGGCCACGCGCGTTACCCGGTAGCCTGCCTGTGTCAGGGCGTTGATGGTGCGGTCGGCATCCTGATCCTGCACAACGGCGATAATCAATTTCATGGGCAAGATCGCTCCTGTTCGCCCCACCCTTTGCCATTAACGATACCATATAACAGGCTCGGCTGACAATCTGATTCCGCGTAACGAAAGGGAACAATATGCGCTTCTCACACCCAGACCCCGCCCAAGGCCCGTTGTATTCTTCGGCACTGTCCGTACTACAAGCAGCCCTGGCTGCCGCCGATCCCGCACAGGCCGTGCGTCGGGCGCTCCGGCGCTCCGACGACACCCTGTATATCGGCGAGCGCCCCTACGATCTGCGCCGGTTCCGTCGCACTTTCGTCGTCGGGGCGGGCAAAGCAACCGCGCCTATGGCGCTGGCGGTCGAAGACCTGCTGGCCGACCGCCTCACCGCCGGAACGGTCACCGTCAAATACGGCTACACCGCGCCAACAAAGCTGATTGCTGTGCGCGAAGCCGGGCACCCCATCCCCGACGAGGCAGGAGTTGCCGCCACGCAGGCAATCGTTGATCTCCTGCGCGACGCCGACGCCCAGGACCTGGTGCTTTGCCTGATCTCGGGCGGCGGATCGGCGCTCATGCCACTGCCGGTGCCGGGTGTCTCGCTGACCGATCTGCAGGCGCTCACCGACGCGCTGCTGCGCTCCGGAGCGCCCATCCAGGCGCTGAACACCGTCCGCAAGCACCTGTCCCAGGTAGCTGGGGGGCAACTGGCGCGGCTGGCCTATCCGGCCACGGTCGTTGCGCTGATCGTCTCCGACGTAGTCGGCAGTCCGCTCGACGTGATCGCCTCTGGCCCCACCGTCGCCGATGAGTCCACCTTCGAGCAGGCATGGCAGGTATTAGAACGCTACGGCGTGCTGGAGCACACCTCCGTGCCGATCCGTCAGCACCTGCAACGTGGTCTCTCCGGTGAGATTCCCGATACGCCCAAGCCCGGCGACCCCGCCCTGGCTCAGGTGCACAATGCCATCATTGCCGACAACGCCCTGGCCTGTGCAGCAGCAGTCGAAAAAGCCAGGGCGCTGGGTTTCAACTCGCTACTGCTGACCACCTACCTGGAAGGCGAAGCGCGCGAAGTCGGGCGCGTGCTGGCCGCCCTGGCGAGAGAAATCGCCCTGCGCGGACAGCCGGTGCCCCCTCCGGCCTGCCTCATCGCTGGTGGCGAGACGACGGTCACGGTGCGCGGCCAGGGCAAAGGCGGGCGCAACCAGGAAGTAGCTCTATCCGCCGCCCTGGCCATTCAGAACTTGCCGGGAGTAGTGATCGCCAGCCTGGCCACCGACGGCACCGACGGCCCCACCGACGCCGCCGGCGGCCTGGTAGACGGGTTGACCATTGCACGGGGTCAGCAGGCGGGCGCGGATGCCCTGGCTGCGCTGAGCAACAATGACGCCTACCATTTTCTGGAACGGGCCGGGGCGCTGCTGGTCACCGGCCCCACCAATACCAACGTCAATGACCTGATGGCCGTCTTCGTTGGAACGCCGGCTGCAGCAATGCCCTCAACGTAGTGGAATAGCAGGGCAAGCGTCACCACGGTACTATGCAATCAACAACGGGCAGGGGTAGAATCAGGGCAGAGTTAGCCCGTTGGACTCAGGCATGACATCGAAACATGACTTAGTTACCCAAGGGAGGAACGATGATGAGAACACATAGGCTGGCGCTGACTCTGGCGCTGGCTGCGATCCTGGCGGGCGTTGTCTTTGCTGCTCTGCAAGGGGTCGCGGTCTTGGCCCAGGGAGACACAGGGCCGGGTTTGATCGTGTATACGTCCAACCGTTCGGGCAACTACGAAATCTACGTCCTCGATCCGCAGACGGGGCTGAGCGCTCAGCTCACCAATGATCCCGGCAATGACATCGAGCCAATGTGGTCGCCCGACGGCACACTGATCGCCTTCACCTCCGACCGCGACGGCGACTACGAGCTGTACGTGATGACCGCCGAAGGCGAAGACCTGCGCAAGCTGACCAACAACATGGCCGAAGACCGTCAACCGCGCTGGCAACCCGATGGCAAGAACATCGTCTATATCTCCGACGTGAACGGTCAGTGGGATCTTTATATGATCTCGCCCGACACAGCGCTCGTCCGTCAGCTCACCAATGATCCGGCTGACGAGCGCGGCCCTGGCCCCTCCGGTATAGTGGGACCTGTCGGCACGCCGACAACCGTCGTGATGCCAGTCACGCCGACGCCCATCCTGCCCGATGCCGTGGTCAACGCCAGTACGCTCAACGTGCGTGCCAACCCTGGAGAAGGCGCAACCATCCTCACCAAGATTCCGCAGGGCACGCAGCTACGCATTCTGGGGCGCTACTTCGACAATACGTGGGTCCAGGTACAACTACCCAACGGCACGGTCGGCTGGGTCTATCGTCCTCTACTCACCATCAATATTGATCTGACTACCGTGCCGGTGCTCAACGTGCAGTTCATCCCGCCGCCGCCCACCGCTACGCCGACGGCTACCGTCCCGCCTGTCCCGCAGACCTATATTGACTTCCGCGCCAGCGCCACGGTTATCAACAAGGGTCAGTGCGTGACCATCGCCTGGGACGTAGAGGGCATCAAGGAAGTGTACTATCAGGGCGTCGGAGTGACCGGCCACGAGAGCCGCCAGGAATGCCCGCAGGCTACTACCACCTATCACCTGCGCGTCATCCGGCTGGACAACGTGGAGGACAACCGCTACATCACCGTTACCGTCAACCCGTAATCCGATTCACACTGCAGCAGGGAGTCATACGGCCCCGTTCATCTTGAGCGGGGCCGTACCCTTTCAGCGGGGAACGCTCCTGTCCATGGGAGACAAAGTCCCTCCGTTGGCTTGCCGTCGTTGTCGCAACCGGCGGTAGCTATCCATGTCGTCCCGTGCCAGCCGGTCGTCGCCCGGCGCGCCGCGCTGCAGATAGGTTAGATGCCGATTGAAGTACGCTTCAGCATAGTAAGGATCCAGGTGCAGCGCATAAGTAAAATCCGCGATGGCCTCGTCGAACATGCCCAGTTGTTTGTAGGCAATGCCGCGGTTATGATACACGGCAGAATCATTGGGGTCGAGCTTCATAGCCTGATCGTAATCGGCCAGTGCTGCATTGAGCCGTCCCAGTTCCGAGTGCGCATTACCCCGGTTGTAGAAGGCCAGCGCGAAGTCAGACTTGAGCTGAATGGCCCGGTTGTAGTCGGCAATCGCCCCTTCCAGTTGTCCCAGCGCGTGCCGTGCAACGCCACGATTGTGATAGGCAGAGGGATTGTCCGGCAGCAAACGCACTGCTTCGTCATAATCGGACAGCGCGCGCTCATAGTTGCCCATGGCGTAATACGTATCGGCCCGCGCCAGATAGGCCAGCCCATCCGCCGGGTTCAGGCGCAACGCCTGATTGAGATCTTCAATGGCCGGCGCAAAACTGCCCAGCGCGCTGTAAATCGTCCCGCGCCCGCGATATGCTTCGGCCAACGAGTCGTCCAGACGGATGGCCTGGATGTAGTCTTTCAGTGCGTCCTGCTCGCGGCCCAGGGCTTGATAGGTCTGCCCGCGCAACAGGTAACTCCAGGCGTCCGCGGGGTTCAGCAGTATGGCGCGATCCAGGTCCTTGATCGCTTCTTCATATTTGCCCTGACTGTAATAAATCGAGCCGCGCATGGCGTGCGCCGGTGTTCCATCGGGATCAAGCTCGATCGCGCGCGTATAGTCGGCCACTGCCTCGTCGGGCTTGCCCAGCAATTCAAACGTCAGGCCCCGGTCGTAATAGGCCGCGGCTTTAGTCGGCGCGTGACGAATCGCTTCTGAGAAGGCAACCAGCGCATGGGCATGTTTGCCCTGAATGCGCAACAGCAAGCCCTGGTTGTAATGCGCCTCGTAGTTGGAACCATCCAGGCGTATTGCTTCGGCGTAATCTTCCAACGCCCGCTCATAGTGACCGAGCTTGTGATAACACATGCCCCGGCTGAAATACATGGCAGCGTTGGTCGGGTCGAGACTGAGCGCCCGGCTATACATCTTGATGGCATTGGTGTAGTCGAAATTGTCGAAAGCCGCGTTGCCCTGTTCGAACAACAGCAATGCCGCTTGCGGATCACGCTGCGGAGCCCTGATCCGCGCCATCAACTGACGCAACGCTCCCGCGTAGTCGCGGCTGAAATCCACCACCATCGCGTTTTCCAGTTGATACGGCACAGGCGTGTTGTCCAGGCTGGCAACGATGATCGGTTTGTTCAGCTTGCTGAAATGAATCCACTCGCTCTCCACTTCGTGCGACTCTTCAGCATAGTGCGACCACACCAGGACCATGTGTGTAGCCCCAGCCAGCGCACGAGTGATCGCCTGGTTCCAGTGTTGCCCGTTGGCAATGTCACGCCGGTCAATCCACGCCCCCACGCCGAGCTTGTGCAAATCGTCATAGAGACGCAGCGCAAAAGCTTCGTCCGCGTTGGCATAATTAATGAAGACCACGGTAGCCGCTTCTGTCATGCTGATCATCCCATTCTTTTTTCTGGCGACACCGGAGCCTGCTGCGTTGTAAGTCTGTTGTGCCGGCTACAGAACCCCCTGCCCCACACTGTAGCACAGACCTGAAAATCGAGCTAGAGCACGAAAATGCTGAAGAATAGCTCTACTGCTTGGGCGATATCTCCCCACAGCAGCATCATCAACACCGCCAGCAGAATCAGCCCCACCCGCACCAGCACTTTCTTGGCGTCATGGCTGACAAAAAGATGGTATCCCCACGCATTGACCGTCAGCGCGATCAGGGGCCGATGCCGCGGCTCCCGCACAGGGAGCGAGCCATAAGAAAAGAGCACGTCTCCATCGTATACGGCTCGCTCTCGCTCATCCGCAGCACCACGGTGTGGACTGCGTGTCCGCTCTTCTTCTCGCCAGGGGGGTGTCCACTCTGCGCTGTCACAGGCTGCCCAGTCAGATGCCCCCCCCTGTTCCGCCGGACGCCTCATCAGGTCGTCGGCTTCGATAATCTCTTCCTCGTCATCACCTCGTGCCACATAGGGCGGCCAGGCCGATAACCTGCGACGAGGATCGCTGGGCAATAGGCTTGCTGAATCCATCGGCACTGCTCCTCGCCACTGGCGCTATCCCAACAACACGATGAGCGCACCACCCAGAATCGCCAGAGCCGCCAGCCATCTCCCTGCCACAGTTGGCGCAATAGCGCGGCGCGGACGGTTCGCTTGAGAGATGCTCACGTTCCCGCGCGCGTCCACACAGACCTGTACCGTCCCGGCAGTCGTCACAGACGAACCGCGTACCGGCTTGACGATCCCCACGGTCAGGTTTCGTTCGGCGAAGAAATCAATGGTCGCCAGGTAGTGCCCATCAAAGGCGCTGGCGACATCAATCACCCGTCGCCGCTGTTCCTGGGGCGACAGACAGGCAGAGGAGACCAGTACCGGAGATGCCTGCACAGGCTTACCTGTAGCGGGCGCGGTTTCCAGCGTGTCCCGGTGAGCCAGAGCCACCCGTCGGCCCTGGCTGCCCCGCATGGCCCTATCCTGCAATAGCCGTTCTCTGGCCGAAGCAGCCGAGCCATCTGAAAGAAGTCCTGTAGTGAGACGACGGAATAAGACCATATGCCCCCCACCAAATCATCTACCCGCTTACCAACTGAACCATCCCCAGGGAGCACATGCGCCTGCGGCATTCTGTGCCCGCCAGCAGAGAAGCGCCTTCGCTGGCTGCTAGGTCAGCCTCTCTTGAGGATACTCTGGCCCATTCATGGTGGGATGTGGAAAAAAGCCCCCCAATGACCCGCTGCTGCTCAAGCAACCAGGTTGGAGTACATACCATTTTTGAACTTTGATCAAACCCAATTCCCACCTGATTTCTATTGTAGAGATTCTTGGTAGAAAGTCAATTAAGTCGAAGGTAGATCACATCCGCAGGGCTGTTTCCGCTAAACCGCCGACAAACATCAAAAAAACAATCCGGCGGTGAGGGGTACCCGCTCACCGCCGGAATTGTGCTCAGTATGACACGTTGCGCCGCTGTGACTACTCCTCGTCGAAGTCGTCGAGTTCTTCCTCGTCTGCGACCGCCTCCAGGGACGACATCTCTTCCTCGTCATCAACGACCGGGAAGGCGTCTTCTTCCTCGTCCTCGATCAGGTCTTCCTCTTCTTCCTCGACTTCTTCCTCTTCATAGTCTTCGGCAACCTCGTCTTCTTCCAGTTCACCCAGCTCTGGCACGCGCTCTTCGTCCAGCAGTTCGTCGTCTTCCTCGTCCTCGTCCTCGGCAGCAGCACCGCTGAGCACGAATCTGTGCTCCAGTTCGTCCTTGTTGACAGCCAGTTGACGTTCCTGATAAGCCTGGAAGCCCGTGCCTGCCGGAATGAGCTTGCCGATGATCACGTTTTCCTTCAGGCCATAGAGCTTGTCTACCTTGCCTTCGATGGCCGCCCCAGCCAGCACCTTGATCGTGTGCTGGAAGCTCGACGCCGACAGGAAGCTCTCGGTCGAGAGCGCCGCCTTGGTCACGCCGAGCAGCACCGGCACTGCCGACGCCGGTTCTTTGCCTTCGGCGATCAGGCGCTCGTTCATGGCCAGCAGGTCCAGCTTATCTACCAGTTCGCCGGGCAGCAGTTCGCTATCGCCGCTGCGGGTGATCTGCACTTTGCTCATCATCTTGCGGATGATGATCTCGAAGTGCTTGTCAGCAATGTTCACGCCCTGATTGCGGTAGACCTTCTGCAATTCGTTCAGCAGGTAGTGCTGTGCCGCCTCCTGGCCCTGAATGCGCAGGATACGGTGCGGGTTCTTGGAGCCTTCGGTGATCTGCTGCCCCGCTGACACCTGCATCCCGTCGTACACGTCCTCCAGCAAGCGCGCGTTCTGCGGGATTTCGTAGTCGCGGATGTCTTCGATCTCGTCGCGGACGTACAGACGCCCGTCCTCGAAGTACACCTCACCGCCCATCTCGGTGACCAGCGTCTCCTCGCCTTCCGGAGACTCGGCCAGGGCCTGCCCTTCGCGCACGCGCTCACCGTCCTGCACCAGGATCGTCCAGCCTTCCGGCACGTCGTAAGCCTGGCTGATCACCTCGCTATTGATCACGCGGGCGATACGCACGCCTTCCTTGCGCAGCAGACGCAGCGTCCCGCTGATGTCCACCACGACGGCTTCACCCTTGGGCTTCTTGCGCGCCTCGAACAGTTCTTCCACGCGCGGCAGACCGCTGGTGATGTCACCGCCACCGGAGGCCACGCCGCCCGTATGGAAGGTGCGCAGGGTGAGCTGCGTGCCTGGCTCGCCGATGGACTGCGCTGCCACAATACCCACGGCTGCGCCCACTTCTACCATCTCGCCGCGGCCCAGGTCGCGCCCGTAGCACATGGCGCAGATGCCGTGCACCAGGGCGCAGGTCATCGGGCTGCGCACGTAGGCGTATTCCACCATTTCCCGCTCCATCAGATCGGCGATGTCCTCGTCAATCATCTGATTGCGGTCAACGATCAGTTCGCCCGTCTTGGGATGGTATACCGGTCGCGCCGCTACCCGCCCGATCACACGCTCGCTGAACGACTGACCAGCCACATCTACCTCTGGCAACGGCGTACCCTTCGCATCCTGGTTATTCGGATGCGCCGGGTTGGCGATACGAATGCCAGCCTTGGTGCCGCAGTCGTAGCGGTTGATGATCACATCCTGCGCCACATCCACCAGACGGCGCGTCATGTAACCGGCGTCTGCCGTGCGCAGCGCGGTGTCGGCCAGGCCCTTGCGCGCGCCATGCGTGGAGATGAAATCCTCCAGTGCCGTCAGCCCCATGCGGAAGTGACTCTTGATCGGCAGGTCAATGATGCGCCCCGACGGGTCAGCCATCAGGCCGCGCATACCGGCAAGCTGCGTGATGGGGCCGAAACCACCCTTGGTAGACCCCGACAGCGCCATCACCGCGATCGGCCCGAAAGGATCGAGCGTGTCGCTGATGACGTTCTTCAGCTCAGACTTGGCGCGGTTCCAGCTATCAATGGTGATCTGATAGCGCTCTTCTTCCGTCAACAGGCCGCGCCGGAAGTCGCGCTGTGCCGTCTCCACCGTTTGCTGCGCCTCGTTGAGGATGGCCTCGCGTTCTGCAGGCACCGTCAGGTCCGAAACCGCAATGGTCGTGCCCGACACCGTCGCGTAGTGGAAGCCGATGTTCTTGATCGCGTCCACTACCTCGGTCGTGCGGTCGGGGCCATATTTCTGGTACACCCGCGCCACCAGCTTTTGCAGGCTCTTCTTGGAGAGCGTCTCCTGCACGAAGCGCATATCGTCCGGCAGAATGCGGTTGAACAGCGCGCGTCCCACCGTCGTGATCTCCGGTTCCGGCTGCGGCGGATGATGGGGATCGTCGTAGTAGTTGCCCAGCAGGATCGGCGTGTGCAGGTCAACCACACCCAGGCCGTAGAGGTATTCCACCTCGTCCATATCCACCACCAGGCGGCGCTCATACAGGTTGGCCAGCACCAGCGGCAGATCGGGATTCTTGCGCAAAAACTGGTAAAACTCGTAGCCGTTGTGCACCGCTGCGTCGAACTCACCGTTGAGCAGACCCTCAACCAACTGATCGAACGCCTTGCGCTGCCGCCCGTCTACGGTGATGTTCTTGAGCACCACCACCTCGTTGTTCAGGTCAATCTCACGGCGCTCGACCTGACGCATCCCTGCCGAGTTGTCCACCACGCCGATGCGATAACCGCCTCGCTGCAGCGACTCCCAGGTGCGGAACTCGTCGGCGCGCTCGACCCGGCAGATGATCTCCGCCGAGGGATCCATCGTCAGGTAATAGTTGCCCAACACCATATCCTTGGCCGGAGCCACTACCGGCGAGCCGTCGGCTGGCTTGAGCAGGTTCTTGGTGCTCAGCATCAGTTCACGGGCTTCCTGCACCGCCTTGTCGCTCAGCGGGACGTGCACCGCCATCTGATCGCCGTCGAAGTCAGCGTTGAAGGCCGCGCAGACCAGCGGGTGAATCTGGATCGCCTTACCCTCGACCAGCAGCGGTTCAAACGCCTGGATGCCCAGCCGGTGCAGCGTCGGAGCGCGGTTGAGCAGCACCGGACGCTCCTTGATCACCTCTTCCAGCACTTCCCAGACTTCAGGACGCTCGCGCTCGATGATGCGCTTGGCCCCCTTGACGTTGCTGGCGTACTTGTACTGCACCAGCTTGCTGATGACGAAGGGGCGATAGAGTTCCAGCGCCATGATCTTGGGCAAACCGCACTGATGCAGCTTGAGCTTGGGGCCGATGACGATCACCGAACGGCCCGAATAGTCCACGCGCTTGCCCAACAGATTGCGGCGGAAGCGGCCCTTCTTGCCCTTGAGCATGTCGCTCAGCGACTTCAGTTCGCGCCGCCCACGACGGCTCAATGCCTTGCCCCGCTGACTGTTGTCAATCAGGCTATCCACCGCTTCTTGCAACATGCGCTTTTCGTTGCGCACGATCACGTCCGGCGCGCCCAGTTCCAGCAGGCGCTTGAGGCGGTTGTTGCGGTTGATCACGCGCCGGTACAGGTCGTTGAGGTCAGACGTGGCAAAGCGCCCACCGTCGAGTTGCACCATGGGGCGCAGGTCGGGCGGGATCACCGGCAATACGGTGAGGATCATCCATTCGGGACGGTTGTTGCTTTTGATCAGGCTTTCGACCACGCGCAGGCGCTTGGTCGCTTTCTTGCGACGCTGCTTGCTGCGCGTTGTGCGCACTTCGTGCCACAGTTCTTCGCGCAGCTTCTCCAGGTCCATATGCTTGAGGATTTCCAGGAACGCCTCAGCGCCCATCCCCGCCTTGAAAACCTGGCCGTACTTCTGCTTCAACTCGCGGTAACGCGGCTCGCCCAGAAACTGCAGCGGTTCCAACGACAGCAACTCGTCGCGCGCCTCCGCATAGGCCGCGTGCAGACGCGCCAGCCGCCGTTCAAGCTGCGACTGAATGTCCTGAATCTCCTCTGCGGCTTCGCTGGTGCGCTCGTCTACCTGTGCGCCCAAGCGGTCGAGTTCGGCCTGACGGCGAGACTCGATGTCTTCTTCGATCTGACTCAACCGCTCCTTGGCCGCCTCCTGGATGGCGGGCAGCAGTTTGTTGGTGACGATGTCACCCTTGGCCGCGATGAGCACATCCGCCGCCTCAAAAACGAGGTCGCTTTGCAGCACCTTGCCCATTTGCGCTTCGATGCGCTCCTGCAGGCGCTGCGCTTCGCTCATCACCATCTCGGTCAGCCGAGCGCGCTCCTCGTCGAGTTGCGCGTTGATGTGCTTGCGCATGGCCTCCAGGTC
>FWPU01002581.1_pt1 | contig 49342 bp, 34 predicted proteins | sample 2228361 | NCBI WGS metagenome assembly FWPU01 (sample SAMEA103939777, study PRJEB20133) | metagenome | reverse complement strand
CCAGCCCCCTGCGGCCGCGGCCGCACGTGCCGCTCGCGTGCGGCGCGAGGGGAGGAAAATCCGCGTTGCCCCACACCCCCGGAACAAAAACGCACCCTCGGCGCGACGTGGCTCCAAAAACCGCCACTTCTTCAACAGCCCGGCAGAGGGGAAAAGGGGAAAAATGCGAACTGAACCGCTCGGTTGGAGCCCAACTCCGCGTTGGAGTCTAGCACCGCTGCAATTCGGCAACCAGTTGACGGTGCGTGCGCAGCCGCGCGAACTTGCGCTGCCAGATGTCGAAGCAGGCGGCCTGAATGGCCTTGTGCGTCGTGGCCACGCCGTCGGTCGCCACGGTGACACGGTAATTGCGGTTGGCTGCCGCAAGCACCGTGCTGTTGACGCAGATGTCGGTGGTCACCCCCGTGATTATCAGGTGCGTGACCCCCCGGCTGCGCAGCGCCAGATCCAGCGGCGTGTCGAGGAACTTGTCGTAAACATGGCTGGCCACAACCAGCTCGTCCGGACGCGGTGCGAGTTCGGGAACGATCGCCGCGGACTCCGCGCCCTGCCCGACCAGCGGTCCGATAAGGCAACTGCCCGAGGGTCTTCCGTAGCCCGTGGGGCGCCCGGGAACCGGCGGCAGGTGCTCGATGCCGAACGGGTCGCCGCGCAAACAGGGCACCGCAAGGGAGTAGACGAACTGCGTGAAAAACACCGGCGCGCCCACGGTCCGACAGCAGTCCGCCAACCGGCGGATGGCGGGAATGATGGCGCGGCCCCGGGGTACTTCCAGCGACGCCCCGACGTCCAGGAAACCGTGCTGCATGTCCACCACCAGCAAGGCAGTGCGATCCCGCGGACAGCGATGGGTCTGGTCAATGCGGGCTTGTTTGTCTGGTAGGGATTGTCGGTTGGGCGGTGGCATGAGCGGAGAATGGCGCAAACCACGGGCAAGGACGAGCAGGTTTTTTGCGCACTTCGCTTACGTCGGAGACGATTGATTCCGGCTCTGCACCCGTCAAACGCACAATCCACCCGGAACTCCGGCGCATCGCGCGCCCGGCTCCGGGCCGCCGGCGACGTCGAACCGGCTGGACAGGTTCCTGCTTGGCACCCCCTGAACGGCCAGCGGCACGTGGCGCGACGGTTACCTCGCCGGTTTCATGGAGGCGATAACGCATGAAGGCCGTCCCGGCCGCGGGAGTTCTCCCGTGCGTCCCTGGTGCGGATTCGCCGGCGGCACGAAGGAGCCCCCTTGACAGCGACAGTTTTTCCGCCCCGCACAAGGACCTGACGGGGTTCGCCGACGCGGGCTGAGTGCGTTCGGGCGCATGTTGGGCCGGAACATCCCGTCCGGGTCCTCGGGCGAGCTGGCGCGGGGCGGGGCGGATTGATTACAGCGGCGGCCCCCAGGTCCAGGTGTTCCGGCGCGTGTTCCGGCGGGCACAGGTGCCGCGGCGTGAGAGGATGGGGCAGCTCGAGGCCCGCGGGGCCAGGACCCGCTCATCCGGAGCGTGGAAGGCCCGTTCGCAGGGCTTGAGTTTCAATGGGCCCGGACCGCTCGACAGCCTGCGGGGGTTGGGGTGGGAAGCCGATCCGGGCCGGTGGCCGGACAGCCCGCGGTTGATCCGGATGGCCGGAGGTTAACGGGCCGGGCGTTGACTTTGCGCGGGTCGCCCGGTACATCACCGGCACGCAACCCTATGAGTTGGGCCAGCTTGTTTGCCGCGTTCACCCTGAGCAGTCTGGACGTGCTGGTTTTCATCGCCTTCGTGCTCGCGGTGGTGGGGCTGGGCCTGTACCAGAGCCGGGGGGAACGCAAGGGCAGCAGCGAGGATTATTTCCTGGCCGGACGCGGGCTGAAGTGGTGGTTGATCGGCTTTTCGCTCATCGCGGCCAACATTTCCACTGAACAATTCGTAGGCATGAGCGGCAACGCCGCCAGCCACGTGGGACTGGCCATCGCCAGTTACGAATGGATGGCGGCCATCACGCTGGTGGTGGTGGCCTTTGCCTTTCTGCCGAATTTCCTGCGCGTGGGCATCTTCACGATGCCGGAGTTCTTGGAGCATCGCTTCGACTGGCGGGCGCGGACTTTCATGGCGGTGGCCACGATCCTGATTTACCTGCTGCTGCTGGGGGCGGTCACCTATTCCGGCGCGCTGACCATTCAGACGCTGGCTGGTCAGGCCGGGTACCGGCTGAGCCTGGAACTGGGGGCGTTGATCATCGGTTTTGTGGCCATGGTGTACGTGACCGCCGGCGGGTTGAAGGCGTGCGCCTGGGCGGACCTGCTGCAGGGCAGCGCCCTGGTGCTGGGCGGCGGGGTGATCCTGTGGTTTGCCTTTGATCAGTTGGGCTCGGCCACGGAAGCGGCGGCGGTGGTCAGCGCCCAAACCGGCGCGGTGGAAATTCGCCCCTTGTCGCCGGACGCCGGGGCGCTGGCGCGCTTCTGGGACCTCAACGGCACGCGCCTGAACATGTTCCTGCCCGCCGGCGACGCGGTGCTGCCCTGGACGGCCCTCCTGCTGGGGTTGTGGATCCCGAACTTTTACTACTGGGGACTCAATCAGTACATCACCCAACGCACACTGGGGTCGGCTTCCCTGGCCGAAGGGCAGCGCGGGATCGTGTTTGCCGCGTTCCTCAAGCTCCTGATCCCCTTTGTAATCGTCATCCCCGGCATCATCGCCTTCAATCTGTACTCGCTGGAGATGCAACTGGCCGCCGCCCAGGACAAGGCCCGGGTGCTGGCAAAGTATCTCCAGGCCAATCCGGACACGCGCTTCGTCGAGCGCGCCGACGCGCCGTCCGAGGACCGGATCGCCGCGCAGAGCGCCGGGCGTTACCTGCTGGCGATCTATCCGGACGCCCCCGCCGTGGCTGCGGTGCGGGTGCGCAATCCGCTGGTGCTGCCCATGACCGCGGCCGAGTTCGCTCAGGCGAGACCAGCTCCGTTGACGGTGTTTGAGCCCGAGGACCACTCTTGGAGGGCGGTGAACCCCGGTTTGACGGAGGAAATTGAGGCCTACAACCGGCAGGTGCGCGCCGCGGCGGCAGCAGCAGGCCGGAAACCGGCGGTGGAGAAACTCATCGCCTTCAAGTATGACACCGCGCTGGCGCAGTTGCTGGGGCGGGTCCTGCCTCAGGGCACCGGTCTGGCGGGTTTTGTGCTGGCGGCCCTGCTCGGAGCGGTGGTCAGTTCACTGGCGGCCATGCTCAACGCGGCTTCGACCATCTTTGCCATGGACGTGTTCCAGAAGCATCTGGCCCGCCAGGCGGCGCCGGAGCGCGTGGTGACCGTGGGGCGGATTTCGGTGCTGTGTTTCGCGCTGGTGGCCATTGTGTTGGCGCCGAAGCTGGGCGACCCCCAGATCAGCAACAGCATCTTCACCATCATCCAGGCCGGCCAGGGATTTATTTCGCCCGGCATCTTGTCGGTGTTCGCCTTTGGCCTGGTGGTGCGGCGGGCCCCGCCGGTGTGCGGCATCGCCGGGCTGGTGACCAATGCCATCGCGTACGGCCTATTGATGATCGTGGCCAGCATCGAGACGCTGATGGCCAATGACGTCATGGCCTTTGTGTTCGGCAACTTCCTCAACCGCATGGCGGTGTGCTTCGTGCTCTGCCTGGGGGTGATGGGCGTGCTCACCCGCCTGCGGCCGTTGCCGCAGCCGTTTGAATTCAAACGCCAGTCTGCCGTGGCCCTGGAAACCTCGCGCGGCGCCCGGCTGGCCGGCGGTGTGGTGGTGGTGCTGACGCTGATTTTGTACCTGATTTTCAGTCCGCTGGGGGTGGCCCGTTGACCCCGAGCAACCGGCTTTTTTCCAGACCAACCCAGGAGCATCTCATGAAACACAACCTCATCATCCCGGCCATGCTGGCGGCGCTGGTGGCAGCAGCCCTCACCGGCTGCTCCACCTGCACGTGCCCGTGCAAAGGCGCCCCGTCCGGCTCCGCGTCCCAATCCATGAACGCCTCGCTGACCAAAACCCTCTACGGCCGGATGCCCGACGGCACGCCGGTGGACCTGTACACGCTGAAAAACGCCCGCGGCACCGTGGTGAAGGTGATCAACTACGGGTGCATCATCACCGAAATCCACGTGCCCGACCGCAACGGCCAGATGGGCGACATCGTGCTGGGGTTTGACCACCTCGACAGTTACCTCAAGGGTCATCCCTACTTCGGCTGCGTGGTGGGCCGTTACGCCAACCGCATCGCCGGGGCGCGCTTCACCCTCGACGGCAAGACCTACACCCTGGCCGCCAACAACGGCCCCAACGCCCTGCACGGCGGCCTCAAGGGCTTTGACAAGGTGGTCTGGCAGGCCGAGCCCCTGTCTGTGCCCAACGGCGTGGCCGTGCGGTTTCGCTATGTCAGCCCCGACGGCGAGGAAGGGTACCCGGGCACGCTGCAAGCGCTGGTGACGTACACCCTCACCGACGACAACGAGCTGCGCATGGACTACGAGGCCAACACGGACAAGCCCACCGTGGTGAACCTGACCAACCACACCTACTGGAACCTGGCCGGCGGCGGCGACATTTACGGTCATGAACTGACCCTCTACGCGGATCACTACACGCCGGTGGACGACACGTTGATCCCCACCGGGGAAATCGCCCCCGTGACCGGCACGCCGATGGATTTCACCCGGCCCAAGCCCATCGGACGCGATCTGAAGCAACTGACCAACGATCCCCAGGGTTACGACCACAACTTCGTGTTGCGGCACGGCGGGGGCAAACTGGGCCGTTGTGCCACGGTGTACGAGCCGCGCACGGGGCGGGTGCTGGAAATCTGGACCGACCAGCCCGGGGTGCAGTTCTACAGCGGCAACTTCCTGGACGGCACGCTGACCGGCAAGGGCGGCTGGGCGTATCGCCAGCATCACGCCTTTTGCTTGGAGACCCAGCATTTCCCGGACTCCCCCAACCAGCCGCACTTCCCGAGGACGGTGTTGCGGCCCGGGCAGGTGTACAAGACCACCACAGTCCATCGTTTTTCCACGCGTTGAGGCTGGCCAGCGGTGCGGCTTGACCCGCGCGTCGGGGCGTGAAACATCTTGCCCATGCGCGTCTCCCAACTCTTGTGCCTGGCCTGTTGTTTCGGGGCGGCCCTGACTCACGCTGCGGAGAAACGCCTCCACACCTTCCGCAAAATCCAGCTCACGCCGGAGTTTTGGGCCGAGGGCGCCAACGTCGGGGACTTCAACCGCGACGGCCATCTGGACGTGGTGTACGGGCCGTTTTGGTTTGAGGGGCCGGATTTTCGCCTCCGCCACGAATATCGCCCGGCCACGAACTCGTTTGTTCTCAAAACCGCCGAGGGCGCCCAGAAAACCATCCCCGGCTTTGAGGGTGCACTGGGCGTCCGGAACGCCTACTCGGATTGTTTTTTCACCTGGACGGCCGACTTCAACGGCGACGGATGGCCGGACCTTCTGATGGTGGGCATCCCGGGCGAGCAAGCGTGGTGGTTTGAAAATCCGCGAGGCCAACCGGGCCATTGGAAGCGCCATCTGGCCCTGGATACCGTGGACAACGAGTCGCCCGCTTTCGTGGACTTAACCGGCGACGGCCGGCTGGAACTGGTCTGCAACTACAAGGGATTTTTCGGCTACGCCTCGCCCGATCCCCGCCAGCCCACCGTGCCCTGGACCTTTCGAGCGATCACCCCGAACAGGAATTACCACCGCTTCACCCACGGGCTGGGGGTGGGCGACGTCAACGGCGATGGCCGCCCGGACCTGATCGAGTCCAAGGGCTGGTGGGAACAACCGCCCTCGCTGGTGGGCGACCCGGAGTGGACCTTTCACCCTTATCCGTTTTGCCCGCCGGACCCGGGTGTTCCGGAAGGGGGCGCCCAGATGTACGCCTACGACGTCAACGGAGACGGCCTCAATGACGTGATCACCTGCCTGGCAGCCCATGGCTACGGCCTGGCGTGGTACGAACAGATTCGCGACGACGGTCGGATTTCCTTCCGCCCGCACCTGTTCATGAACAAAACCCCCGAGGACAACCGCTACGGGGTGACGTTCACCCAGCCCCATGCGCTCGAGCTGGCGGACGTGGACGGTGACGGTTTGAAGGACCTCATCACGGGCAAGCGATTCTGGGCGCACGGGCCGGATGGCGACCCGGAACCCAATGCCCCGGCGGTGGTGTATTGGTTCCGCCTGGTGCGTGGCCCGGGCGGGCAGGTGGACTGGGTACCGTATCTGATTGACGACCGCTCGGGCGTCGGCACCCAGGTGGTCGTGACCGACGTTAACGGCGACGGCTGGGCCGATATCGTCACGGGCAACAAACGCGGCGCCCACCTCTTTTTGCAGGAGGTCCGAAACGTCCCCGCCCGCGAATGGGAAGCCGCGCAACCTCGGCCGCTGGCGACGTCCCGATGATTTCCCCAGATACGCTCAAACGGTCTCCTCAATCCCCGACTTCATGAAACTCGGATTCGTCTCCGCCATCCTTCCGGACCTGTCGCTGGATCAGGTGCTGCAGTTCGTCCGGGCCGAGCGCTTTGCCTGCGTGGAGCTGATGTGCTGGCCGGTCGGCAAGGCCGAGCGCAAGTTTGCCGGCGTCACCCACGTGGACGTGGTGGGATTCACCCGCACCCGCGCCGAGGAAGTGCTGGCCAAATGCCGCGAACACGGCGTGGCCATCAGCGGTCTGGGTTATTACCCGAACCCGCTGGACCCCGACCCCGAGGTCTCCAGGCGCGCGGTGGACCACCTCATGAAGGTCATCCTCGCCGCCGAACTGCTGGGACTCCACAACGTCAACACCTTCGTCGGCCGGGACTGGACCAAGACGGTGGACGAGAACTGGCCGCGGTTCTTGAAGACCTGGAAGCCGCTAATTCGATTTGCCGAGGATCATGGGATCAAAATCGGCATTGAAAACTGCCCGATGTTCTTCACGCGGGACGAGTGGCCCGGCGGCAAAAATCTGATGACCACGCCGGTGATCTGGCGGCGCGCTTTCAACGACATCGCCAGCGACCATTTTGGCCTCAACTACGATCCCTCGCACTTCATCCTGCAGTTCATGGACCCGGTGTCGCCGTTGCGCGAGTTCAAGGACAAGCTCTTCCACCTTCACGCCAAGGATGTGCGCATCCGCACCGAGCGCATTCATGATGTGGGCATCTTTGCCTATCCGCTGGAGTGGCATCAGCCGCGTATTCCCGGCTACGGGGACATCAACTGGGCGCGGTTCATGGCCGCGCTGCAGGATGTGGGTTACGAGGGGCCGGTGTGCATCGAGGTGGAGGACGGCACCTTCGGCAACAGTCTCGAGGGGCGCCAGCGCGCCCTCCAAGTGGCCCGCAACGTCCTGGAGCCGTACTTCGCCTGACCCGCTCCGCCGGTCCCCTGCCCTGCTTGCCGGATGCGGTCAGCGAAACCAATCCTGTGTTCGAACGCAGGATTCGCCCCCGTCTGGCGCGATGGCTGGCGCCGGGCAGGCTCCTGCGTCCTGTCGGACAACTGCCTTCTGATCAACGAGTCGGGCTGATACGTCCCTCGCCAACGGACGGACGACGACCGGTCGTGCACCGACTTTCGGCTTGCGAAGCGACCGCGAGATTTGTTACATCCTTCGCATTCATTTATGGCTGCAATCGGCCGTTTCCAGAAGGGTGACGAAATTTTTTACGCCAAGGTCGTGGATGGCGAACTGTACCGACTCATCGGAGACGTGTTCGGCTCGCCCTCCTTCGAGAAAAAGCCGATTCCGCTCAAGGGGGTCAAAACCCTCGTTCCCGTTACGCCCTCGAAAATCATTGCCGTGGGTCTGAACTACGCGGACCACGCCCGGGAGCGGGGCGAACCCCTGCCCAAGGAACCCCTGTTCTGGTTCAAAGCCCCCACCTCGCTGTTGCCCGATGGCGGTAAGATCGAAATCCCCTTCCCGCATCACCGGGTGGATTACGAGGCCGAGCTGGCCATCATCATCGGCCGCCGCGTGCGCAACGTCACGCCGGCGGCGGCCGCACGCTACATCTTCGGCTACACCGCGGCGCAGGACATCAGCGACCGCACCATTCAAAACTCCGAGAGCCAGTGGGCACGCTGCAAATCCTTCGACACCTTCACCCCGCTGGGCCCGTACGTGGAGACGAAGATTGATCCGCACGAGCTGTCCATTCAGCTCTTCCAAAATGGCCAGCTTCGACAGAACTCGAACACCGGCCAGCTCATCTTCAACTGTTTCCAGTTGGTCAGCTTCATCTCCACGAACATGACCCTGCTGCCCGGGGACGTGATCCTGACCGGCACCCCCAGTGGCGTGGGACCCATCGAGTCCGGCGACCGGCTGGAGGTCCGCATTCAAGGGCTGGCGCCGCTCATCAACACCGTCAAGTAACCGCCGGCCCGCTGGCTGCACCGATCGGTCGCCCGGGGCGCCCCGGCGCGCCCGGCCGCTTAATCCGCATGCGCTGGACCCAGACGTTCATCCCCACCCTCAAGGAAACGCCGGCCGACGCCGAGATCGTTTCGCACCAACTGCTCCTGCGCGCCGGCCTGGTGCGCAAGCTCACCGGCGGCCTGTACACCTTTCTCCCCCTGGGCGTGCGGGTGCTGCGCAAGATCGAACGCATTGTGCGCGAGGAGATGGACCGGGCGGGAGCGCTCGAGGTGTCCATGCCCTGCCTGCAGCCGCCGGACCTCTGGCAGCAAAGCGGTCGCTACACCACCGCCGCCGAGGTGCTCTACCACGTCGTGGACCGCGCGCGGAAGGAATGGGTGCTCAGCCCCACGGCCGAGGAGGTCATCACCCAACTGGCCGCCAACGAACTGGGCTCGTACCGGCACCTGCCGAAAAACTTCTACCAGATCGGCGTCAAGTTCCGGGACGAAATCCGACCGCGTTTCGGGCTGATGCGCGCCAAGGAGTTCCTCATGAAGGACGCCTACAGCTTCGACGCAAACGACCCGGCCGCCGAACTCAGCTACCGGAAAATGTACCGCGCCTACGCGCGCATCTTTGCCCGCTGCGGCCTGCGCACCTTCGCCGTCGAGGCGGACACCGGCCTCATCGGCGGCAGCCTCTCCCATGAATTCATGGTTCCCGCCGAGACGGGGGAAAACGAGGTCGTGTACTGCGAGACGGGCGACTACGCGGCCAACCTCGAAAAAGCCACCAGCCGCGGGCCGCTGACGCCCCTGCCCACCAGCGGCACCGGCCCCGCGCCGGAAAAATTTCCCACCCCGGGCGTGACTACCATCGAGGACCTTGCCCGGGCGCCCTACCACGTGCCCGCGCATCACCAGATCAAAACCCTGGTGTACCTCCTGGACTCGCAGCCCACCCTGGTGCTCCTGCGCGGGGACGACCAGTTGAACGAGGCCAAGCTCCTGGCCCGCACCGGCGCGGCCCGCGCCCGTCCGGCCACGCCCGAGGAATGCCTGGAGACGCTCGGGGCGCGTCCCGGCTCGCTGGGCGCGGTGCGCGCCACCCTGCGTCAGCCCGTGCGCGTCCTGGCCGACCTTGCCCTGCAGGGCGGCGCCGGCCTGACCACCGGCGCCAATGAAGACGGCCACCACCTGCGCCACGTCGAGATCGCCCGCGACATCGTCGTGGACGAGTGGCTGGACCTGCGCACCGTGCGCGCCGGCGAGCTGGATGTGGCCACCGGCCAGCCGCTCAAAATCCGCCGCGCCATCGAGGTGGGCCACGTGTTCAAACTGGGCACCAAGTACAGCGAGAAACTCCATGCCCTGTACCTGGACGAGGCCGGCCACCAGCATCCCTGTATCATGGGCTGCTACGGCATCGGCATCACGCGCACCTTGCAGGCCATCATCGAACAGCAGCACGACAAGGATGGCATCATTTGGCCCTTGACCACCGCTCCGTATGCCGTGTGTCTGACCCCCCTGTCGGTGGCCCCGGGCAGCGCGCCCCTGCAACTGGCCGAGCAGTTGTACGCCGAACTGACCGCGCGCGGCGTGGAGGTGCTGCTGGACGATCGCGACGAACGTCCCGGGGTGAAATTCAAGGACGCCGATCTCATCGGTATCCCGCTTCGGGTAAACCTGGGTGAAAAGGCCCTGGCGCGGGGCGAAATCGAGCTCAAACCCCGCCAGGGCCCTCTGACCCCCGTCAAGACCGCCGACGCCCTGCGCGCCATCACCGAGTGGCTGGCCGCTGAACAGGCCCGACTGGCCGCCGCCGTCCCCGCGGTGTAAGCTCGGCGCAGGCGCGGCCGCGGGCCGGCCCGTTGTTCCGGCTGCATGTACAAGCTGTTGCTCATCGACGACGAGCGGGACATGCATTACTCGTTCCGGCGCCTGTTCGACGCCGCGGACGTGGAGCTGGCCACCGCTGCCAGCGGCGAGGAGGGCCTGCGCCGCATCCCGGAGTTCCGTCCGGACCTGGTGCTCCTCGACCTCCGTCTGGGCGGGATGAACGGCTTGGAGACCCTCCGTCGCATCCGGGAGCTGGACGCCCGCCTGCCGGTCATCCTCATGACCGCCTACGGCACCACCCAGACCGCCATCGAGGCGATGAAACTCGGCGCTTACGACTACCTGCTCAAGCCCTTCGAGGTGCCCCGCCTGCAGCAGATTGTCCGGGACGCCCTCCGGGCCTCACGGGCAATGCGCGAGGTGGTGTCCTACCCGCCGCTACTCGAACAGGAAGACTACGAACTGGGCATCGTGGGCCGCAGCCCGGCCATGCAGGAAGTTTTCAAACTCATCGGCCAACTGGCCGCCTCCGATGCCACCGCGCTCATCACCGGCGAGAGCGGCACGGGCAAGGAACTGGTCGCGCGCGCCATTTACCATCACAGCCGCCGCCGCGATCAGCCCTTCCTGGCCGTCAACTGCGCGGCCATCCCCGAGCCGCTGCTGGAAAGCGAACTCTTCGGCCACGAGCGCGGCGCCTTCACTGGCGCCGCCAATCACCGCATCGGCCGCTTCGAGCAATGCCATCGCGGCACGATCTTTCTGGATGAAATCGGCGACATGAGCCCGGCCACGCAGACCAAGATTCTGCGCGTGCTTCAGCACGGCACCTTCGAGCGAGTGGGCGGCAACGAGACTGTGTGCGTGGACGTGCGCGTGATTGCCGCCACCAACCAGGACCTGGAACGCGCCGTGGCCGAAAAGCGCTTTCGCGAGGACCTCTTCTACCGGCTGAACGTCGTGCGCGTGCGCCTGCCGCCCCTGCGCGAACGTCCAGGGGACATTCCGCTGCTGGTCAATTATTTCCTGCGCCGGGCGAGCCAGCGCCACCGCCAGCCGCCCCGAGCCGTCTCGGCCGAGGCCCTCGCCGTTCTTGAGCGCTACTTCTGGCCAGGCAATGTGCGCGAACTGGAAAACGCCATTGAACACGCCTGTGTCGTGGCCAAGGGCGATGCCCTCCTGCCGCGCGATCTGCCCGCGGCCGTACGCGCTCCGGCACTGCGACCGCCGACCCCAAGCGCGCTCCCGGCCGCGCCCGGCTCGGCGCCCGGCCCCTCGCCGGACGAAGATCTCGGCGCCCTGCTGGACCGGCTGTTTGCCTGGGCCCGTCAGCATCCCGAGTTGAAGGTGATGGACGCCGTCGAGCGCGAGCTGGTCCTCCGCGCCCTGCGCGAGACCCGCGGCAACCAGGTGCGCGCCGCGCGGTTGCTGGGCATGACCCGCGCCACCCTCCGCAAGCGCATCGAGCGCTTCCAGATTCGCCAGGAGTTCACCACCCGCTGAGCCACCGGCTCAGCCCGCGCGTCCAAACCGCTTCTCCAGCTCGCGGTAATTCAGCTCGATGAGCGTCGGCCGCCCGTGCGGGCAGGTGTAGGGCATCGCGCAGCGCCGCAGCTCGGCCAGCAGGTTCTCCAGTTCCCGCTCCTGCAACGGGTCGCGCGCCTTGACGGCGTGGCGGCAGACGGTCTTGGCCACCATTTCCTCACCCAGCCGCAGAGGATTGACCTCCTGCCCGGCCGCCCGCAGGCCGTCGAGCAGTTCCAGCACAAACTGTCGGGGCTGCGCCGCGCTCACAAACGGCGGCAACCCGTCCAGCAGAAACGTCCGCTCGCCAAACTCCCGCAGACTCACCCCCAGCCGCCCCAGCACCGGCAGCAGGCCCCGCAGCCACGCCGCGTCGCGCGCGGACAGTTCGACCGTCTCGGGCAACAGCAGCCGCTGACTCGGCACCCCCCCTTGCTCCAGCCGCGCCAGCATCTGCTCGAACAACACCCGCTCGTGCGCGGCATGCTGGTCCATGAGCACCAGACCGCGGTCGCTTTCGTACACCACGTACAGCCGCCCGATCACCCCCACCCGGCGCAACGGCACCTGCAACAGGGGCGCCGGCCCCGCTGCTCCGGACGAAGCGACCGGTGACGACGGCGGTGGGAGGGGAGCGCCCCGCGGCCCGGTGTGCGTTGTTCCCAACGGCGGCCCCGCCAGGGAAGGCGGCGTGACCACCGGCCCCGCCGGTTCCCGCGGGGCCGGCCGGGCATCCGGAACGCGCCTGGGCGGCAGTTCAGAGCGGGGCCATGGGGGTTCAGGCGGGAACACCGGTTTTTCCGTTGGCGCCGGTTCGGATGTCCTCACCGTCATGAGGAGCGCCGGCGGTGAACGGTTCGCGCCGATGGGGCGGTGTTCAACGGGCGCGGGCGGGTTTTCGGCACCGGGCTCCCGCCTCCCGGCTTCCGTTCCCGCGCGCGGCGGCTTCGGCGGCAGTTGGTTCGCATGATAGCGAAGCAGCGTCTGCCGGATGGCTTGCGTGACCAGCGCCCGCACCGGACGTTCCGCGTGGAATTTCACCTCCCGTTTGGCCGGGTGGATGTTCACGTCCACCAGCGCCGGGTCCAGTTCCAGAAACAGGCAACAAACGGGGTAGCGCCCCTTCATGAGCGCGGTGTGGTAGCCCTCGAGCAGTGCAAAATTCAGGCCGCGATTCTCCACCGGGCGGCGGTTTACGAACAGATGCTGGTCCTCGCGCGTGGCGCGGGACACGCCCGGGGCGCCGATGTAGCCCCACAGGCGGAAGGTCGCAGGTCGCGCGTCAAGGGCGGACGGTTCGTGCAACTCCAGCGGTTCGGAAACCTCCTCCTCTTCCGGCCCGGCCGCAGGCGCCAGGCTGGCGGTGAAATCCACCGGCAGAAGGTTCAGGTCCGCCCCGTAGAGCGCGCGCAGCCGTTCGCGCAAGGCGGCGAGCCGCGCGGCTGGCTCGGGGCCGACCGGCAGCGGCGGCAGTTGCCAGACCGTTCGCCCGTCGCTCACGAAGGCGAAGCCCACCTCGGGAAAGGCCAGCGCCGCCAGCAGCAGGTAATGCTGGATGTGCGCCCGTTCGGTTTCCTCGCTGCGCAGAAACTTCCGCCGCGCCGGCAGGTTGAAGAACAATTGCCGGACCTCGACGCTCGTGCCGGGCGGGGCGCCGGCGGCCCGCACCTCCAGCAACCGTCCGCCGGCCAGGTGCACCTGCGTGGCCTCCACCGCGTCGCCGTCCCGCTCGCGGGTGGTCAGGGTGAACCGGCTCACGCTGGCGATGCTGGGCAGGGCCTCGCCGCGGAACCCCAGCGTGGTGATCGCCGCCAGGTCTTCCGCGCGCTGAATTTTGCTGGTGGCGTGCCGCTCCAGGCAGAGTAGCGCGTCGTCGCGGCTCATGCCCACCCCGTCGTCGGTCACCCGGATCAGGCTGCGGCCGCCCGCGCGGATTTCGACCGTGATCTGCGCGGCCTGCGCGTCAAGGGCGTTTTCCACCAGCTCCTTCACCACGCTGGCCGGACGCTCGACCACCTCGCCGGCGGCGATCTGGTTGGCGACCTGTTCGGGCAGGAGGCGGATGCGGTTCACGGGGGCACTATACGCAGCCTGCCCGAGAACGGAAGGAGGCGCGCCGGGGCGCGGTTACGGAAGCGGTTTCCAGTTCACGTGCTTGAAGCGCTCGTACACCCAGCGGAAATCCCGATTCTGCCGGACGTTGCCGCCGCTCCAGTAAAAGCTCTGGATGCCGTTGGCGGAATCGCGCGCGGCCTTGAGCGTGGTGGCCTCCAGCCATTTGTGCGCCTCGGCGTGGCCGTCGGCAAAGCCCAGGGTGCTCACGTCGCCATGGAACACCGCGAAAGGATCCACCCAACCCGGCGGGCTGACATCCAGAACCCAGGTGCCGTTGTTGTAATCGCGCGGGTCGGCCTCCTCCAGAAAGACGAGGGACATCGTGGGCTCAGGGATGGCCGCCAGCTTCTTGAACGGCACCACCCCGGTCCACATGCCGCCGTTCATGCCGTCGGACTTCGAGTAACTGTCGTAGGCCCAACCCCGGCCGGGTTTGAGTCGCTTGGTGCGCAGGTCGCCCGGACAGTGATAAGCGCCGGGGCTGTCGCAGTATTTGGCCAGCGGCGAACGGCGGACGCCCTCCTCGACCCGGCGCTGGGCCTCGGACACGCTCAGGCCTGCCGGAAAGTTTGGGCCGGGCGTGGGCCCCACCCAGAAGCCCCCTGCATACAGATTCGGCAAGGGCGGCTCCAGGGTGTAAAGCAGGGTGTCGCGGTTGTCGTCAGCATACATCACCCATGCCAGCCCGAGCTGTTTGAGGTTGCTCAGGCAGGCGGCGCCGGTGGCCTTGGTCTTGGCCTTGGACAACGCGGGCAGGAGCAACCCGGCCAGGATGGCGATGATGGCAATCACCACCAGCAGTTCGATCAGGGTGAACCCCCGCGACCACAATCGCCGCGGCAGACCGGGCTGACTTAAGAACTGGCTGTTCATGGGCGTTAATCGGGCTGATTGACAGCAAAATCAGCCACGCCCCCCCGGCTGTCAACCGGGGAAAACGGTCCGGAGCGGGCTGGGAGCATCTCGTTTACCCGCGACCGGCGCGCCGCCGGTTGCCTCTCCGTCCCCGGAACGGCACACTCGCCGCCATGCAAACCTACCCGAATTTCATCGGCGGCGAATGGGTGCGCCAGCCCGGGTGCCCCGTCTTCCAAACCCGCAATCCGGCCGACGCCCGCGAAGTGGTGGCCGAATACCCGCTGGCCACAGCCGCCGAGGCGCGGCAGGCCATCGAAGCCGCCCGCGCCGCTTTCCCCGCCTGGGCCGGGCAAACCGCCGTGGCCCGGGGACGCGTCCTCAGCCGGGCCTCCCACATTCTCGAGTCGCGCAAGCCGGCCCTGGCCGAACTGCTCACCCGCGAGGAGGGCAAGACCCTGGCCGAGGCCACGGGTGAGGTGCAACGCGCCGTGGACATCTTCCGCTTCTTCGGCGGCCTCAGTTATACCCTCGGCGGCCAGACGCTGCCCCACGACCTGCCCGGCAACCTCCTGCTGACCCGACGCGAGCCGCTCGGTGTCGTGGCGCTGATCACCCCGTGGAATTTCCCCATCGCCATCCCCGCCTGGAAAATGGCGCCCGCGCTGGTTGCCGGAAACACCGTGGTCCTCAAGCCCGCCACACCCGCCCCGGCGATGGCCCTTGAGTTGGCCCGGGCTCTGGCCGAGGCCGGTCTGCCCAAGGGCGCGCTCAATGTCCTGGTCGGCCCCGGACGCGACGTGGGCGCCGAACTGGCCAATCATCCCGCCGTGGCGGCGCTTTCGTTCACCGGTTCCCACGCCGTGGGCCAACAGCTCCACGAGTCACTCGCCCGCCGGATGGCCCGTTCGCAAATGGAAATGGGCGGCAAAAACCCGACGCTCGTCCTGGCCGACGCCGACCTGGACCTGGCGGCGAATCTCGTGGCCCGGGCCGGGTTCGGCCTCACCGGCCAGGCCTGCACCGCCACCAGTCGCGTTCTGGTCGAGCGGGCCGTGGCCGCGCCCTTCACTGAAAAGCTCGTCGCCCGGGCACGCGCCCTGCGTGTCGGTCCCGGCCTGCGCCCGGAGGTGGAAATGGGACCCGCCGTGAACGAGGCCCAGTTGCAAACCGACCTCGAGTACGTGGACCTCGCCCGCGCCGAAGGCGCGACGCTCTGCTGCGGCGGGCGGCGGCTCACCGACGGCGAGCTGGCCCACGGCTGGTTCATCGAGCCGACGGTTTTTGGCGGCGTGACCCCCGACATGCGAATCGCCCGCGAGGAGGTCTTCGGCCCGATCATCGCCGTGATCGAAGTGGCCGACTTCGACGAGGCCCTGGCCGTGGCCAATGGCGTGGACGTGGGGCTGTCCGCCTCGATTGTGACCCGCGACTTCAAGAAGGCGATGCTCTTTGCCGAACGCGTCGAAGCCGGCGTGGTGAAGGTCAACCAGATCAGCACCGGGCTGGCCCTGCAGGCGCCATTTGGCGGAGTGAAAAAATCGAGCACCGACAGCTTCAAGGAACAGGGGGCCGCCGCCGTCGAGTTCTACAGCCGGCTCAAGACGGTTTACTTTGACTATTCGACATGAGCGAGCGTCCGTCCGGAATCCTGCATCCGCCGGCGCGGGGTCCGCGACCGGGCCGAGCGTGGCGGGGTGTCGTACCGGCGCTCGCGGGCCTGCTACTGGGCGCGTTCATCCTGCGGCAGGCGGCCGACGCTGCTTCCGGGCCGCGTTACGACGGCGTACCGGTGGCCGGGTGGTTGCGCCGGGCGATGTCCGGCGATTTCCGCGAGCGGCTGGCGGCGGAACCGGTCCTGGCGCGGTTCGGCCCGGAAGCCATTCCGGCGTTGATTCGCGCCGTGGAGACGCGGGACCCCGTCTGGTGGCCGCACTGGCAGGCGCTGCGTCGAAAAGTCTTTCCCGGCTCACCGCCGGCGGTTTCCCGGGAACAGCTCAACCGCTGCGCCGCCGGGAGACTGGCGCAGTTCGGGCCGGCCGCCAGCAACGCTGTGCCGGCCCTGTTGCGTTGGGGCGTTCGCGGCACGGACCCCGCCGATGTCCGGCGCGTGGTGGCCGCCATCGGCCCCGCATCCGTGCCGGGTCTGCTGGAGGGGCTGCAGGCACGCGACCCACGAGTGCGTCTGGTGGCTGCCCGGGCTTCCGGCCAGGCGGCGTTGCAACCGGCCGCCGACCTCCTGCGGCCGGCCCTCCTCCGTTTGCTGGGCGAATCAGACCCAACCGTCCGGCTTGCCGCCGCCCGGGCATTGGCCGAACTGTGTCCCAGCGACTCCGCGGTAGCGGAGCGCGTGGCCGCCTGGATGCCGGAAACCGATCCGGCGCAGGCCGTTGAACTGCTGGCGACGCTGGCGCGTTTCGGGACCGCCGCCGCCGGGCTTGCCGACCGGGTCCGCCCATACCTGACCGCGAGAGAACCCTCCCTGCAAGTGACGGCGGCGCGCTGCCTTTACGCGATCCAGCCCCCGGCCCGGGAGGTGATTCCCGTGCTGGTGGAACTGTTGCGCGCGGCGCTGCCGGGAGGCCGCGCGGCGCCGTTTCAGTGGGAGATCGTCCGCGCTCTCGGTGACATGGGACCGGACGCGAACGAGGCCATTCCGGACCTGCTGAGTCTTTTGGAATCGGCGCCCACGCATCGGCCCACGCTCACTCCTCACTTTGCAGTCTATGCCCTGGGACGCATGGGCCCGGCGGCTGTTCCGGGGCTGAGCCGGCTGTTGGAGCACCCTTCCCGGGACACCCGCATCAATGCGGCGGCCGCGCTGGCCGAGCTGGGAGAACTCGCGGCCCCGGCCGTGCCCCGCCTGCTGCCCATGCTCTCCTCCGAATTACCCGAGGAACAATGGGCGGCCGCGCGGACCTTGGGCGTCGTGGGCGCGGCCGCGGCCCCGGCCCGGCCCGCCTTGGAACGTCTGGCCCAACTGGAAACCACCCAGGAGGTCATCATCGGCCACCTGCGCTCAGCGGCCCGGAGTGCCCTGGCCGAGTTGCAGCGGGCGGTGGAACGCGAGGCCTCTTCCCCGCCGGCCCTGTAACCCCTTGAGCGACCGCACTTGCCGGGGTTCTCCAAACCGGCCAGCTTTCCTCATGAAAGATTCCGGACGCTCCCTGCCGCCGGTGACCAGCGATGCAGCTTGGGAAGACCCTTATCCACCACCGCCGCCGTCACGCTGGCGCCGGTTGCGCTGGCTGGGGCTCATTCCCGCCGTGCTCCTGCTGGGGTTGGCCGCCCTGATCATTCAAGACCGCCTGATCTGGCCGGCCGACCCCGAGTACCAGGGGCGCCGGCTCTCGGAATGGATGCGCGACCTGACGTCGCCCGACCCCGCCCAGGCGCAGGCCGCGCGCCTGGCCGTGATCGCCCTGGGCACCAATGCTCTGCCGGCCCTGCAACGTCACCTGGTGGCGCGAGATTCCACTCTGGGACGATGGGTCTCCGCCTCTCAAAACCGCCTGCCGCGACGCCTCTGGGTGCCGGCCATGCAAGTCACCCGTGCCCGTGACGCCCTTGAGCGCCGCTGGCAGGCTGCGGTGGCGCTGGCAGTGTTGGGCCCCGCCGCTGCCCCGGCGCTGCCCGAGCTGGTGCGCGCGCTCGAAGACCCGGAGCCCCGGGTGGGAACCGCGGCCGCCGAAGCGCTGAGCCGTCTGGGACCGCCGGCGTGGCCCGGCCTGGCCGCCGCCTTGAACAGCACCAACGAACACGCCTTTTTGGTGGCCAGCCAGGCCCTGCATCGCGCCGGAACCGGCGCCTCGAATGTCGCCCCCGCCGTGGTGGCGGCGCTACTGGCGTCGCCGCCCAATCGGCATCCTCAGTTCCACTCCGTGCTGGCCCGGCTGGGGCCGGCGGTGGTCCCCCCGCTGAGCGCGGCGTTGCTGGAGACCAATACCGTCCACGCCCGGGTGGCCGAAGAGGCACTGCGCCAGCTCATTGCCCGGGAATTCCACGTCCTCCAGGCGGTCGCGAACCTGCTGCAAGCGCCGGACCCGCGCCTGCGCGCAGCAGCGGCCCGCCTCCTGAGTTCCCCCGCCGTGTGGGCTCGCACCAGCGTCAACGCGTTGACCGCCGCCCTGAGCGACCCCGAGCCCGCCGTGCGCCAGGCGGCGGCGCGCGCCCTGGCCGAGGCCGCCACCTGGACGGAAGCGGTCACTAACGCGGCGCCCGAACTCCGGCGACTGGCCGCCTCCGGCGAGGCGGCCGATCGGGCGGCGGCCGCCGCAGCCTTGGAAACCCTCGCCACGCGCGGGCTTCGCCTCGCGCCTTGAGACGACGCGGCCGATTTCTCCGATTTCTCGATCGCGCAGACCGGACGTCCGGCAGGCGAACCGCGGGTTATCGCCATAGGTGCAGGAGACGCGGACCCGCAACGCCAGCAGGAAACTAGAACCATTCCCCGGAACGCGGCGCGGGCAGACGGCGCAACCGACCCGTGCCGGGGTCGTATTCCTCGGCGTTGAGCTGCCGGGAAATGGCGCGCAGATCAACCCGCACGGGGCCGGGCGTCGGGGCATAGACCAGCAGCTCGGGCCGGTCGCCCGTCGTCACCGCCAGACAATAGCGCGAGCTGGCGAGATCCGGTTGCGGCGGCATCGCCGCGAGTTGAATGCGTTCGGCCCACCTTCGGGTCTGCCCGAGGGCTCGACGCAGAGGCTCCCATTTCGCCGGGTCGCCCGCGCCGAAGGTTTGGCCATCGTACGGGTCCATGAACAGCACGTTGTGGCCCCGCAGGAAGCTCTTCCATGCCCAGTCCGGACTGCCGCCGATGCCCCAGAGATGGTCGGTGTCGTTGAGCACCACTTTGCGCCCGTCAGCGGACGGCGGATCATCGCGATAGCCGCCCTCGGGATTGGGCGAAATCCAGTCGGCCGGGCTGTCGAACAACGTCTGATTGCGACCGCCCCGGTACTGGAAGGTCATGCCGATGGGATGAACAACGCCGCGGCGCTCCTCCTCGGCGCGGACGAACCGGAGGAAGTGATACTGCCAGTCGGTCGAGGCCGGGTGGTTCTCGTTGGAGATTTCGTAGAGGACGTTGTCGAGGTCGTTCACCGTTTCGATCACCCGGCGCACGTAGGCCTCCTGCAGTTTCAACGTGGCCGGGTTGGTCAGCGTGTGAATCTCGAGTCCCCGGCCGTCGCCGTCCCGATCGCCCCGCACCTGCTGGAGATTGTTGGCCGGGTGGAAGGGATGCCCTTCGTAGGCGCCGTGCGCGTGCTGCATGGCCCAGCCTTCGAAGAGCATGACCGACACATAGATGCCCCGGCGTCCGGCGGCCTGAACCCGCGTGCGCAGGCGCTCAAAGTACTCCGGCTCGAAACGGCCGAGATCAAATAAGGGCTTGCCGTCCAGGGCCAGCCCGGGGCCGGTGCGCGCCCAGGGCTGCGGCGCGGCGGAGTACCGCATCCGGCGTCCGCCCTCGTCAATCTCACAGACCGTGGGTTCCCAGGTCCACAACCGGATGAAGTTGTGACCGTGGCGCGCCAGAAAATCCAGGTAGGCGTCGAAGTCGAATCGCGGCGGCGGATCCGTCAGTCCCTGGTCCACCAGATTCGGCCAGGTGTGCGCCCCGGTCAGATACACGGGCCGTCCGGTGGCATCCGCGAAGTAGCGCGGATTGGCGGCGTGGCGTCGCAGCGGCCCGCGTGTGGGGGACGTTGCAGGTGAAACGAGCCATTCCTCGGCCGTTGCGCCGCCCTCCTGACCCAGGCACCAGCCCGCGGGCGCAAGAGCCAGCGAAGTGGATAGCCTGAGAAATTCACGCCGGGAGGTTTGCATGGGGCCAAAATGAAACGGCGGCCCCGAGCGGGAAAGTCGAAACCGACCGAGCTCCGACGGATTCGCCTTCGCCTCCCGGTGGGGGGAGCGTGGTTGTGAAGGCGGCAGGGCAGGCCGGCTTGACTGTTCGGTGTTCCCGTTCGTCCGCCTGATGTTCCGGCAGCCTCGCACAGCGACAGTTGTCAGGATTGAGCGGCGCTTTTGAATTTCCAGCCCGCCCGCCGGGGGGCATGCTTCGGGCATGAGCGCGCCGTCCACGCTTCAGGTTTCCTGCGTCCAGCTTCACTGGGGTCGTCCGCTGGCCCGGAATCTCGAACGCCATCTGCACTACATTCGCCGGGCCGCCGAGGAGGGCAGCCGGGTGGTGGTGTTCCCGGAGACCAGCCTCACCGGATATTACTTCCCGGACGTCATCCGGCTGGAGCCGCGCGACATCCAGGCCGCGCTGGACCGCACCTGTCAGGCCGCCGCGGATGCCGGGCTCTGGGTGATTGCCGGCTCGGTGCGTCGGACCGCCGACCGCTATCTGAACCTGGCGCACGTAATTTCGCCGCGCGGCGAAATCACCTACGAGTACGCCAAACTGCACCTGGCCGGCCGGGACGAGCAAACCTACTGCCGCGGCGGGGACAAGCTGGCCCTGTTCGAGCTGGATGGCATCCGCTGCACGCTGGCGATCTGCCGCGACGGCCGGCATCCGGAGGTGTACCGCCTGCCGGCCATGCTGGGAGCGCAGATTCTTTTCCACCCCTCCTGCAGCTCGGACGAGGTGGAAGCGGTGGTGTGGAAACGCACCTCCGGCCGCGCCCAACAACCGGCCGGCCCCTCGACCCGCATTTTCCACTGCGTGGCCAACACCGTGGGGCAATCGCCCGACGGCCGCCAAACCTCCAGTGGCCAGTCGTTCATCCGCGACCCCAACGGCCTGCCGCTGGCCGAGGCGGGCTGGTATCAGGAGGAGATGATCACCGCGGTGCTGGAAATCGCCCGGGCCGACCGCCGTTACGCCCTGGACAGTCTCCAGGACCCGCCCTTCCTGCGACCGTACTGGGAGTCCATGCTGCGCGTGGTCGAGGCCCGTGCTGGCCTCCCACCCGAATAGCCCTGGGGGCTTGCTCCGTCCCGCCCGGCGGCCTAGCGTGCGTGCATGAAACCGCGTGTCCTGTGCCTGCTGTTTCCGGGCTTTGAAGAGATCGAAACCCTCGCGCCGGTGGACCTGCTGCGGCGCGCGGGGGCGGAGGTGCTGCTGGCCTCGCTCACGGGCGAGCGCCTGGTCACCGGCCGCTGCGGGGTGACGGTGCAGGCGGACACCGCGCTGGCCGAGGTCGAAGCCGAGTCGTTCGATCTTCTCCTGCTCCCCGGCGGTCCCGGGGTGCGGGCGGTGCGCGCGGACGGCCGGGCCGCGCGTCTGGCGCGCCATCAGGTCGAGCAGGGCCGCGCGGTGGCGGCCATTTGCGCCGCGCCCACCGTGCTGGCCGACGCCGGCCTGCTGGCAAACCGGCGTTACACCGCGCACTTTTCCGTTCACGAGGAACTGCCGGGGGCGCAGGCCGGCGAACGGGTCATCGAGGACGGCCCGGTGATCACTTCACGCGGGGCGGGCACGGCGCTGGATTTCGGGCTGGCGCTGGTGCGACGGCTGTTCGATGACGCCCGGGCGCGCGAAGTGGCCGCGGCCATTATGGCGTGAGCGCCCCGCCCGGCGGTCGCGGTCCCCGCTTTCGCCGCCGGATTCAGAACGTGTAGGTCACCTTGGTGAGCACGCTGCGCTCGGTCTGTCCGTTGTCCTCGACTTCGTTGTACACCACGTACCAGTAGGTGTTGTACTTGAGCTTCCAGCCGTAGATGACGCTGTAGTTGTGTACGCCGGAGTGGCGGTTTTGGAAAGAGGCCTTCACCCACATATCCCGGGTCAGGTACAGGTCGGCCACGACCCGGTTGAGCCAGACAGTGTCCTCGCCGCGTTCGACATGATCTTCGAACCGGAGGACGAATTCATGGCGGATGGGCAGGCGCTCCCAGAACTTGAAGCGCTTGCCCCAGAGAAACTCGTTGTAGGTCGTGCGCTCGAACTCGCCGGTGGCCCAGGTCAGGTTCACCGCGCGGTAGTAATCCGAGGCCCACAGGTCCAGCCCGGTCAGCCAGCGGCGATTGTGGTACGGGGCGTGGTAATCCACGTCGGCGCCCAGACGCACGCCCAGGTCGTTGCGAAAGATGACATTGGCGTAGGCGCCGTGGTCATGCAGGGCCGTCCGCCCCGCGCCGTTGAGGTACCAACGGGGAAGGTACGTTACCGTGAGTTGTTTGTACCACCCGTCTCCGGAACGCTGGTTGAACTGGGCCAGTCCTGACGGCCCGAAAATGTCGCGCCGCGGGATGTACCCCAGCAGCGGTTTGAACCCCTCGGTAATGGCCGTGTAGGTCAGGCCCAATTCCCACGGGTACCGGCTGTAGATGACGGAACCGTCGCCCAGAAAATCCGTCCCTTCCCGGCCCGCGCCGGACGGGGACTCGAGTTGCTCCCGGGAGACCGCCCCTTGAAAGCGCACCCGCCAGGCGTCGGTGAGGAAGCAATACCCGTCCACGCTGCCGCTGTAGGACTGCCCCTCGTTGAGATGGGCGGCAGAGGCGTAGTAGCCCAGGTAGGAGCGTTCGCCCACGTCCTGCATCACCCGTAGGACGGCAGCATTGCCGTAGAAGTGCCCGTCATGGGCAAACTCGCTCTGGGCGTCCAGAAAGTTGAAACTAAAACCCGGCAGCAGCCCGGAAACTTTCATGGCTGCGTCCATCTCCGTGATGCGCCGGCTGTAGTACAGCCGGTGGGGCATGCGCATCAGTTCCTCGCCCTCGCGAAAGAACAGCCGTTTCTCGGGCAGAAACCGCTCGGTGTCCCGCAGCTCGATCGTGTCGTCGTCCGCCTCCACATGCCCGAAGTCCGGAAACAACGTCCAGGCGGTGGTGATGGCCGGGGCGAGGCGAAAGCTCACGTCCAGCCCGGCGCGCGGGGTCAGCTCGGTGGTGGCGTTGAAATCCACCCGGGCGCTGGCGTAGGGCGTGATCTCCCACTGGCGGTTAAACCGGGCGTCGGCCAGGTCCAACCCGGTCAAATGCCCGAAGTGCCGGGGCTTGTACATGTCCGTGGGGTTGTAGCTCCAGAAGCTGGTCACGTCGGTGCGCCGCTGCAGCCGGGTGACGTTGAACCCCCAGGTCGCCCCGTCGCGGCGAAAGTAGTTCAGCACGCTCAGGGGAATGCGCATTTCAAAGGTCCACCGGTCGGGGAGAATCTGCGCGGCACAGTCCCAGTCCGCCGACCACCCGTAGTTGAAAATGCCCGACGGCCCCTCGTTGGCATCCGCCTTGGTGCCGAGGGGATTGGTGAAAAAGGCGTATTTGCCCCGGTGGTTGTGCGGCGGGTCCAAGTGAATCTCCACCCAGTCGTCCCCGATGAACGCGCGGTCTTCGCGGCGCTCGGTGGCGCGAATGTGGGACATGTCGCTCTCCAGACACTCGCCGGCGATGTACAGATGGGTGCGGGTGTAGGCCACGCGAATCAAGGTTTGATCGGCGGCGGGCGCATGGGTGCGTGTATCCACCAATCCGGTGGTCGCCTCGCACTGCGCCCAGAACGGCTCCTCCAACCGGCCATCCACCACCAGCGGCGCCTCGACGCGCAAGGCCCGGACCGAAGGCACCGGCGCCGCGGGATCGTCGTGCGCCCAACCGGCCAGCAAACCCGCCGCCGCCGTCCAGCACACCAGCCCGGCTGGCAGTCGAACGAAACAGGCATCCCGGCGCCCGGCAAACCTTTCCATGGAATGGTTGGACTCCCTCGACCGGCCCGCAAGGCCGCGTCGGGCCGCACAGCACGACGCCCGGCGGTCAAGGAACAGTCCATCCGACCGGTGCACCCGCCCGCTTATTCAGCCCCAAGCCTCGGGCGGCAACGGTCCTTGCCTTGCGGCCTCCCGCGGCTGCAGAATCCGCGGTGTTGGCGCTCCCTCGGAAAGCTGAACTTTTCCGAGCCGGCGGTCCCGAATCACAGTGAACCATGCGCACCACCTACGTCCCCCCCCTGACGGCCGAGACGGCCCGCGAACTGCAACGCAAATCCACTCCCGCGCCGGCAGCCGAGGCCGCGCCCGCCCGGCCGGCCCGCACCGACATCCTCCTGGTTGGACTGGACCTGGGGACCAGTGTTTCCTGCCTGAAGGCGGCCTACCCCGGCGCCAGCGAGCTGGTGGCCGATGAGATTATTCCCACCGTGGTGGGATACGCCCGCGAGGGCATCGTCGAAAACCTGCTCCCCGGCAACGCCCGCGTCCTCTACGGCCAACTGGCCCTGAAGCACCGCCTGTACCTGCGCCTGCTCTCCCCGCTGCAAAACGGCATCGTCGAAGACCTGGCCGCCGCCCAGGACTTCGCCCGTCACCTGCGCCAGGTGCTCAATCCCCCGGCCAACGTGGAGGTGCGGGCCGTGGTGGGCGTGCCGGCCGCGGCGGACCGTACCGCGCGCGAAAATGTAGGGCTGGCGCTCCGCGGGGTCTTTCACAAAATCCTGCTGATTCCCGAGCCCTTCCTGGCCGCATTGGGCTTCCGGGACGAATCCCGTTTGGGCGATCCCACCTACCTGGACCCGGTGCGCAACTCCCTGTTCGTGGATTGCGGCGCCGGCACCACCGACGTCTGCCTGGTCCAAGGATACTACCCCGGCCCCGAGCAGCAGGTCAGCTCGGCTTTCGCCGGCGACGAGGTGGATCAACTGCTGATGGACGCCGTGCGCCAGGTAGACCCCGAGTGCGCCCTCTCGCTGGCCCGCGTCCGGGCCATCAAGGAACAACACTCCTACGTGGGACAGCCCGAGGGACCGGTGGTGGTCCCCGTAATGGTCGGCGGCAAGGCGCGCAAGCTGGACCTCACCCAGGCCGTCGGCCAGGCCTGCGGTCGGTTGCTGCAAGAGATTTTCGAGCTGGTCAAGGAGGCCATCAGCCGGGCGTCCAGCGACACGGTCGAGGAGCTGTTGCACAACATCGTGCTCACCGGCGGCGGCAGCCGCATCCGCAAGCTGGATGTCGAGCTCCAGCGACTGCTCACCGAGGAGGGCTACGAGAAACCCCGCGTCCAAACCGTGGGCGAGGGGTACAAACACCTGGTCGCCCGTGGCGCCCTGGTTGCCGCCCGCCAGGCCAAGGAAAGCCAGTGGCAAACGGTCAACCGCTGAACGCCCCGTCCGGTCTTCCCTTGAATCGCCCCCCGCCTGCCGCCGGCCCGGCCGGAGGGCGTCTGTCGGAATCCGGGCGACGGGGCCGGCGCGGTGAGACGGCGGATCCGCGCCGAGATCGGGGCGCCCCCTCCCCGCCGGGTTACGACGATTTTTGGCGAGAGAGCTGTCTTTGTCAGCAGGCTGGCGGCAAGGTGCTGCGGCCTAAAGTTGCACCGCTTGGGCTCCCGTATCCGCAACTGGCTGCGTTCCTGTCGGCATCGCTTGCTCGCGCTGGGAGGCATGCTCGTCATTGTGGCCGCGGCCTACGTGTACCACTTCCCGCAACCGGAATGGCCCACGCCGGACGTGCCCACGCATCGCGAACGCTGGGTGCGCCACTGATACCGCTCCCCGCACCTGCCCAAGCCGGATGTCCCCTTCGTGCCCACGCCCCAGGCGGTGGTGGAACGGATGCTCGAGCTGGCCAAGTTGCGCCCCGACGATGTGCTTTACGATCGGGGTTGCGGCGACGGCCGTTTTGTGGTCACCGCCGCCGAACTGTTGCGGGGTGCACGCCGTGGGCGTGGACATTAACCCGGAACGAGTGATCGAAGCGCGCCGTCTGGCCCGGCGCCGGGGTGTGGACCGGTTGGTAACATCAAACAGGCGGACAGGTTCGAGTTGGATTTCCGCAAGGCGACGGTGGTCACGCTGTACTGGCTGCCCGAACTGAACGCGCGCCTGCGACCCGGCGCGCGCATCCTGTCGTCCGAATCCAACATGCCCGGCGCCCGCCCTGCGCAAGTGGAGGAATTCACCGGCGAAGGCCGGGCACGCCACCGCGTTTACCTCTGAATTGTGCCGGGGAACCGGAATAACCGGACCTGCAAGCGCTTCCCCAATCCCGTCCGCCCGCCATTCCGTGCTTGCTTCGCCCGGCCCCTGGCCTAAAGGAACTCCCTGACGCGCTCCCGCCATGCGCCAGTATCTTGACCTGCTCCGTCTCGTGCTCGAACAGGGTCGTTTCAAAGCCGACCGCACCGGTACCGGCACCTACTCGGTTTTCGGCGCCCAGGCGCGCTACGACCTGCAGGCCGGTTTTCCCCTCCTGACCACCAAAAAGCTTCACGTCCGGTCCATCATTTACGAGCTGTTATGGTTCTTGCGCGGTGACACCAACGTGCGCTGGCTACAGGCCCACGGCGTGACCATTTGGGATGAATGGGCCGATGCCGAGGGCAACCTCGGCCGCATCTACGGCGCCCAATGGTGCGACTGGCGAACACCCGATGGCCGCTCCATCCACCAACTGGACCGCGTGGTGGAGGAAATCCGCCGCAACCCGAACAGCCGTCGGCTCATCGTCACCGCTTGGAACCCGGGCGAGTTGGACCAGATGGCCCTGCCGCCGTGCCACACCCTGTTTCAGTTCTACGTGAGCGAGGGGCGACTGAGCTGCCAGTTGTACCAGCGCAGCGCCGACCTGTTCCTGGGCGTGCCGTTTAACATCGCCAGTTACGCCCTGTTGACCCTCATGGTGGCCCAGGTCACCGGCCTTCAACCTGGAGAGTTCATCCACACCTTTGGCGATCTGCATTTGTATGCCAACCACCAGGAACAGGCCCGTCTGCAGCTTACCCGTGAACCGCGTCCGCTTCCGACCATGCGCCTCAACCCCGCCCGCACCCGGTTGGCCGACTTCGTGTATGAGGACTTTGAACTGGTGGGTTACGATCCCCACCCGCCCATCAAGGCGCCGGTGGCGGTATAACCGCCAACTTGCTGCGGTCTTACCAAGTCCAGGACAACGTTTCTCCGGTAGGGTGAGCTACCCCGGCCCGCCGTTGATCCCAGCCGGGCTCTGCCATACGCCGGGCGGCTGGAAGCCGCCCTCCCCGCCACCCAGGATGGCCGCCGCTACCGTAGCGGCAGGCTTCCCAGCCTGCCGTAGAGCCGGGCTTCCAGCCCGGCCGATCGGACGACGGCGCACTCGGAGAGCGCGCCCTAACAGGATTCGGGTAACCCCTCACCGGTAGGGCGGGCTGTCCCCAGACCGCCGCAGAACCCGGCATCCCGGCCCGGCTTGTTTGCTTCCCCTCGCCATTGCTATTTCATCGTTCGCCGTTTTCGGATCGTTCAATTCCCAATTCCCTTCCCAATCATCGCTCCGAATTCTCCATCCCCGGCAGCATTTCCGATTGAACGCGGTCGGCAGGCGTGGAAGTTTTTCCCCGTGAATTCCAGCAGTTGGTTTGCTGCCCTCGGCCTTGGGGTCCTGTTGCCGGCGTCCGGCTGGCTCGGGGCATTTGGGGGTGTGCGGGCGGACTCTGCCCCGGACCTTTCGGCCCTCGCGGCGGAATTTCGGCAGGAACTGGCCCACAAGGTCCTGCCCTATTGGTATGACCGGTGCGTGGATTGGCAACGCGGGGGGTACCTGCTTTCGGACGACGGCGGTTCCAATCCGCCGCCGGCCACCGAAAAAATGCTCGTCACCCAGGCCCGCATGGTGTGGGGGTTCGCCCATGCCACGCTCAAGGGCTTCCGCGACCCGCAGCGTGATTACCTGCGGGCGGCCCGCCAAGGGTATCTGTTCCTGCTGGAAAAGTTTCGTGATCCCGTGCACGGCGGCTACTACTGGCGCACTGACCCGGTCGGCCAACCGATCAACGACCGCAAATATCTCTACGGCCAGGCGTTCGTGATCTATGCCCTGGTCGAGTACCACCGCGCCAGCGAGGACCCGGCCGCGTTGCGCCACGCCCTGGACCTCTACCGCGTGATCCAGGAACGCTGTCACGACCGGAAAAACGACGGTTGGGGCGAACACTACACCCGGGACTGGCAACTGCTCACCGAGCAGGACCCGCGCATCGAGGTCGAAGTGGCCGGTCTCAAAAGCGCCAACGCCCACCTGCATTGGATGGAAGCCCTGGCCGAACTTTACGACGCCACCCGCGACCGGGACGTGCGCCGTTCCCTCGCCGAGTGCCTGAAGATCAATCAACGGTGGTTCTATCCCAAACAGCCCGGCAAATCCGCCTTCCACCGGCAACCGGACTGGAAACCCGTCACCGGCCCCGGCAGCGATGGGTTATCCTACGGCCACAACGTCGAGTTTGCCTGGCTGATGGTCCGCGCCGAACAGGCCCAGAGGCAGCGACCCTCCTGGTCCCACTTCGAGGCGATTCTCGATCACGCCCTGCGCTACGGCACCGACCACGTTCGGGGCGGACTCTACCACCGCGGGTTTGGCGACCAACCGGCCACTAGCACGGACAAGGTCTGGTGGGCCCAGGCGGAATTCATGGCGGCGCTCACCGAGGGGTTGCAACGGCGGGAGAATCCCGCCTACCGCGAGGCACTGGTCAAGCTCATTGGCTTCCTTCGCCGGTATCAAATTCACCCCGCCGACGGCATCTGGTTGGACACCGTGACCGCTGAGGGGGAGCCCAAAAACCCCGCCAAAGCCCACCACTGGAAGGCCAACTACCACGACCTGCGCGCGCTGGTGAAATTCATCGAGGCCTTTGAATCCCCATCCGGACCCTAACCGCGGCCGCGCTTCACAGCCGCGGCGGCAAGCGGTCTGCCTGTTCCTCGTCTTGGGGTCTCCGGAGGCGAGAGTCTCGGAGCACCTGAAGGCTGGTGACCAGGGCCCAACCCCAGGCTCCCGCCGACAAGCCCAATCCAACCAGGGCCAGCTCCAGCGCGCCGGACCACAGCGGCAGCGCCTCGCCCGCTGCCAGCCAGTCCGCCGCCGCGCGGACCACCCCGTACCCCGCCAGCCCCAGCCCGGCTACGGCCAGCACGGCCTGGGCCCAACCCACCCGACGTCCGGCCAGCACACTGCCCAATCCCGGCAGCGCCAGGAGATTCACCCACAGGCACAGGCGGGCGGTGTGACGGTCAACCGCCATGACGCCTTGAGGTTCCAAACCAGTCCTCGAACGCCGTCATGGTCACCGCCCAGGCAAACGGCAGATTCAACAGCCACACCACGTGTTGCTGAAATCCCAGCAACGACACCTGTCGCAGCGCCTCGCGCAGTTTCTCGATCAATTCCCCCAGCTCCAGACCCGCGGAAGTGGAGAGGGTTTGCAGAACAATCCCCGCCATAACCACCAGGGCGTAGGCGGCGAACACCACCGTCGGCAGAAACGCCAGGGTCAGTAAACCCAGCATCGGGAAAAAGCGCGGCCAGACCATCCGCCAGCTCCCTTGCAGCGCCGCGCCCGGGTCCGCCCCGCGATCTGCGGCCAGCGGCAGCGCAAACGCCCACAGCACACTTAAAGCGATGCCGGGCGCCAAAAACAACGCCAGCCCCAACTGGATCAACACGCTCGTGACCAGCCACACCAGCAGACAGGAAACGAACCGCTTGTTGAAACACGCAAACACATCCCCCACCCGCGCCGGCACCCCCTGCACCAGATGTAGCCCCAGCACGCACAACCCGCCGTACAGCGGCCCGGACACCACCCAACTGAGGATGGCTCCGAGCCGGCCGAAGAACATCGGAACCGTCTGGAGCATCCACACCGTCAGGCTCCCGGCCATCAACACCAGTGCGTGCTGTTGAAACAGGCCCCAACCCCGGCTCACGCAGTCCAGCACCCTCCACGGTGTGGGAGTTGTGCCCGCAACCGGCGCTGCCGGCGCTTCGTCGGGCACCGGTGGGTTCCGCGTGGGAACCCCGGCGGCCGCAGCCCGCGCCGCTTCGGCGAGCGTCGCGGCAAACTCCGGGCGCGCGGCCAGCGGTCTCCATTCCGTCTCACCGTCCGCCAACGTCAGGGTTTGACCGTTGGCGCGATGGTCCAAAATCCAGTCCCGGAGTTGCTCCGCGGTCACCGGACCATACTCCCGTCCGTCGCCGCCGATCATTTTGAACATGGCGGCGAGTGTGTTGGGCCGGCTCCCGGACCGTCAAGCGCCGCGCCCCCGCCGCCTGCCCGCGGGACCGGTGACGGAATCCCTGACGTCACGGGCTGGAAAGCCCGGCGCTCCGACTGCCAAGCGGTCTGCCACCACGGGACGCCGAAAAGAAAACGCGCCTGCTGCCCGGACAGGCACTTTTGGCTTTGCGCTGCGAGGTCTGCCGATTAGGCTAAGTGGGCTGCGGTTGTCCGATGGTGTAATGGTAGCACAGGGGTCTTTGGAGCCCTTAGTCTAGGTTCGAATCCTAGTCGGACAGCCAACTCCCCTGCCCTGCCCGCCCGCGGCTTACCAGCTTCGGATTTCATCCCAGAGGGGTTGCAGGTCCGGATCCCTCAGGGCCAACCGCTGGATTTCCTCCTTGCTCCGCAGGTTCCGGGCCCGTTGCAGCCAGCGGCGGGCCTCGTCCAGGTCGCCCAACTGGCAGGCGTAGCAGGCCAGGTTGTAGGGGATGATGCTCACGCGGGGGAAGGCCCGGACCTGCGGCAGCAGCACCGCCCGGGCCTCGGCCGTGCGCTTGAGTTCGTGCAAGGCGTAAGACTGATCCACCCAGCCGGTGGGATCATCGGGCGCCACCTGCACCAGTTCCCGCGCCACCGCCAGGGCCTGCTCCCAACTGCGCTCAGCGGCGCAGATTCTCCAGCGCGCCTCCAACACGTCCGGGTGCAAAGCCCGGTCCGGGGATATCCGCGCCAGCTCGGCGGCGGCTTCCGCCGGGTTGCCCAGGTCCAACCACCCGTGCGCCGCCCGCAGAAAATGCACATCCGGTGGCTCCAACGGTTGCACGCTGCAAGCGTTGGAAACGCCGGCCAGGCTGCCAAGTGGATTTTTTCTCGCATCCGCCATCGCGCCGCACAAGCTGCTGTCGAACCGGGTCCGGAACGCGCGCCGGGCCGCTTTGCCATGACGAAACTGCTCCGATCAACCGAGAGAACGGGCTGCCGAACCTCCCCGTCAACCGGGCGGAACCCGCCGGCGCCGCCGCCCGGGAACAACCTTCTCCTGCAATCCGCGACTCACGCCGTCCCGCGGCGGTCTCGTCCGGGACCCTGGTGCCGTTCGCTGGCGATGGGACTCGCGCTGGCGATGGTCCCGTTGCGGGCCGGCGCTCCGGGCGCCTTTACCAATGCCGGTCCGGCCACGGTGGGCGAACTGCGCGAGCGCATCCTGGCGCACGTAATCCAGCCCCGCTTTGCCCGGGCGCACTGGGGATTGCACATCGTTTCCCTGGAAACGGGGCGAACCCTCTTCACTGCCAACGGCGACAAATGGTTCGTGCCCGCCTCCACCGCCAAGCTGTTCACCGGTGCCCTGGCCCTGGACCTTTTCGGCCCGGAGTTTCGCATTCGCACCTCCGTCTATGCCGAAACCCGCCCCGACGCGAACGGCGTGCTGGCCGGGGACCTGCGCCTGTTCGGCCGCGGGGACCCGGGTTTTCATGCGGGGGCAGCCGGCGGAGATTGGGACCGCGCGCTGGCGCCGCTGGTGGATGGTCTGGTGCGCGCCGGGCTTCGGACCGTGCAGGGTGACCTCGTGGCGGATGACCGTTATTTCCGCGATTCGGCCATCGGCTCGGGGTGGGAACATGACGATCTGGCCTGGTATTACGGCGCCGAGGTCTCGGCACTGAGCCTGAACAACAACGCCGTGGACGTCTTCGCCCGCCCGGCCCGCAGCGCGGGACTGCCGGCCGAGGTAGTCCTGTCACCCCCCACGCGCTACGTGACCCTGAGCAATCGACTTCAGACCGTGGCCGCCGGCGGGCCGCGTCGGGTCCTGTTCCACCGCGACCCGAAGGCGAACGTGATCCACGCCCGCGGCACGCTACCGGTGGGCGCTGCGCCGGTGAGCCAGGCGATGGCTGTACGGCAACCCGCCCGGTGGTTCGCCGAAGAATTCCGCCGCGCCCTCGAGCGACGGGGAATCGAGCTGAGGGGCGGCATCCGCGAAGCCGGCCCGGCCGGGCCCCTGGCGGAGCTGACCCAAACCAATCGTTGGGTGGAACTGGCCGGTTGCGACTCCGCGCCGCTGCGCGACCTGCTGGCTCGCATGCTCAAACCCTCGCAGAACCTGCACGCGCAACTCCTGCTGCTCCAGGCCGGCTGGACCGAACCGGATCGTCCCGAAGAAACCAGCGAGCAGGCCGGGCTGCGCGCATTGGCCGCCTTTTTGCAACGGGCCGGTATTCCGGCCGGCGAGGTGCGGTTTGAGGAGGGCTCGGGTCTGTCCCGCCACAACGTGGTTACTCCGCGCGCGCTGGTCCGGCTCCTGGAATTCATGGCCCGTCACCCGCAGGCGGCAGTGTTTCGTGAGGCGCTTCCCGTGGCCGGGGTGGACGGCACCTTGCGCCACCGGTTGCGGGGCACGCCCGCCGAGGGCAACGCCCGCGCCAAGACCGGCACGCTGGACCTGGTAGCGGCGCTGGCCGGCTACGTTGCCAGCGCGGCGGGAGAATCGCTGGCGTTCGCGCTCCTGCTCAACCAGTACTCCCCGCCCGCCGGAGAACGACCGGCGCGCGCCGAGCTGGACGACGTGGTGAACTGGTTGGCCGGGCTGCGCCAGCACACACGCGACTGGATCGAGTGATCCGCTCGCGGCGGAGACCCTCGCTCCGGAAAACTGTTGCCCGCGTCCGCCCTGGCCGATCCCGCGCCACGAGATCGGCCGCGCGGTCACCGCGGACGAATGAGCAGCTCTTCCACCACGGCGTGCGGCGGCAGATTCACGCACAACCACACGCACTCGGCCACATCCTCGGGCCGCAGCATGCGGGCCCGGGCCTCGGCGTCCGGCGGCTGGGGGCGCCTGTCCAGCAGCGGCGTGTCAATGTCCCCGGGGAAAATGGCGCAGGCGCGAATACCCCGGGCGCGCTCCTCGGCGTTGATGCTCTGGGTGAGTCCGGCCAGCCCGAACTTTGACATCACATAAGCGGGGCCGGCCTTGGGACTGGCCTGCTTGCCGGCGTCCGAGACGATGTTGACGATCGTGCCCGAGCCACGCCGGCGCATCTCCGGCAGAAACGCCTGCACGCAAAAATAGGCCCCGTGCAGATTGGTGCCCAGCAGGTCCTGATAATCGAGCAACGACAACTCGGCCCACGACCGGCGCGGGGTATTGGTCCCGGCGGCGTTGACCAGCACCTCCACTTCGCCCAGCTCCTCGTGCACCCGGTCGGCCATGCGCGCCACGGCGGCGGCGTCGCGAATGTCACAGGGCACCGGCAGCAACCAGTCGCCCCTCTCCCCCGCCCGGGCCGCGGTTTCCCGCAACGCCTCCACCTGCCGCCCCACCAGCGCCACGCGCCAGCCCGCGCGCGCCAGGCGCAAGGCCACCGCCCGCCCCACGCCGCTGCCCGCTCCGGTGACCACTGCATGGTTCAACATGCGGGCAGCCTAGCCGGGAAACCCACGCGTTGACCAGCCCCGGCGTTCGGCGTTGCGAGCCGCGCGCCGAGCCGGTAAACGGGGCTGATGGCGTTGACGCGGCGACACTGGCTCCGCTGGGCGACAGCCGGAGCGGTCGGGGCCGGGCTGTCTCTGTACCGGTTTCCGCTCCGGGCAGCTCCGGCCGGGGCGGCGTGGCGGTTTGCCCCGGAGGAAAATCTCATCCCCGCCCCGGACGATCCGGCCCGGTGGCCGGAATTCCAACAGCAACTTCGCCAATGGCGCGCGGAGCGGCGCCGGGAGTTGAATTACAAGGACGCGCTGTACCAACGCGCGGACTTTGCGTGGGTGTCGCGGAACTTCGCCTGCGGCTTCCTGATGTTGAACGACGAAAGCTGGGTGGACCTGACGGGCGGGCGGTATCAGGTGAACCGGCTGCTGCAGCAGGCGCGGGAGGAGTTCGGCGGCTTCGACAGCGTGGTGCTCTGGCATGCCTACCCGCGGCTGGGACTGGACGCCCGCAACCAGTTCGACTTCTACCGCGAGCAACCCGGTGGGCTGGCGGCGCTGCGCCAGGCGGTGGCCGAATTTCATCGCGCCGGCGTGCGGGTTTTCCTCGATTACAACCCCTGGGACACCCACACCCGCCGGGAGCCAGTGAGCGACCCCGAGGCCCTGGCCGAACTGGTGAGCGCGCTGGGCGCAGACGGGGTGTTCCTCGACACCCTCGACCACGGCGAGGGCGATTGGCGCGCGCGGTTGGACGCCGCCCGGCCCGGCGTGGCGCTGGAGAGCGAGCTGCCCCTGCCGCTGGAACGCGTGCACGACCATCACCTGAGCTGGGCGCAGTGGTTGGCGGACAGCCCCGCGCCCGGCGTCCTGCGCAACCGGTGGTTCGAGCGCCGTCACCAGCAACATCTCGTCCGCCGCTGGGACCGTGACCACACCGGTGAACTGCACACCGCCTGGATGAACGGCGCGGGCGTGCTGGTGTGGGAAAACGTGTTCGGCACCTGGAACGGTTGGTGCGACCGGGACAAATCCATCCTCCGGACCATCCTCCCGCTGCAACGCCGCTTCGCCGCGCTCTTTGCCGGCGAGGGCTGGACGCCGTTGGTCCCCACCCTCCAGCCGGACGTGTACGCCAGCCTCTGGGAGGGCGATGGGGTGCGAGTGTGGACCCTCGTCAACCGCTCCGAGCGCGACGTGAAGGGCGAGCTGCTGGTGGCCGGGTTTGGCGACGGCGAACAGGTCTGGGATGGCATCCTCGGGCACGCCGCGTCCGTGAGCCGCCGCGCGGGTCCGGCCCGCCCTACCACCCGTGTGGTAGAGGTGCCGGTGACCGGCTATCTGCCGCCGCGCGGGATCGGCTGCTTCATTGCCGGACGCAGCGCGGTCATGGGCGCGGACTTCCCGCAATTCCTCGAAAGCCAGCGCGAACGCCTCAAACAAGCCAACTGGAGCACCCGCTTCCCGGTCCGTAAAACCACCGCGCGTCTGGTCCCGGCCACGTCCCGGCAACCCACCGCCCCCCCGGGCATGGCGGCCATTTCCGGCGGCCGCGTGCGTCTCAAGACCACTTTCCGCGTGCGCGAATGCGGCTTTTACGATTCCACTCACCCGCATTTCGCCACCCCCTTTCCGGCACTGCACAAGCCGATGACCTTCGACCGGGAACTGGAATTAAAGCCCTATGCCCTCGACATCTACCCCGTGACCAACGCCGACTACGCCCGCTTTCTGGCCGCCACCGGCTACCGTCCCGACGAGCCGGAGAATTTCTTGCGACACTGGATCGGCGGCGCGCCGCCCCCGGGCCGGGAGAATCATCCGGTGGTGTACGTGGACCTGAACGATGCGCGCGCCTATGCCCTCTGGGCCGGCAAACGCCTGCCCACCGAGGAGGAATGGCAGTTCGCCGCTCAGGGGCGGGACGGCCGACGCTATCCCTGGGGAGATTTGTTCGACTCCGCCCGCTGCAACGACGGTTCCACCGGCGAGACCACGCCGGTGGACGCCTTTCCCGCCGGCCGCTCGCCGTGGGGTTGCCAGGACCTCTGCGGCAATGTCTGGGAATGGACCGAAAGCGAACGCAGTGACGGACGCACCCGCTTCGCCATTCTGCGCGGCGGCAGCTTTTATCGCCGGGGCGGCTCGGTCTGGTATTTTGACGAAGGCCCGCAACCCGCGGACTTCGCCGCCAAAATGCTGCTCTGGGGTCCGCGGCTGGACCGCTGTGCCAACGTCGGGTTCCGCTGCGCGGCGGACCTCAGCGGCTGAACCTGCGGCCCGACGGCGCCGAAGGACTTTCGGAGGCCGGCGGGCGCCGTCCCGCGCATCGGTTTACCGCTGGCCGGCGCGCTGCAGCGGGTCCCAGTAGCGGGAGTTGATCAAGCCCTGCGCATCGCCAAAGGCGGGGTCGCGCGGAGGGTTGATTTTCTCGTTGCGGCGCGCCTCCGCGTGGCCGTCGCTGAAGCCCACCACGCCAAGGTTGCGGTGCCGGTTGGGGTCCACGCCCTCGTAGCCCTGAATCTGGCTGTTGGCCCGGTTGAGGCCCATGTACGACCACGGCCACCAGCAACTGCTGCTCCACATGCCGTCGGCCTTGGGCATCGAGTCGGCCACAACGAAGCAATCGGTGGGGCTGACGATGGCGGAGCGCTTGAACCACGGACGCGAAACGAACTGGATGCCGCCCACCACAAGAACTTCCTCGTTATTGTAGGGCCAGCGGTTGAGGAACCACGAGTTGTAGCCGTAGCCGACCTTGTGGCAGTCAAATTTCCATTCCCAGGCCACGCCGTTGTCCAGCCGCTTGCCCTTGATGGAAGGGCACCGGAACAGATTCGAGCGTCCCTCGGCGTATCCCACGATGACCGTGCCCCACCAGTTGGTCCGCGAGGGGAATTCGTCCGGTGTGTTCAGGCCGTGGTTGCGGTGGGCGGGGAAGGTGTCGTGGTTATCATCCGTGTAAAACTGCATGAACAGGTTGATCTGCTTGAGGTTGTTCAGGCAGGCGATGCGCTGGCCCCTGGCCTTGGCCAACCCCAGCGCCGGCAACAACATCCCGGCCAGGATGGCAATGATGGCAATGACCACCAACAGCTCAATCAAGGTAAAGCCACGAACGGAAGGGGACGGCGTGGTTTTCATGGCAACAGCAACAGAGTCTTTCGGGGAACAACGCCCCGCGTGCAAGAATCAACCCGTGCGCCGGCGCGCCCGGGCGGCCGGTTATCGCGCGCAACGGTTTTCCTGCCGGGGACATTGATGCGGGAAATAACCACCCCTCCGCCCAGGATTGCAAGCCTGCACTAAAAGGATCGAACACACCGGGCGCGTCCTCCTTTTCTGCGTCTCCCCGGACGATGGGCATCTGGCCGGGGGTAATGCCGGACCTCGCAGCTCGACGCCGCCCACACCCGCCCCAAACCCATGCGCTGAGCGCAGGAAAACCAGATGCGCCACCACACTCAGTCCGCCCAGGCTGGCCCCCGGCCTGCGGCTGCCCAAACCGGAGTCTTCTTGCGTCCCTGGTGCGCTGGCGCCCTTTGCCCGTCAGGCGACCCCCCGGCGGGCACGTCGCTTGGACGCGTTGCCGCCCGGCCTCCCGCGCTTGCTGGACCTGGCAGCGGCTGCTACCAACGGGCTTTGCGGCGATGACCGTAACGGCTCACTACATACCTGCCGCCCCGACGCGGGATCAGGTCTTTCGTGTCCGCGGCCTGACCAAGGTGTACGGCGCCGGCGAGGCGGCGGTGCGGGCGCTGGCCGGGGTGGACCTGGACCTGTTCGCCGGGGAATTGATCGTGCTGCTCGGACCCTCCGGCAGCGGCAAAACCACCTTGCTGAACAACCTCGGTGGCCTGGATGTGCCCACCTCGGGCGAGTTGTGGTACCGCGACCTGGACCTGACCGCGGCGGACGAAGACACGCTCACCCGTTACCGACGCGACGCGGTGGGGTTCATCTTCCAGTTCTACAATCTGATCCCCAGCCTGACCGCCCGGGAAAACGTGGCCCTGATCACCGAAATCGCCCGCGACCCGATGGAGCCGGAGGAGGCCCTGCACCTGGTGAACCTCGGCAGCCGGCTGGACCACTTCCCCGCCCAGCTTTCCGGAGGAGAACAGCAGCGGGTGGCCATCGCCCGCGCCATCGCCAAGCGCCCCCAGGTGCTGCTGTGCGATGAACCGACCGGCGCCCTGGACGTGAAGACCGGCATCGCGGTGCTCGAGGCCATCGAACGCGTCAACCGCGAACTGGGCACGCTCACCGTCATCATCACCCACAACGCGGTCATGGCCGACCTGGCGGACCGCGTGGTGTACTTCCTCGACGGGCGGGTTCATCACCTCCGCGAGAACCCCCGCCGCGCGCCGGTGAGCGCTCTCAACTGGTAATGCTCTCCCTGCTGGATCGAAAACTGTGGCGCGACCTCGGGCGGATGAAGGGTCAGACGATCGCGGTCTCGCTGGTCATGGCCTGTGGCCTGGCCATGATGGTCATGGCGCGCAGTCTGATTCACTCCCTGGACACCATTCGGGCCGAGTATTACCGGGAACATCGGTTTGCCGAAGTGTTCGTCCAGCTCAAGCGCGCCCCCTTGAGCCTGGTCGAGCGCGTGCGCGCCCTGCCGGGCGTGGCCGCTGTGCAACCGGACATCGCCAGGCAGGTCACCCTGGACATTCCCGGCCTGAACGAGCCGGCCAGCGGCCTGGTCCGCTCGGTGCCGGATTTCGGCCAGCCGCTGTTGAACCGGTTGTATCTGCGCCGGGGCAACTGGCTCACGCCCGGCCGGCGCAACGAGGTGCTGGTGGGCGAGGCCTTCGCCGAGGCCAACGGCCTGCAACCCGGAGACACGCTGACCATGGGGCTCAACGGCCGTCGCCAGACCCTCCGCATTGCGGGCATCGTGCTCTCCCCGGAGTTCATCTTCGAATCCCGACCCGGCGCGGCCCTGCCGGACAACCGCACCTACGGCATTTTCTGGATGCCCTACCGCGCGGTGGCGGCGGCGTTCGACCTGGACGGCGCGTTCAACCATCTGGCCCTGACGCTCGAGCCGGGCGCGCGCGAGCGCACGGTCATCGCCCGGCTGGACCGCCTGCTCGAACCCTACGGCGGACGCGGCGCCTACGGCCGCGCGGACCACCCCTCGCACACCCGCGTCTCGGACGAGATCCGCATCCTGCGCGCGTTGTCCATCGGGTTTCCCGTGGTCTTTCTGAGCGTGGCGGCTTTCATGACCAACGCCATCCTCTCGCGGCTGCTGAACCTGCAGCGCGAGCAAATCGCGATCCTCAAGGCCTTCGGCTTTGCCAATTGGCAAATCGCCCTGCACTACCTGAAATTTGCCGGGGTCATGGTGGCGGCAGGCACGGCGCTGGGCGCGGCCGGCGGCGCCGCGTTGGGACAACGGCTGGTGCATTTGTACACGGCCTTTTTCCGCTTTCCGGCGCTGGAATTTCGCCTCGATTACCCGGCGCTGGGAGGCGCGTTGCTGGTGTGCGCGGCTGCGGCTTCCCTGGGGGTGTTCGGCGCGGTGCGCCGCGCAGCCCGCCTCCCCCCCGCGGAGGCCATGCGCCCGGAACCGCCCGCGCACTACCGACCGGCGCTGGTCGAACGCACCGGCATCGCCCGCTGGCTCTCGCATACCTTCCGCATCGCCGTGCGCAACATCGAGCGGCGCCCGGTGCAGGCGGCCTTCACCGTGGCCGGGTTGGCCCTGGCCACCGGGATCTTGATCGTCCCGAACGCCTTCCGGGACGCGGTGGCCTACGTGCTGGATTACGAGTGGGATGTGGTGCAACGCCAGGACCTGAGCGTGGGCCTGGTCGAGCCGGCTCACGTGGGGGTGGCGCACGAGTTCCGCCGGCTGCCGGGGGTGATCACCATGGAACCGTTCCGCGCAGTGTTTGCCCGGATCCGCCACGGCACGCGCCACCGCCAGTTGCCGCTGCAGGGACGCCTCCCGGAAGGTATGCACAATCGGGTGATCGGCCCGGACGGGCGCCAGATCGTGCTGCCGTCGGAAGGCGTGGTGCTTTCCACCAAGCTCGCCGAAGTGCTCGAGGCCCGTCCGGGCGATCGGCTGGTGATCGAGGTCCTGGAGGGACGCCGCCCGCACCTGGTGGCGCCGTTGGTAGGTCTGGCCGAAGACCTCGCCGGCGTGGCCGCCTACATGGACCTGACCGCGCTCAATCGCCTGCTGGGCGAGGGCGACCGCGTCAGCGGGGCGAGCTTTCGCGTGGACCCGCACCGGCAGGCGGATTTTCTGCGGGCGCTCAAGGACATTCCGCGGGTGAGCTGGGTGGCCATCAAGAATTCGTTGCGCGAAAACTTTCGCACCACCACCGCCGCCAGCATCGGGTTGTTCCAGAAAATCTATCTTGTGCTGGCAATCATCGTGTCCTTCGGCGTGGTGTACAACAACGCCCGGATTTCCCTGGCCGAGCGCGCCCGGGAGCTGGCCACCCTGCGGGTGATCGGGTTCTCGCGGCGGGAGGTGGGCGGGGTGCTGCTCACCGAATTGAGCCTGCTGGCTGCCCTGGCCCTGCCGCTGGGCCTGGCGATCGGCACGGGCTTTGCCACCGCCATTGTCCGCGCGGTCAACACCGAGACCGTCCGCATCCCGGTAATCCTCACCCCGGCCAATTACGCCTTCGCGGCGCTGGCGGTGGTGATTGCCGCGGTCGCCTCGGCGGTGGTCGTGCTGCGCCGGCTGAACCGACTGGACCTGGTGAGTACCCTCAAGGCGCCTGAGTAATCTCCTTCCCAAGCCATGACCTCCCCTGCCGCTTCTGCTCCGCCGAACTCCGGAAGGCGCGCCAAGACGATGCAACGCCACACCCGCCGCTGGGCGCCCTGGCTGGCTTTGGGACTGTTGCTGGGACTCATCGCCGCCGGCTTCTGGCCGCGTCCGGTTCCGGTGGAACTCGCCACCGTGTCCGAGGGCCCGCTGCGGGTCGTGATCACCGAGGAGGGCAAAACTCGCATCCAGCGCCGCTATCTGGTCACCGCGCCGGTCAGCGGCCAGCTCCGGCGCATCCAACTGGACCCCGGCGACCCGGTGCGAGCCGGGGAAACGGTGGTGGCGGTAATCGAACCCCTGCGCCCCGCCCTGCTGGATGCCCGCAGCCGCGAGCTGGCGGCCGCCCGGCGTGCCGCGGCGGCCGAGCAGGTCGAGCGCGCCCGCGCCGCGCTGCGTTTCGCCACCAACGAGCTGCGGCGGTTCCAGCGGCTCTTCGCCGAGGGCACCGTGTCCATCCAGGAACTGGAACTCGTGCAATGGCGGGCCGAAGCCGCCGCGCGCGAGCTCGGCGTGGCGGAAGGCGTCCTGCGCGAGGCCGAGGCGGCGCTGGCGTCGTTTGACAACCCCGGCGCGGGCAACCCCGCAGATGCCCCCGCCCTGACCGAGGTGTGCGCCCCCGCCACGGGCCGCGTGCTGCGCGTGTTTGATCCCAGTGCCCGCGTGGTCAACGCCGGCGCGCCGCTGATGGAGATCGGCAATCCGGAGGAACTCGAAGTGGTGATCGAAGTGCTTTCGCGCGATGGCGCCGCCCTCGCACCCGGAACACCGGTCGAACTCACCCAATGGGGCGGCACTAACGCCCTCCAGGCCCGCGTGCGGCGCGTAGAACCGGCTGCCTTTACCAAGATTTCCGCCCTTGGCGTCGAGGAACAACGGGTGAATGTCATCGCCGACCTGCTCAGTCCGCCGGAGCAGCGGCGCGGCCTGGGCGATGGTTTCCGGGTCGAAGCCCATCTGGTCGTTTGGGAAACAGAGCGCACCTTGAAAGTCCCCTCCGGCGCCCTGTTTCGACGGGGTCGGGACTGGGCGGCGTACGTTGTCGAAAACGGACGCGCCCACCTGCGCCGGGTTCTCGTGGGCCGCTCCAGCGAGGCCGAAATGCAAATCCTCGACGGCCTGCGGGCGGGCGACCGCGTGGTGCTGCATCCGGGAGACCGGCTCCGCGAGGGCCAGCGGGTCCGTGAAGTAGTGTTTTAAGCCAGGACGGTCGCGCCCGGAGGAACTCCGCTCCCCCTGGACATTCCGGCAGGGTCCGCGCGCGGGCGAAGCCGGAACTTTAACCAGTCCGCCGGTCGCGTTTTCCCAACCCCTTTCGCCCCGGAGTAGCCGCACGCCTCTGCGCATTGCGATGGACGCGCCCATCGAAGTGCGTTACCCATCCCGCTGACATGAAAGCTCCCCTGCGTTCCGCTCTTCGCCCCGCTGGAACCCTTCTGCGGGCTGCCTTGGGACTGGTCGCCACACTGACATTCGGTCAACCGGCCTCGTCGTCCGGGTCGCCTCGCCCCGCCAAACCATTCCCGGCGCATTGGGGGCTGCCCCCCACCATTCAGACCATGGATTACCGGCCCTTGCCCGGCGGCTACGGCTATGGTAGTTCCACGCTGGCCCACTGGATCGAGGCAAACTTGAAAAAGGACCAGGCAGCGCGCCCGCGGCTGCCTGACGGTCCTGGAACGGTGGAGATCAGTGGCGAACTCAAACAATGGCACAAGGTCACTCTCACCCTTGACGGCCCCTTCGCCCATGAGCGCGATGTGGACCCCAACCCTTTCACCGATTACCGGCTCACGGTCGTGTTTATCCATGCCAGCGGCGCGCCCGTGTATCGCGTGCCGGGCTACTTCGCCGCTGACGGTCGCGCGGCGGAAACCTCGGCCGAGTCCGGCACCCGCTGGCGCGCGCATCTGGCGCCCGACCTGCCGGGCCGTTGGCATTATGAGTTGACCCTGCTGCAGGGCAAATGGGCGGCGGTGGACGACGAGGCCGCCGCCCGCGCCCAACCCCGGATCACCGCCCGCGGCGCCTTCCTGATCCGCCTCACGGACAAGCGCGGACGCGATTTCCGCGCCCGGGGTCGCCTGCAATACGTGGGCGGGCATTACCTCCGGTTCGCCGGCTGCGGCGAGTACTTCCTGAAGGCCGGCGCCGACGCCCCGGAAAACTTGCTGGCCTACGCGGACTTCGACGGCACCGTGGCCAACCCGCGCCGTGACGCCCGCCCCGGCGAGAACGCCCCCCTCGGACGCCTCAAAACGTGGGAACCTCACATCCGCGACTGGCGCCCCGGGGACCCCACCTGGCAGAGCGGCAAGGGCAAGGGACTCATAGGCGCTCTGAACTATCTGGCCGACAAGGGCGTCAACGCCGTCAGCTTCCTGCCCTATAACGCCGGCGGCGACGGCGACGATGTCTGGCCCTTTGTCGAGCGCGATGCCAAGTTTCACTACGACTGCTCCAAGCTCGACCAGTGGGGGATCGTCTTTGATCATGCCACCGCTCGCGGCCTCTTCCTTCACTTCAAACTCCAGGAACAGGAAATGGACGACCACCGCGTCAGCCACGAGGCCCGACCCGGCTTCGTGCCCGAGGCGTTGGACGGCGGCCAGCTCGGCCCCGAACGTCGCCTCTATCTGCGCGAGCTCGTCGCCCGTTTTGCCCACTGCCTCGCGCTCAACTGGAACCTCGGCGAGGAAAACACCCAGTCCACCGAGGAAATCCGGGCAATGGCCCAGTATCTCCACGACACCGACCCGTACCGCCACCCCATCGTGCTCCACACCTTCCCAGACCAGCAGGACCGGGTGTACACCCCGTTGCTCGGCGGGCAGTCCGCGCTCACCGGAGTGTCGTTGCAAAACGCCTGGAACCTCGCTCACCAACGTACGCTCAAGTGGGTGCTCGAATCCGCCCGCGCGGGCAGGCCCTGGGTGGTCTGCCACGACGAGCAAAACCCCGCCGACTATGGCGTGCCACCGGACCCGGGCTACGCCGGTCACAACGGCGAAGGCCTGCACAACGGACGCCCCTACACCCTGCATGACATCCGCAAGTTCTGTCTTTGGGGCACGCTCATGGCTGGCGGTGGCGGCGTGGAGTACTACTTCGGCTACCGGCTTCCCCAAAACGATCTCCAATGTGAGGACTGGCGCAGCCGCGACCGAAGCTGGGATGACTGCCGTGTGGCTTTGGAGTTCTTCCGCCAGCATCGGATCCCTTTCTGGGAAATGACCAACGCCGATCCGCTGGTCGGTAACGACCGGCTTGACAATTCGAAGTACTGCCTCGCCAAACCGGGTACCGTGTACGTCGTTTACCTGCCCAAGGGCGGGACCACCTGGCTGGACCTGGCCGATCACCCCGGCCGCTTCACCGTGCGTTGGTACAACCCGCGCAGCGGCGGACGGCTCTGGCGTGGCAGTGTCACCCGCGTCAGCGGCCCCGGCCGAGTGGACCTCGGCCAGCCGCCGTCCGACCCGGAGGAAGACTGGGTCGTGCTCGTGCGCCGTTGAAATCCCGCCTGCCGCACCCCGCACGACTCACCCCGCCCCCAATTCCCACCTCCGATCGCCTTCGCTTTTGGATGCGGACCAGCCTCCTGCGAGCCAGACGGGAAACGGAATAAAGAAAAGAGCCGGTCGCAAACGCCCTTGCCCGGCCGCCCGATAGGCACCTCCATGACGCGGTTCGGACTTTACAGTAACCATGCGGGGAATAAAAATTAGCTCAGCACGCTCATGATAACCGCGGGTATGGCGAAGGGTTGGGACAGGGCAAAGGGTCAGCACCATCCGCGTGGACAACATTGGATGGTGCGGGATTCGTCCCCTTCTCCAGGCAAGGTTCATCTTCTCGCCGCCCGATGCCCAATCGTTCTCGAAGGTCCAGGGACCTCCCAGGACTGGCCTGCCCATCTCATTGCAGCAAACTCACGCCATGACTGACTGGAAACGCAAACTCGCCGCCTACCTGCACGATCCGCCGGAAAAAGCCTACGACTTCGGCCCGCGCCACCACGAGCGCGCCCGCATCCACGCCGCCAGCTTCGGCGTGGCCGAACTTTGGTCGCGCTCGCCCACAACCCCCGACTGGTCTGCGGCCGCCGCCGACCGCTTCGTTTTCCCGGAGGGCAAGAAGGTCGGCAGTTTGAGTGAGGAAGGCCAGGTCGCCTTCGTTCATCCCATCAGCGGGCGTGCCCCGGACGGCGCGCCCGCGCTGCCAACCCCTAATCTCAGCTTTCCGAACCTGAGCGATGCGGAAGAGTGGCTTGGAGACATTCGGCCCGATTGGAAAAGCGACGATCCCCAGACTCTTTTCCTGCGCGCCTGGCGCAACTGGTCCGCCTATGCCGCCAGCCACGCCAGTGGCCGGGCCAAGGGCGCCGAGCTGCTCCCCTACCTGCCGGCCGACACGCGCATCCCCGATGCCTCCATCTGGTACCACTGCGCCATCGTCAGCGCCCTCGAGGCCACCCGCGGCGGCGATGATCCCCAATCGCCGCTTCAACCTGCCTTCCTGCTTTTCCAGGTCGGCCCCGTCCAGGAATTCATCGCCCAGGCCCGCAGCACCCGCGATCTCTGGAGCGGCTCCTACCTCCTCTCCTGGCTCACCATGCACGCCATCAAGGCCGTCGCCGACCACTGTGGTCCCGACGCCATCATCTTCCCCAGCCTGAAGGGCCAGCCGCTTTACGATTTCCTCGAACGCCGCCTCGGCCTGTGCCCGCACGACAACGACGTCCTCGTGCCCGGCATTCCCAATCGCTTCCTTGCTCTCGTTCCCACCGGCTTCGATGTCGAGGCCGTCGCCGCCAAAGCCTTCCGCGCCGAATGGGAACTCATCGCCGCCGAATGCCAAAGGTGGCTTCGCGATCGCGGGATTCCATTCAACCCGCCCTACGACTGGCTTTGGGAACAACAAATCAAGGACCACTGGCACATCACCTGGCAGCTCTGGCCCTGGCAAAGCGTCAACGACGCCCTAGCAGCCTTCGCCAAAATCCCGCTAGGCAAAGACAACCCGCTCCACCTTGCCAAAGAGATCGCCCAAGCGATCCCCGACGACCACAAAGACGATCGCTGCTACCGCGGCGGAGGGCTCGACCCCGGGTGGGCCTGGAGCGCTCACTACCAGCTTTGCCAGCACGCCCTCGACGCCCGCCGCGCCACCCGCGAGTTTGCCGCCACCCCCGCGCCGGTGGATGCCAACGGCAACCCCCGCCCACCCGGCCACCGCGATGCCTTGAGCGGACGCGAGGAAGCCGTCGTTCAGGCCGACAAGCTGGAGCAAGCCGCCAAGCAGAAAGCGGAGCTGCGCCACCTTTTCCGCCACATCGAAGCGCTCGGCGCCGCCAACCTCATCAAACGCGTCTGGCACAAGGCCTACCTCGCCCGGCTCAAGGATGTGCCCGGCAAGGGGCACCTGACCAAACTGGACCGCGCCCGCGAAAGCTTCGATTCCGTGCCTTCGGTCGCCGCCGGCGGCTGGATGGACCGGCTCAAGCACCGGCTCGCCGAAGACCAGGACCTTTGGCTCGACCTCATCGAAGTCTCCGAAAAGCTTGCTACCGCTCAGGAGTTCCTCCGTGGCATTTCCATCCCCGCTCCCATCGGCCGAAACTCGCGCAGCAACGAAAGCCGATGGCTCGACCACGTCGAAGCCGAAGCATTCACCCAACGCTTCTGGAGCAACATGGATGCGGAAACCCTTTCGCGCCCGGAAATAAAGGCTGCTGCCAACGCCATCCGCGACTTCAAAAAAAATCACAACCTCGGCGAACCACCCGCCTACTACGCCGTCCTCGCCCTCGACGGCGACCAGATCGGAAAATGGCTCAGCGGCGAAAAATCGCCCGCCGTCCAAGACGTCCTCAGCCCAAAGGCGGTCGAATACTTCCGCCAGAACATCCAAGGCTGCGGTGTCAAGAAGTGGCTCGCCTCCCCCCGCCCCTTGAGCCCCTCCTGGCACCTCCAATTCAGCGAAGCCCTGGCCCATTTCGGCCTCTATGCCGCCCGCCGCATCGTCGAGGAAGTCCACCACGGCCAGCTCATTTACTCCGGCGGCGACGACGTGCTCGCCATGCTGCCCGCCGACGAGGCCGTCGCCTGTGCTAGGGACCTCCGCGCCGCCTTCCAGGGCCGCCTGGCCGACATGACGGAAGCCTGCAAGGCTTGCTTCCGCGAAGCCCCCGAAGGCTTCCTCTGGCTCGCCCAACCCAAATTCGGCGAACCCACTTGGCCGCTGCTCGTCCCCGGCCCGCGCATGACCGTCTCCGTCGGCCTGGCCATTGGTCATATCCGCGAACCCCTTCAGGACATGATCGCCGAAGCCCAGGCCGCCGAAAAACGGGCGAAAGCCCCCACTCAGCGCGAAGTCTGGGACGAAAAGGAAAACGCCAAAGACTGGAAGCTCAACCACGGCTGGGACCGCGATGCCTTGGCCGTCACGCTCTTCAAGCGCAGCGGCGAAACCATCCAGTGGGGCACAAAGTTCGGCTCACCCGCCTTCGACCTGCTGGAGCTCTTCCAGCACCACTACCGCCGCCCCGTGGATAACCCCGACCAGCAAATGCCCATAAGTGGCAAGTTCCCCTACCGCGTGGCCGAACTGCTCGGCAAATTTGACGCCAACGCCCCTCTTAGCCAAGAGCTACGCGCCATCGCCCTGGCCGAATTCGCCTGGATCACCCAACAACAGATCCGTCCGATCGGTCCAATCACGTCTGATGCCGCACTTGCGCAACTGCGCGAGGAGCTTCAGCAGAAAGCCGCTGCCTACCTTGACCACCTGCTGCAGTTCACCTGGGACCGCCCAACCGCCAACGGGCACAAGGAGCGCGCTACAGCTCCTCGCCCCCTGCGCGAATTCATCCACCTCTTCGCCCTCGAAGCCTTCATCGCCCGAACCGGAGAATAGCCCATGCCAGCCTACACCCTCACTCCCGAAGACATCCTCTTCTTTCGCGACGGTCGGCCCATGGAGACCAGCGGCGGCCACGGCGCCCGCTGGCCCGAACCGTCCGTTATCTTCGACGCCCTCCATGCGGCCCTTTGGCGCGCCTTCTCTCAAACGCAACCTTGGGAGCACCCGCACCGTTACGGCCGCAGCAGCGACCGCGACATGCAACGTCAGCGCACCCAGCGCTTCGGCTCCCTCGCCACTGCCGGCCCGTTCCCAGTCAAGCAAGGCCAATGGCTCTTCCCCGCCCCAGCCGACGCCACCGCCTCCACCGACCCAGCCAACTGGCTCCTCCGCCCCATTCCCTTCGATCCGTCTGATCCGTCGAATCCGTCTCATCCGTCCTCCAACCTCCCGCCGCCCCTCAAATACCCATTGGCCAACTACGCCCCGCCCACCAAAGACACACCCGACCCCTGGTGGACCAAGGCCGCCATCGAAGCCTACCTCCGCGGCACCCCACCCACCGGGGGCCGCTGGTCTTTTACCGACGACGACCTCTTCGCCCGCGAATGGCACACCGGCATCGCCATTGATCCCGCCACCCAAACCACCGGTCGTGGTGAGGCCGCCGGTAAAATCTACGCCGCCCAATACCTCCGCCTCCGCGACGGCGTCAGCATCGGCATCCACGCCACCATGCCCATGAAAAACGGCCAGCCAGCCGGGCCCGTGGAACGCATCACCGAACTCTTCCCCGCCCACCGCACCGTCATCGTCGGCGGCCAGCAACGCGCCTGTCTGGTCGAACCCCTCGAACAAAACGGCCAACCGTTTCCGCTCAGCTCGCTGCTGCCCGTGGCCCCGCCCATCACCGGCACCCGCGTCAAATGGCTGCTGCTTTCCCCCGCCGTCTTCCCTGCCATTCCGGCCAACGAAGCAAAAGGCATCACCGCCCACCCCGGCGGCTGGCTGCCAAATTGGATCTGCCCAACCACCGGCAACGTCCTGCTCAAACAAGGCGACACCGAGCGCCAACCCAGCGAAGGGCGGGATGCTTGGCGACAGCGCGTCCGGTTTCTGCCAGCGATCGCCGCACGCCTCGTCGCCGCCCGCATCCCCAAGCCCATCGTCGTCACCGGCTGGACCGAAGCCCTCCACTTGGAAGGCACACCGTTGCAGCGATCCCACGGCCCGCGGCCCACGCTGTTGGCCGTCCCCGCCGGAGCCGTCTATTCCTTCGAGGCTGCAAGTGAAGAAGCCGCCCGGGCCCTCGCCGCCGCCCTCAACTGGCATGGCGGACCTTGCGATCAGTCCGATCCGTCTGATCCGTCCGATCCGTGTGGCACATCCACCATTCGCAATCGCCGCAGCACCCTCCTGGGCGAAAAAGGCTTCGGCCTGGGCGTCTGCGGCACCTGGAGCTTTCCCCCTGATTCGTCCAATCCGTCTGATCCGTCAAACCATTAACCACATCACACCATGAACAAAAAACTCCTCTACCTGTTCACCCGCACCCCGCTGCACGTCGGCGCCGGCGCCAGCGTGGGCGCGATTGACCAACCCATCATCCGCGAACGCCACACCGGCTTCCCGGTGATTCC